>Ga0315282_10010859_pt1 | contig 14203 bp, 12 predicted proteins | sample YL17G07_20_MG_FD_203693 | JGI IMG/M metagenome (GOLD analysis project Ga0315282, IMG submission 203693) | Sediment microbial communities from Yellowstone Lake, YNP, Wyoming, USA - YL17G07_20 | ecosystem: Environmental > Aquatic > Freshwater > Lake > Sediment | place: USA: Wyoming | collected...
CCGATGCCCCATCATCCTTCAGGGTTAAGGCTTCTTTCTTCGAGATTCTTTGAAGGCAGCCTACGATGTCTTCTTTTTTTAGACCTGCGAATCTGAAGATCACACATCGGCTCTGGATCGGCGCGATGATCTTGCTTGAGAAGTTGCATATCAGTATGAAGCGGCTTACGCGGGAGTTCGTCTCCATTATACGTCGAAGCGCGGTCTGGGCGTCCGCGGTCATCTGGTCGCATTCGTCGAGGATTATGAGGTTGAAGGGGATGTTGCCGAGGGTGCCTGTGGCGTGGCGGGAGAAGGCCTTGACCCTTTCACGGATCATGTTTATGCCCCTTTCGTCGGAGGCGTTGAGTTCAAGGGTGTAGTCTCGCCAGTGTTTTTCTAAGAGTTTTTGAGCGATGCAGAGGGCTACGGAGGTCTTTCCGGTGCCCGCCGGGCCCGCGAAGAGCAGGTGGGGCATGGTCTTCGGTGTTGCCAGAAAGGCATTTAGACTCTGTATCGTGTCCTTGTGGTTTGTGACCTCGTCCAGGGTCTTGGGCCGGTATTTTTCGACCCACATGACTTCGTCTTCTCCGCTCGTAAAGGTGGCCTCCAACTGTCTGTTTTAGATATAAGGCGGGTGAGATGTTTTTTAATGTTCTTGGTGAATAAGCGTCTGATGCTGGGATCTTATTTTCGAAAGTTTTGGGGTCTCCGCTAACGCTTTTAAGTCCGCATTTCCCTATCTGCTGATGGTGTCGTTCTAATGGATTTCTTGAAAGAGGCCCAGGAAGCGGTTGGGAACATATCCAAAGACTATAACAAGGAGAATGTCTACTCCTCAAGCTTCTTTATCAGCCTCTTGTCTGAACAGGTGGGTCAAGTGGCGGAGAAGTACGTGCATAAAGGGCGGGAGGCCGCGGGGATAGAGGTTGATGTGGCTGACGTGATTGTCTGCTGCTTGGCCTTCATGAACTGGCTGGGTAAGGACGCGTCAACATCTTTTGAGAAGGCTTTGAGAAAGCATAAGGCGAGGCTGGCGTCTCTGCAGGCTACCTGAATACGGGTTTTTGATCGATTGTATAAGTCTGTTTCTTAGCGTATGCCGAGGGCTTCTGCGAACCCCCTTACGACATCCTTCATGGATTGGATGAACGTATGCCTGACGGTCACAGGCGTCTCCATCCGCTCTAGCCTCGCAATCCTGTAGTAGAGGGGCGGATGAGGATCCCAGGCCAACCACGCCTGGACTCTGTAGGCGGGTGACCTCTCCTCAAATTGTAGCCTTCTGAACCCTATCTTCCGCAAGGCTTCGGCCAAGATCTTGGGCATACCCACTTTGACAGCCGACTCGAGGTCGGCTCTCGCCTCAAAGAATTTGCCGATAAAGTATACGAGGCCCAGAGATAGTGGGAGGTAGAGATAGTAGAGGCTGAAGAAGGCGGAGTAGGAGAGGGGCAGTGACAGTAGGAAGGGGAAGAAGACGTAAAACCGGAATAAGTATTCCGAGATGGACAATACAAAGAGTGACAGTGAATCTCTTCCCTTAAGATGCGCAAACTCGTGCCCTAGAATGCTGAATACTTCGTCTTCTTCAAGTTGGGCAAGTAACCCCGTTGTGATAAGCACGGTTCCGTAGTTTGGGCTTGGGCCAGAGGCCGCCGCGTTCGGCAGCGTGGTGTTTGATATTACAATCTTCGGAACCGGGACATTGTATATGTCCGCAGCCCTTTTCACAATCTGATATACGTTCGTCTTCTTTGAGGACAGGTTTTCCGGTAGGCACTTTAGCCCGTATCTGGTAAAGATGTCTTGGACGGCGAGGCAGTCAAGCTCCCCTTTCAATGCAACCGTCTTCTGATAGATCTCCTTCTTCAACTCTAAGACGCGTGTCGCGTCAAACTTCTGCCTGAACTCCGTATACTCGCTCAGAGACATCTCGTACGTTAGAAAATGGATGGACGGTTCCTCTTGGGTTATCACCCACTCACCCATTCTGGCGACTATCGCAGGTGAGAGCATGACGAGGACAAGTTGGGAGGCCACCAGAATGATTGGAGCAAGCTCGCCAAAGGAGTAGGCGACGAAGATGCTCAGAAGCATGAAGACGATGAACAGAGGGAGCATGCTGTCGAAGAAAAGTCTGTTCGTCGGCCTCTCTCTGTATGCGACCTTTTCCGGTATGACTTCCTTGCCCTCAACCCAGGAAAAGTATAGTGTAGTTTTTCTGACGTTCTCCTCAAAGAACTGTATGTTAAGCATCAGGTCGTTCTTTATTCGGTCAATATAGATCTGTGGCAGCCTTTCGTCGCTTGGAACCATTCTGACGAGGACTGGTTTTCTGGCCCTCACCTCGACGTTTATGTACCATTCTCCGGTTGGTCCTAGTACCGTGAAGGTGAGTAGACGCTCGTTGTCAACGGTCGTCAACTGAGCGTTTCTGAAGTAACGTTGATTCGGAAGAATGAAGTGGTTATGGATGAAGTCCAGTAGGTCGCTGAGGTGGGCCTCTGTTACCTCTGTGTCTAGTTGAAACGTGGTTTCAGGCATGGTTTCCCACGATAGAGGATGTTCTGTTCATTTCTTTGTCTCTCTGCTCATTAAGGTTTCCTTGACGAATAGTGCTAGAAAGATTGCACAGACCAAGTCTATGAGAAGATACGCATAGAACACTGTTCTCGGAAATGTTTCGAACGGGTATATGGAACAGACTAGGCTAGCAGTCAACGGGCCGAATCCGCCTACTAAGCCAGAAGTTGTCCTGAAGACTCCGATGGCCGTGCCTCTGATCTCCTCGTTGACAAGTTCCCCGGGCAGTGCCTCGCTCGCTCCATGACCTAAACCTGCGAATACGCCGCCAACGGCTTGCGACAGAATCACTTCCAGCGAGAATGTGCTGAAAATCATTATCAGGGTCGATGCCATCAGTCCAAGGATACTGAGGATTATGCATGGTTTTCTTCCTATTCTATCGGAGAGCCTGCCTCCGGGGATCTCCGCGACAATCATGAGCAGCGTGAAAACTGAAGATGAGACCCCTATTAGAAACGCGTCCATGTGAATCACGAGACTCCACAAGACCGCGGTGTAAGGCAGCATCAGTTGGAAGCCGAACTCGTATAGAGAAGACCAGATGATGTAGGATTTCACGCTTGAGCTGGTGTTCCAAGTATCATTCAACTTCTCTATGAAGCCTGCTTCTCTGGAAACGTATCCTAGTCTGCGTTCTTTTTTCGTTTCTTGCAGGAATCTGTATCGTAGCAGGGTGACGCCGAACATTATTGCCGATGCGGTGAGAAAGAGAGGCTTATAGTTTCCATCAGCAGACATGTAGCCTGCGATTACGGGTCCGATTAGGCCGCCTATCATAGTTATCGACCAGAACGCTCCAAATCCCGCGGCCCTCGTTTCGTCTGTCAGGCTCTCGGTCAGCATGGCTTGGGTGCCTGGCTGATATATGGAGACGCCGAGTTGGGCGCAGACGAGAAAGGCTAGAGCCAAGATCCATGAATTCGACCAATAGATTGGGAGAAGGAACGTTGCATAGACCAGGCAGCCAAGCACTATCAATCTTTTTCTGCCGAACTTGTCGGCCAGGTATCCTCCTGGAAGCATTAGAATGGAGAAACCGATACGGTAGATCGAGAAGACTAGGCCTAGGAGAACGGTGGAGATGCCGAGTTGTATGAAGAAGAGTGAGAGAAACGGGTCGTACATGTTCATTGCTACGTTTAACAAAAGCGCTGTCACGGCGAGCGTGAGGACGTTTCTTCCCAGTTTCGGCATGCTTCCAATCTCGGGAACAGCCATGTTTTGGCGTTTCAGGCGTTTGTTTTAAGACTGTCAAAATTTTTAAAGTTAAACGTTATTATTCTCTGGCTGCTCTAGTTCTGTGTGAGGTCGAGTGGTTTGGACAGTTCTTTTTGCCGCGATGTGGATGATGTCGATTTTGAGTTTGAGAATGCGCCGGTCAGAATCGTTGCAGCTAGAAATGTCTCGGAGATCAAGGTGGCTGGCACGGTCGTTGGGCCTTACGACGAGGGTAGAGAGTTTGAAGTTAAGTACTGGGTAGCTTGGGAGCTTGTGAAATCGGGTTTTGCTCGTTTTCTTGAAGGATACCCTATGGATCTCGTCTCACTCAACAAGATCCAGTGGAAGGAGCCCATCCAGGTTGGTATGCATCTCTCCACGTTGCCCGAGTACTTTTATCCGAGGCTGCGTAGGTTTCTGGCGCAGCTTAAAGAGGAGGCTGTACGCGATGCTTCCGCGGCTGAGAAGTATTCTAAAGCGGTGAGGCTTGCCCAGGACATTATCGAATGTAGGCTGAAGAAGATCGTTAATCTGGCCGCTTCGCCCGAGCAGACGGAGGATATTCTCAAGACGTTTTCTAGGGAAGAAAAGATTTTGTATGACACGCTGCATTCATTAGTGTCTGAATGGAAGAAGAAGATGACGAGGTTTGAGGCTTCTAAATGACTGAGGCGAAGACCCTTAGTCCTATGGATCAGTTCCAGAGCTTCTTGGGGTCCTTCACTACAGACGAAGGTCTGTTGAAGTATAGGCAGCGTCTGTCGCAGATGGCGGTCAGCGGCGTCGGCTTCCTACTTGTGGACTTTGATGAGCTGATGACCTACGACTCAGCTTTGGCTCGCAGCATCATAGAGACGCCCGACGACGTTTTGAAGTACGTCAACGACGCAGCCTGGGCCCAGCTGAAGATTGTGGCGCCTGAGTACGCGGAGAAGATCGGTAAAGTCGTTGTAAGGTTTAGAGGCCTTCCGGAGACGGTTCAGCTGAGGTTGATCGGTTCGGAGCAGCTTGGAAGGTTCATCATGGTCAACGGGATACTGGTAAGGTCCACGGCGATCCAGCCTCTTCTAGTCAAAGCGGTTTTCAAGTGTAGAAAATGCGATCAGGAGGTTCCTGTAGAGCAGAAAGGTTCGTTCTTGGAAGCGCCTCCCACGTGTCCGAATCCCGCATGTAGACGGGCCGGCCCGTTTGATTTGGTGGAGGGGAGGTCGTCGTTCATTGATTCGCAGGAGATCAGGATTCAAGAGAAACCTGAAGACCTGCCGCCTGGTATGTTGCCGCGATGGTTGGATATCAAGCTAGCCGAGGATCTGGTCGACATCGCCAGACCCGGGGACCGGGTTTCGATCACCGGTACGGTGAGAGCGGTTCAAGAGTTTGCGTCGAGGCGTGGGGGGCTTAGAACGTTCAACCTCTTCATAGACGCCAATTTTGTTGACGTGGCTGGGAAGGAGCATGAGGCGGTTCAGATCTCGCCCGAAGAGGAGCGCCAGATACTTGAGCTTGCCAAGGACCCGTTGATTCATAATAAGCTCATCGCTTCCGTGGCTCCCTCGATTTATGGCTATGATCATTTGAAGGAGGCGATACTGTATCTGCTCTTCAGCGGCGTCTCCAAGTCGTTCCCCGACGGGATAACGATTCGAGGCGACGCCAACGTATTGTTCATAGGTGATCCGGGCACGGCTAAGAGCCAGTTGTTGCAGTATGTGGCGAAGATCGCGCCTCGGGGCTTGTACACGAGTGGGCGGGGTTCGACGGCCGCCGGTTTGACGGCGGCGGTAATCCAGGAGAAGGGCGGAGGCATGACGCTGGAGGCGGGAGCGCTCGTCTTGGCCGACAAAGGCATATGCTGCATCGACGAGATCGACAAGATGCGGCCGGAAGACAGGGTGGCTATACATGAAGCGATGGAGCAGCAGACGGTGTCGGTCGCCAAGGGTGGCATCGTGGCGACGCTTAACGCGCGGTCGTCGGTTCTTGCGGCTTCGAATCCGACGCTTGGAAGGTACGACCCGTATAGGACAATAGCGGAGAACGTGAATCTGCCGGTTACGATCCTCTCAAGGTTCGACCTCATCTTCATCATTAAAGACGAGCCTGAGTCGGAGCTGGACACTAGGATGGCAGAGCATATATTGACGCTTCATAAGACGGGCGTGACGCTGGTGGAGCCCCCGATACCACCTGTACTGCTTCGGAAGTACATCAGTTACGCGAGGCAGATCAAGCCGATCTTATCCGAGGAGGCTGTTAAGAGGCTGGAGGAGTTCTATCTCAAGATGCGTTCGGCGTCTGAGAGTAGGGATTCTCCGATCGCGATCACGCCCAGACAGCTGGAAGCGCTGATCAGGTTGGCCGAGGCAAGGGCTAAGGCCACGTTGCATAAGACAGTTTCTGTCGGCGATGCGGAAGCGGTTATCCTGCTCATGAGGACGTCTCTAGACCAAGTGGGAATAGACGTTACCTCGGGGAAGTATGATATTGATGTTATAATGACGGGCAAGCCTAAGAGCCTCAGAGATAGGCTTCAGTTCGTACTGTCCACGATCATAGATATGGAGAAGGCGACAGGCATGGTTAGAGACGAGGACCTGTACGAGAGGCTGCAGAAGGAGTACGACATCAACAGAGATGAAGCGAGCAGACTGGTTGGGCAGCTTGTGAAGGACGGCACGGTCTACTCGCCCTCAGCAGGGTACTATAAGAGGACATAGTTTTCGCATAGATGGCAAGTCCAATAGTTTGGTGGTAGGAAAGGCCACTTCAGTCGACGAGACCTCAACTATTATAAACAAATGGGCGTAGACGCTCCTTTATGCCAAACGAAGTTCACTGCGTCCACATCCTTGTGAAGACAGAGAAAGAGGCAAACGCGGCTCTGGAACGGTTGAAGAGAGGAGAAAAGTTTGCGAATATTGCCAGAGAGGTTTCGATCTGTCCCTCAGGGAAACGTAGTGGAGACCTCGGAACCTTCGGCAGAGGAAAGATGGTGAAGGAATTCGAGCAAGCCGCCTTCGCACTTCAGAAGGGACAGATCTCGCCCATTGTGAAGACGAAGTTCGGATTCCACATAATAAAGAGGCTTGAATAGCCAATCTCCAAGCGATCAAAGGGCTAATCGCTGGGCATGCAGAGCTGAATAGCGCATGTCGGCCAAAAGCTTTAGACATCTCTGAAGATGGCTGGATAGGATAAATTCGAGAGTCTAGTAAAGAAGAAATAGAGACTCCGCGGAAGAAGATAAGAGGACTTAGTTCTTAGAGGCTATTCCTTGAGGATATTTGACCTGCCTATTCCGGAAGAGGCGAAGGTGGTTATCGCGAAGTCCGGGTTTATGGAGCTCTATCCGCCTCAGAAGGAGGCGGTTGAGGCAGGGGCTCTTGACGGAAGGAACCTTGTACTAGCAAGTCCAACGGCAAGTGGGAAGACCCTTGTCGCGGAGCTTTGCATGATTAAGCACGTGATGGAGAAAGGTGGCAAAGTCCTCTATCTGACCCCTCTCAGAGCCTTGGCTTCGGAAAAATACGATGAATTTCGCAAGTACGCTGCTCTAAAGAGGAGAGATGGTCGAAGGGTTCGCATAGGCATTAGCACGGGAGACTACGACAGTTCGGATCCCTGGCTCAACGTGTACGACATCATCATCTGCACGAACGAGAAGGCGGACAGTCTGCTTCGCCACAGGGCAAGCTGGATCAGCGAGGTAACTTTGGTCGTCGCCGACGAGATTCACCTGTTGAACGAAGCGGATAGGGGTCCGACGCTGGAGGTGACCTTGGCCAGGCTTATGGAGGTCAACCCCAAGGTACAGATTCTGGCTCTCAGCGCCACCGTGAGCAACGCCGATGAAATTGCCGAGTGGCTGAAGGCGGAGTCGATCACGACGGATTGGAGGCCGGTGAAGCTGGTCGAAGGTGTCTGCCTACGAGACGAGTTAGAGTTCAACGACGGCAGCGCTGTTAGGATCAAGGATGAGCATGGAAGCCCGAGCGTCGATCTGGCGTTACACATCATAGGTGAGGGTGGCCAGGCGCTTGTCTTCACAGAGACGAGGAGCAGGGCAGTGGCCTACGCGAGGAAAGTGGCGCCAGTCGTCGCGAAGGATCTTACACGTTTAGATAAAGTGGGGCTGAAAAAAGCGTCGGACAAGATTCTGACCACGGGCGAAAGAACTAGGATCAGCAACCTTCTGGCGGAGCTTGTCGCGCGTGGAACGGCCTTCCATCACGCTGGCCTAAAAGCGTCGCATAGAAAGATAGTTGAAGACGCCTTCAAAGAGGGAAGGCTCAAAGTCATCTCAGCGACGCCGACGCTGGCGGCCGGAGTCAACCTGCCGGCGAGGAGAGTCATCATCAACAGTTACAAAAGATACGAGCCAGGTCTCGGGTGGTACCCAATATCGGTCTTAGAATACAAACAGATGAGCGGCCGCGCCGGGCGGCCGAAGTACGATAAGATTGGAGAGGCTCTCCTGATAGCGAAGGACGAGGACGAGCAAGACTATCTGATGAGGAGCTATGTTCTGGCTAAGCCGGAGCGAATCTGGTCGAGGCTGGCCGTTGAGAGTGTACTCCGATCCCATGTCTTGGCAACCGTCGCCTCGGGGTTTGCTCATTCGGAGCAGGGTCTGCTAGACTTTTTCAGGCGAACCCTCTACGCTCACCAGTATGGTTCAGAGAACATCGAGCAGTTGATCTCTAGGGTCTTGAAGTTCCTCTATGAGGAGCAGATGATTGAGGTCGACGGCAGCGGTCTGACCGCCACGGATTTCGGCCGCAAGGTCTCGGAGCTCTATATTGATCCGGTTTCCGGCGTTGTTATACGGGACGGTCTCTACGGTCGAGCAAAGACTCTGACAGATCTAAGTTTTCTCCACATGGTCTGCCACACGCCAGACCTATATCCCAAATATTATCCCCGTAGCAGGGAGCTCGGGGAGCTCGAAGCCTACGTTGAGATTCACGTAGACGAGCTTATGTTCGAAACACCCTCGGAGTTGATGGACAGGGTGGCTTACGAAGAGCTTCTGGGTGAGATTAAGGCCGCCTTGGTTCTGGACGCTTGGAACAGCGAGGTTTCAGAGGACACGATCATAGAGCGGTTCTTCGTTGAACCAGGAGACCTCTTCAGACTCGTAGACTCGGCGAGATGGCTCATACACGCTACACGTGAACTCTGCCGCCTCTTTGGCCATAAAGACCTTATGCCTAAGATCTCGAAGTTGGAAACCAGAATTGGGTCGGGGGTGAAGGCGGAGCTGGTGCCCCTCGTCAGCCTTGAAGGCATAGGCAGGGTCAGAGGCCGCATGCTCTTCAACGCGGGCTTCAAGACGATCGAGGACCTGAAACATGCCCCGATAAGCAGAATCACGAGTGTTCCATACATCGGTCCAAAGGTGGCGAAGAGCATTAAGGAACAGATCGGCGGATTTGTGAAGAAGGATGAATGGGAGCGGCTGAAGAGAACGAAGTGGGACCAGATGCAGCTCTTCGAATTCTAGCCTCTCAAGAGTTCGAGGACGAGTTCAGCCGCCTTAGAAGCGCCCTGCGCCTCCACAAATCGCTTGTTAATTGACGCCATTTCTAGACACTTTTTCTCGTCTCTCAGAAGCGAAATTATGCTCGAAGCTAGGCTGCCAGCAGTCAACTCGTCGGAGCGTATGACCACCGCGCCACCCACGGCCTCCATGCGTCTTGCGTTAGCCTCCTGCTCCATCTGTCCTGCGTAGGGGGTAGTTATAATCGGGACACCCGCTAGAGCGGCCTCCATCAGGGTTGTGTGACCACTATGGGTTACGATGAGATCGCAGGCCACCATATACTCGAAGAGGTCGGGAACAAACCTGACCAGTTTCAGGTCGGGTATGTCTCTGTACATTGAAGCTTCTTGGTCGCTCAGGGATGGCCAATATTTGACGATCATCTTCGCCTTTGGCTCAGCATCTCTGGCCTTCTTGAAGGCGGCTATGGCCTTGTGGATGAGTTCGGGTTCGGCTCCTGTACCGCTGCCGGTTACGAGTATCATCCGCTCATCCGGCTCTAGCTTCATCTTTTTTCTAACCGCTTCTCGGTCTGGAACAGCCTCTGCTCTAATCTTCAAGATGGGACCTGTGAACGTAACGTTCAGTCCTGCTGGTACTCTCGTGGTTCCGGGATAGTCCGGTATTATGATTATCTTTCCCCATCTTAGGAAATGGGCAATGACTCTGTCCAAGGATGGTTGGATTCGTTTCACCCACTTATCTCCGAGCGCTGTCGGTACGGCTGGCATCAGGTCGTTTGTCATGAAGACGCAAGGTATCTTCTGGATTCTGCAGAAAACCAGTACCGGATACTCGCCGTCGGCAACAATTACATCTGGTTTGAAGCTACGCACCAAGCTCCGAAGCTTTACCCATCTCAGGAGACCGTTGAAGCAGAAAGACAAGAACAATGAAAAGAAGATCCTTGACGATGCGCCTTCCGACTCTTTTCCCGCCGTCTTGAACCATTGGTTGAGCAGGTTCTGAGAAGCGTCTTCGGGAACCTCGAAGACATTTAACCTCCATTTCTTCGCCGCTTCATATGTCAGTCCTCCGGCGACGAAGACCGTCTCAGTGTCGGGCACCCTTCGCTTGATCTCTCTGGCCAGTGCATCGTTTCTACTGAGGTGTCCTAGGCAGCTGCCCAACGGAACGAAGATTATTCCGAACCTGTTAGGTTTCAACGCCTTTCCTTCACGGGATTGGTCTATCGGATGTCCTTCGTAATGTTTCGTGTCCGCATCCTTTGCGGAGTTGCGATGCATCTCAGACCACTCGGTTTCATGGTTGAAGAGATCTTGTTTTAACTGTTTTTTCTATCACTCACTGACTTGGAGTCGCGTCATATGGAGTTTATGGACGTTATCAGAAACAGAATTGATATATGGGTTATTCTTTGGAGTCGGTAACAGAAATGCCTTTATCTCTGTCCAACTTTAGAAATGAGGTCTTCAAAGAGAATGATGTTAAGATGTCTAAGGAACATGAAAGAGGGCACGGATACGGCATGGAAGGCGTGGCCTTCGGACTTGCAGATGGAATCGTATGCTTCTTAGGCATACTCATAGGCGTGGCTGAGGCGACCCTAGACGTAAGACTTGTTGTAGTTACTGGAATAGTTGGCGGAATAGCAGACGCACTAGGAAATTCCATCGGCTTCTTCATCTCCCAATCCACTGAGAGAGGAGCCCAAATACATAGTTTGGAAGAACATGGAGAGAAGGTAAGAGTTCACTCTCATAGAGAGGTTTGGATGAGCGGGATCCTCTCCTTCGTGGCAACAATTGCGGCTTTGATAATCCTGATCGTTCCTTTTTTGTTCTTGAATCTCTCTGCGGCTTTAGTTTCTACTTTTGTAATCGGAACACTCGTTCTGTTCTTTTTGGGAAGATACGTGGGCAAGATGAGTGGAGAGAACCCGCTTAAAACAGGTCTTAAATACGCTGCGTTGGGCGTTGCGGGAGCGGTTATCTCCTATTTTGTCGGGGACTCCTTAAAGCACTTGACTGGAATCCAGATTTAAAGCCACGTGCAGGATTCGATACGCAATTTGGTTTCGTCAGCTTATTCTGTCTTTCATGCACTTCGGTGGCAATTCCTCGAACATATGATGCCTTGCACGACCGGTTGAGCGTCATTTCAATCTGAGTTCTATGTAGTAATGGTCGGCAAGGCCGGGAAAGATCTGCGGTGAGATGTTTCCTCTCATTTCTTCAGGCGGGGCGTCGCCTCCCCAAGAAGCGATGTAATATCCGTCGTATGTGTGGCTCCAGATAGTATCGTTTTCTACCCAGACGAGCGTTAGAGGTTGACCATCAATTCTCATGCTGATCTTGCTGGGTTCCATTTTGAACTCTGTTATACTGTATTCATGCTTCGTCAAAGCGTCGTCAAGACCTGTGGATAGGACCAGCTTGAGAGAGCCGACGGCACCGTCTATCGTTAATGTGGCGTTCCACTCCGCATTATACTCGAAACCTCCGTGAGAGCGTCCTGCGTCGCTTACGAACAGGGATCCGTGTAGAACTACGGCGGAGGGGCGAAAGCTCTGGAAGAGTAACACTCCTACTGTTAGTACTGTTATTGCTGCCACTGCTATGACGAAGAGTATTGATCTGTTCATTTTCCTTTCTCCTTTACGCTAAGAATCGAGTGAGTCTTGTCTGGTCTTGGTACCATCGCAGCACTTTGCTTCTTTTTATCCATTTGTCTAGCGGTAGCGTCAGTCTCGTTCTGAGTTCATTCAGCGCCTCTTCAAGTGTGTTGAACTTCTTCGGTTCTTTCCTTAAGGCTTCTCGACAGATCTCCCTGAACCTCCAGACGCCCAGTGGAATCCAATCGGGGTAGACCTCCATGAAGACGACCGCTCCGGCCTGTCGTCTGACACGTCTGAGATATTCGAGAACCGGTAGGCGAGCGGCGTAGTAGGCGCCTTCCAGGTCTTTGGTGTAGGCTCGGCGTCCTGAAAGGAGTTCATAGTCCACTCCCGGAGTAGGATTGCGTGAGGTAAGCCATGCCTCCTGCGCCTCAAAGACCCACGACGAAGGCAAGAGGAGTAGTTGAACATTGTTTCCCAGAGCCTTATGACCGAAGACCATGAACTCGTTTATCCAAGGGTAGTCTAAGATCTCTTTGTGGACGGCTTTGCCTAAGATGTCGTCGACCGCCGTTATGCTCCATTCGGTAGGTACGAGTCTCCTCGACCGCTTTAGACCTAGGAGCCCGATGGAAAGCATCCTCGTTATCTGTCGCTGGCTCAGGTCTGAATCGTAGAGCCTCCAGATGCCTTGAACCGATTTGAGATCGGTGTCCGACACCACTTTCTCAACCACTCTTGGGACCCTCGGGTTCTCGGTCAAGAACGCTCGCCTTACGGAGGCGGAGGGGCCTGAAGGGGGTTCTCTCGGGGAGAATATTACCGAGAGATTGGGCTTCTTGTCGAACCACATCTCGGTATCCGTGGGCGTGGAGGCCATAACGACTTCCTGAAAAGTCGATAATAGTCGAGAGGGCTTCCTGGCCGATTCGACGCGTGTGGGATGTTTGCCTCTGACAAGCGTCAGACGGTAACGTAGGATCTCGTCAAACGACCTATCAAGCCACATCTCCGGCATGTCCATGATCGAGGTGTCCGCGGCTGAGATGGGCGGAACTAGAGGTCCAGCCAAAACCTTGGGGTAGCCCCATGAGCCTACGAAAACGGCTGGGGGCGAGGAACCGAAGACTTTCTCACTTGAGAGTCCTTCCTCAAGCTTCATCAGGGTTTCAGCCTTGGTTAATATGGGGCAGATCGTCTTGCCGCAGAGCCTTCGGTGGCCTCGGCAGAGCGCGCAGAGGTTTCTTCGTCTCTCTTTTGCAGTGACCTTGAATAGCCTTGTCTGAAGATCCACAGCGTTTTCCTCCGAATAAGACAATGAGTCTTAGGAAGTCATCGCGTTGGGCTTTGCGATTTATGATTTGCCTTCTTTTGCTTATAATCGATTAGGATTGTTGAAAGATAAGACATCGAAAACAAGCTAGAGACTCACGAACGAGAACCTTTTATTGTAAGGAATTCAATAAGGTTGAGGTCGCTGTATGGACTTCAGTAAAGTTTCAACGGTATTCTTCGATCTGGACTGGACCTTGATTACAAGTGTTTTTAAAGACTACATACTGCCTGATGTTTACAAAGCTGCACCCAGCTTCCACAAACATACTCTGGACGAGTTTTTTGAAATATTCGTGAGTACGGAAAGGAAGTTCATGCCAAGGGTTGAAGCTTGGGATCCCGACTTCATATTCAAAGAGATGGGTTTGAAGGTATCGGCATTGAGCTTGTACCGGAAGTATCAGGACAAATTGGAGGTTTATCCAGATGTGCTTCCTGCGTTGGATCAGCTTGTTAAACGCTATAGATTATGTGTTTTGACGAACAGCCTCAAAGAGTATACCGATCTGAAGGTTGAGCAGACTAGGATATCGCATTATTTTGAACACATCTTTAGCGCTGATCAGATCGGTTACGCCAAGCCTAGCCCAGAGATCTTCATTCAGGTTCTCAACAGAATGGGCTTGAAAAACAATAACGCGATTTACGTTGGAGACAGTCCGGAGATGGATGTTCCGGGCGCTAGGAAAGCGGGGATAGCTACCTTCATAGTTAACAGGATGGGCAAACCTATACCTGATGAACTGAGGCCGACTGTCGAGATTAAGACACTTACGGAACTGCCGAATCACTTGGGTGTGATTCGGAAAACCTAGAGCGTTCATGAAGGCTTGCATGAACAGCAGATGTTGGTAAATCAATAGGTGCTGTGGCAGACTGATCAAAAGTAATGACTAGAACTTCTCGTTTATCTTTGCGCGTACTTGATAATCGCTCTCCGAGTCTGAGGGGCGGTCGTCTAG
>Ga0315282_10010860_pt1 | contig 14203 bp, 17 predicted proteins | sample YL17G07_20_MG_FD_203693 | JGI IMG/M metagenome (GOLD analysis project Ga0315282, IMG submission 203693) | Sediment microbial communities from Yellowstone Lake, YNP, Wyoming, USA - YL17G07_20 | ecosystem: Environmental > Aquatic > Freshwater > Lake > Sediment | place: USA: Wyoming | collected...
GGCTTCTATCAGGGGATGAACGATCAGGTGGAACGGGCGACCGTCGATGCGCTCTATGGAGGCGGGCAATACTGGCAGGAACGGTACGACCCGTACGATCCGCTGACGCTCGGGGACTCCCACGCCGTCATCCCTCCGAAGCTTCAGGCTCTGGTCAGCGAACATGCGGCGGCGCCGATTCTGATTCATCTGGCATCGATCTACCCTGAGGGGAGATACCAAACGGTTCTCCTCAAGGGAATCGACCCGAGTCAGGATGTCTCATCCATTCCTTCGTCCCTCCTGAAGCTGTCAACGGGACTGAAGGGCGGCGACGCAGGAATACCGGCTCTCATCGGGAGCAGAATGGCGAACAGCACCGGATTGAAGAAGGGGGACGAGATCACGGTCCAGTGGCGCGACGTCCACGGCACGTTCGACGCGAGGGATGTCACGATCGTGGATGTCTTCAGGACCACGGTGCAGGAGATCGACAACGAGCAAATCTGGATTCCTCTGGGCCGGCTGCAGCAGCTCACGGGGATGCCCGGCCAGGCGACGATCGTGGTGCTGAAGAAGAACCTTCAGCCGGCGGGGAAGGTCTCCGGATGGGAGTTCAAGAGCCTGGATTATCTTCTTTCAGACCTCCGGGCCCTCGTGAGAAGCAAGACCACCGGCGCGAGCATCCTGTATCTCGTCCTCCTGTTCCTCGCGATGCTGGCCATCTTCGATACACAGGTGCTTTCGATCTTCCATCGCAGGAAGGAGATGGGCACACTGATGGCGCTCGGCATGACGCGGACAAGGTTGATTGGGCTGTTCACACTGGAAGGTGCTCTCCACGGGGTGCTCGCGGCCCTTCTCGCCACGGTCTATGGAATTCCGCTGCTCGGGTACGTCGCCCGCGCAGGTTGGGAACTTCCTGAAGCGATAGATCGCGTCGGGTTTGCGATCGGTGAAAGGCTCTTCCCGATCTACTCCCCGGCGCTGATCCTGGGCACGACGCTTCTGGTCCTGATCGTCACGACCATCGTCAGTTATCTGCCGACGAGGAAGATCGCAAGGTTGAAACCGACGGACGCGCTGAGAGGGAGAGCCTCATGATCCGATTTCTCCTCAAAGGGCTGCTCCGTGATCGTTCCCGATCGCTTCTCCCCGTGCTGATCGTCGCAGCGGGTGTGATGCTGACGGTGTTCCTCCAAGCCTGGTTGAACGGGGCCATTTCGAACCTCGTCCAATCGACAGCGCGCTACACCACGGGACACGGGCGGGTCATGACGAGAGCGTACGCCCAGGAGGCCGACCAGATTCCGAACGATCTGGCGCTTCTGGGAATCGATACGCTTGTCACCGGGCTGCGGCGGACCTTCCCCGACCTTCTCTGGACGCCCCGGATCAAGTTCGGAGGACTTCTGGATGTTCCCGACGAAAAGGGGGAAACACGAGCGCAGGCCCCGGTCAGCGGGATGGGGGTGGACCTCCTTTCCGCCGATAGTCCCGAGTGGAAGGTCCTGAATATGCAGAGTGCTCTCGTCAGGGGACACCTTCCCCGGACGCAGGGCGATATGCTGCTTGCCGATGAGCTTGCCGAACGGCTCCGGGTTCGGCCCGGCCAGACAGTGACCTTGATCGGCTCGACGATGTACGGCAGCATGGCGGTCGCCAACTTCACGGTCGCCGGGACCGTCCGCTTCGGCATTGCGGCGATGGACCGGGCAGCGGTGCTCGCCGATCTTTCCGACATCCAACAGGCGCTCGACATGAACGACGGGGCAGGCGAGATCCTGGGTTTCTTCCCGGACGATATCTACCATGACGAGCGTGCGAACCAGGTGACCGCGGAATTCAACGCACGTCAGAGCAGCTCCTCAGATAGGTTTGCTCCGATCATGGGGACGCTCCGCAACGAAAGCGGTCTGGCCGACTACTTCGACATCGTCGGGGTCTACTCGGCGGTCATCGTCGGCGTCTTTTTGCTTGCGATGTCGATCGTGCTGTGGAATGCAGGACTGACGGGAAGTCTCCGTCGCTACGGGGAGATCGGCGTCCGGCTGGCCATCGGCGAGGAGAAGGGGCACGTCTACCGCTCGATGATCGCCGAATCGCTGATGATCGGCTTCGGGGGTTCGGTCCTCGGCACGGCGATCGGGCTGGCCTTTGCGTACTACCTGCAGATCGTGGGTATCGATGTGGCGTCGATGATGAAGAACAGCACGATGCTGTTCACTGATGTCATCCGGGCGCAGGTGACGCCGTTCACCTACGTGATCGGCTTCCTGCCCGGCATGCTTGCCACGTTCCTCGGAACGGCGATATCCGGCATCGGTATCTACAAGCGGCAGACCTCACAATTGTTCAAGGAGCTTGAGACATGATCCGTTCGCTTTGTCTGTTCCTGATAGTGCCGGCACTCGTCCTGAGGCCGCAAGCGCCTTCGCCCGCGCAAGGCGGGTCGGGTGACGAGATCTTGAGGCGGGTGGACCGGAACATGTTTTCGGAGAACAAGATCGTGGTCTCGCGCATGATCATTCACGGCGAGCGTGAGACCCGGAGCGTGGAGGCGAAGTCGTGGCAGCGGGGCACCAGCGAGGCGTTCACCGAGTTCTTAGCTCCGGCGCGCGAGAAGGGGACCAAGATGCTGAAGCTGAACGACATGCTCTGGACCTATTTTCCATCCACCGACCGGACAATCCTGATCTCCGGCCAGATGCTTCGTCAATCCGTCATGGGTTCCGACCTCTCTTACGAAGACATGATGGAAGACCCGCATCTCCCACACCTCTATTCGGCAACGGTGGTCTCTGCGGATACTCTGATCGGTCGGGAGTGCTGGGTCTTGGATCTGAAGGCAACGAAGGAGGACATCGCGTATGATGCCCGCCGGCTTTGGGTCGACAAAGCACGATCTGTGATCCTCAAGGAGACTCTCTACGCGAAGAGCGGGAGGTTGTTGAAGACAATGGACGTGCGGGAAGTGATGCGGGTCCAGAACCGATGGCTGGCAAAGTCCATCCTGTATAAGGATGTCCTCAAAGAGGGAGAAGGGACACAGTTCGTTGTTGACTCCGTCGTCCTTGATGCGAAGATCCCGGATTATCTTTTCTCGAAGGCAGCACTGCGAAGATAATGAGGAAGGGCGCGGGAGGATCAGAACTGAAGGCTCTGACGAGAGGATTTGCTAAAGTTCTGTCATCGGCGGGGATCGTTGAGCGATTGAGACGATGCGGCAGCTTGACTCAAAACGCCGCGCAACGACTCCAGTATGGATTAGCGAAGGAGTGATCCCATGTCTTCAGCCGAGAATAAGCTGCTTATTCAACGGTATGTCGACGAGATACAGTCATTTATGAGAATGCTATTGTTTTGCGCTCCTATAGTATTTTTCACGCCTCACTCAGATGGACAGGAAATTGAAAAGCCTGAATATGTGCTCGAAGCCGGGGCTGGATGGAAACTCGATTTTCGGGACGTTCACAAGAATTCACTGTCAGTTCCAGAGTCAACGTTTGAGGATGTGAAGTTGATTATTGCCACGGGTGCAACACTTGAAGGGGGTGACGGATGGCGAATCAAACACAACCTCGGTATCGGATGCGAGAAGCAACTCCTCTCTGGATTGTCGGTAATCGGTTTTCTAGATTACGCAAGGTTTGACTATCATGCACTTCAGACGCTCCATCCTCCTTACCGAACAGATCCGTCGCATACTCTATCGATTGCCACTCTGCTGAAAGCTCACGTTCCCTGGTATGTCTCGCCTTTCGTTCAGGTGGGACTGGGAATCTCGTACGTGAACGAGGGGACGCTCTATTATCACGCTCAATATCGTTATCCGCCGACGCCGGAAACTGACTATGTGGGGGGTGGTCGATCTGGATTAACGCATCTCGTGAACTTCATGCTCGGGGTTGAGCTTTGTCCGTTCAAAGAGTTCTCGCTCTTTTTGGAAGGAGGGGTCAATGGAAATTGGCACAAGGATCTTTATCCATGGAATAGTTTGGTAAGATTTGGCATTGGAGTTGGAATTTAGTTGTCATGTTTCAACCGAGTATAAGAGATCACAACCCATCTCAAAAATACTATGCTTGTCACAAATGTCGGTAAGTTAGAAAAAAGGTCTCACTTTCGTATTGTGGTGTAGCTGCGCGTCGAAGCGCAGGAAACTTGACATCTCACAATTTGGCTCTTGATTGGTCTATGAAAACGATGGCCCTTGCGCGCATGACTGCTCACCAGGCAACGCCGAAGGTGATCGAGCGACCTGCCGAGCTGCAGGAGCTGAAAGCCTTCTTGCTCACCCTGCGTGGGAGGAAAGTGCTGGCCATCGAGGAAACAACGAGCACGCACTGGTTGTATGTGGAGTCGCACGAAATTGTTGAAAGAAGTCTATCATAATCTGCACTTTGTGCGTGAGCATTTAGACAATGGGATCGGCTGGTATGAGCGAACCAAGGCCGCCTACGAAGCACACTTTCATCTGCTGGCCCGGGAGGATGTTCGCATCCGGCATCAAAGGTGGGGTGAAGATTGTTGCCACCGTGCTGAATCCGCACCGTTTCCCTGACCGAGGCCATTATTTAGCGTACTGTGGTCTTGTCTGGCATCAAAAATTTAGCGGCGGTCGAAGCTACGGACAACGCCGTCCGCGCTTTGACCGGCTGCTCAAGAGCGTCTATAAGACGGCAGCCGTTGCTGTGCTCCATGGCCAGAGTGCCTTGCGAGACTACTACGATGCTCTGCGTGCCAAAGGTGTTGCCGATCACCATGCACGCCACGCCCTTGCTCGCAAGATTGCGACCATCAGCTATGGACTGTGGAAGAACAACACAGCCTATCGCCCACCAGAACCTGAGCGATCACAATTGTTCTGATGATGGGAGAGAGTGTTCAACGGGAATGATGCACCATCTCGTCTTGGCGAGATGAGATTGCCACTATGTCGGTTAACCCTCTCCCCGATATTCTCGAATTTGCCGTAGCCCGGTCTGAGAGTAGTTCTTCTCAGCAGAGTGCTCCGATAGACGCTTAGAAGTCGTTTGAAATTCTATAGACATTCCCGCACGTCTTAGGCGGCCTGCCCGCCATCAGAGAACTGTTGAGGCAGGCGGGGAATCCAGGCAGCGCTTTCTGGACCCCCGATAGAAACATTCGGGGGTGACAGGGGTTTTTGAGATGGCTTCTAGTCATGGCAGAATACTTCGCTGATGGAACATCACTATGCGCCTGTCATCAACACCGGGAACGTGGACGAGATAGAGAAGTTCATTTCGCCGGACTATGCGGAAGTCTCTGAGGGTAAGAGATATGATCCTGGCACCAGGGGAGCCAGAGAACATGTCCTCGGTGTCCGTCAGAGCCATCCCGACCTCAAATGAACGATTGATCAGTAGCTGTCCCTGAATGATGCACAGGGGATCACCGCTATCCTGGCCACAACCATCCAAATGTTCCTGCCGTGAAGAGAGCGTAGATCAGCCCGTCCGCCGTCGCTTTGAGCGTTGTGCTCCAGTCGCGGCTGTACCAGATCGACATTTGCCAGAGCGCAAGGGAGTATCCAACGAACGAGACGGTTCCGATGAACCGGAAGACCTCCAGGTAGGCCGCACCGGCTGGAAGCGCGCGTCCCGCAACGTACGCAGCGAAGATCGCGACGACGACAGAGTAGAGGAACCAGAAGAAGAGACTTTTTCCCATCGGTGTCGGGCCGTTTGGCAACACCGTGAACACCATTTTCGGACCCTTCTTCATCTTTTCATTGAACTCGGCTGAGCGCATTTCTTGCGTGCTCGACGCCCGCGGCACCATATAGTCACCCGGCGGAATGTTGAAGGGGCGAAGAGCATCCATCACCTTGTCTTCGTTCTCCATCTTTGGATACTCGTTTTTGTGCCACGGGGACACCATGTGGATAATGGAGCTTACAATGAAAACGATGACGCCCGACAACAGGATCGGAAGCCAAAGCGCGGTGAGTCCTACCATGACGATACTCCTTCTGTTGGTTGTGTATGATGGACCGCAGCCTTAACGCAATGCGGTGAATCTAACTGAATTCGGGTCAGGGAGCAAGGTGTTTGTTTCACGTTCCAAGGTACTGATTAGAGGAACATCGGCCGATTCTGCCGGAGTTCCTTGTACCGACGCTGCACCGACACGGTCCACCAGGAAAGTCCCAAGCACCTTGAAGGTGCGTGGGGAGGGAGCGATGTGATGTGCAGAAGGGGGTGCGCGTTTCTATCGGTAGGTTCGCACTTTGTTATTGCCCTGTGGGCGTTTTTTTGCTATATTTTAGGGAGATTTTGCTGAAGTAGCTCAGCGGTAGAGCAGTCCCGACAACTTCATCAAAACAATTGCTGGCGTAGCTCAGCGGTAGAGCAGCGGTTTCGTAAACCGCAGGTCGTCGGTTCAAATCCGACCGCCAGCTCGACATGGAATGAAGTTGTCGGGATAAACCGCAGGTCGTGGGTTCAAATCCCACCTTCAGCTCAAAACAGATCGGGATGGTTTGAAGGCTGGTCCGTCTCAGGTTTTCCATCACCACCCATAATCCGCTTGACGCGGATTTTTTGTTGCCCAACGTGTGTCCGCATGAACGTCTACGATATCCTTATCATGGGAGCGGGGCCGTCCGGTCTCTCTTGTGCGATCGAAGCCAAGAAAGCGGGATTGTCATGCCTCCCGTCGCAAAGTACTATCAACTTCCGATCAGGCAAGGCCAAGAGGTTGTCGCGCTGCGAAAGGTCCCGAAAGGCTTTGAGGTTGTGGCGAACGGCTCATCTTACACTGCCTCCAATCTCGTCGTCGCGATGGGGTATTTCGATCGCCCGAACCCGTATGACGTCCCTGGGGCGGAGCTCCCGAACGTCTTGCGCTACTACTCCGAGCCCTATGCATACGCCGGCAGGTTCAACAACAGAATCTTCATCGAGAACGGCAGGCTGCATGGGAAGCAGATCGTCCAGTCGGTCAGAAACCATCGTTGATTCTGGGGGAAAATTTTGCTAATCTGAAAAGACTTGTCGCCGATCCCGTTACCATCTGAATCGAAAGGTACTACATGACCGAAGGCTTCATCGTCCAAATAATCGGCCCCGTCGTCGATATTGATTTCCCTGGAGGGAAGCTCCCCGCGATTCTGAATGCAGTCAAGGTCCCGCGAGTCAATCTCGACGGCGTCCAGGAGGAACTTATCGTCGAAGTGCAGCAGCAGCTGGGCGAAGACCGGGTTCGCGCGGTTGCGATGGATTCGACGGACGGTTTGGTTCGCGGGATGAAGGCATACGACACGGGAGCTCCGATCAGCGTCCCGGTGGGTCCCAAAGTGCTGGGGCGGCTGTTGAACGTCACAGGACAGCCGATCGACGGCCTGGGTCCGGTGGAGGCGAAAGCATACTACCCTATTCATCGTCCGGCGCCAAGCTTCGAGCAGCTCTCCACACAGAGGGAGATGTTCGAGACGGGGATCAAGGTCGTCGACCTGCTCGAGCCGTATACGAAGGGGGGAAAAACAGGGCTGTTCGGAGGAGCCGGCGTCGGCAAAACCGTGATCATCCAGGAATTGATCCACAACATCGCCACTCACCACGGGGGATATTCGGTGTTCGGCGGCGTAGGGGAGCGGACGCGTGAAGGGAACGATCTATGGCTCGAGATGAAGGAATCGGGTGTGCTCTCGAAGACGGCACTCATCTTCGGTCAGATGAACGAACCGCCGGGCGCGCGCCAGCGGGTCGGGCTCACGGCACTGACGACGGCCGAGTACTTCCGGGACGAGGAGGGGAAGGACGTGCTGCTCTTCATCGATAACATCTTCCGCTTCGTCCAGGCCGGATCCGAAGTCTCCGCGCTCCTCGGCCGCATGCCGTCGGCGGTGGGATATCAACCGACCCTGGGGACGGAGATGGGAGAGCTTCAGGAGCGCATCGTCTCGACGAAAAAAGGATCGATCACGTCCGTTCAAGCGATCTACGTCCCCGCAGACGATCTGACCGACCCGGCTCCTGCCACGACCTTCAGCCACCTGGACGCGACAACCGTTTTGAGCCGGCAGATCGTGGACAAAGGGATCTACCCTGCGGTCGATCCTCTCGACTCCACCTCGCGCATCCTCGACCCGGCCGTCGTCGGAGATGACCACTACGCTGTTGCGAAGAGGGTGAAGGAGGTCCTGCAGACGTACAAGGACCTGCAGGATATCATCAGCATCCTCGGAATCGACGAGCTCTCGGACGAGGATAAGATCACCGTTGCGCGTGCGAGAAAACTGGAGAAGTTCCTCTCCCAGCCGTTCTTCGTTGCCGAGCAGTTCACAGGACGCGCGGGCCGGTATGTCAAGCTGGAGGACACCATCCGCGGCTTCAAGGGAATCGTTGACGGCGAGTTCGACGATCTGCCGGAGAGCGCATTCTGGATGGTCGGCACGATCGAGGATGCGGTGGAACAGGGGAAGAAACTGCAGGCAGCGTAAGCCCCCATGCCGGATAAAGCATTTAGACTTGAGATCGTCACGCCGAAGAAGGTCGTCTTCAATGGCGATGTGACGAGCTTCAGTGCCCCCGGAGTTGTCGGCAGCTTCCAGGTGCTGAAGAGCCATGCGCCGTTGTTGTCCAGCACGACGGTCGGCGTGGTGAAAGTTGTGGACGCGGCTGGAGGGGAGACGCGGTATGCCACCAGCGGCGGGTTCGTCGAAGTACGGGAGGACAAGGTGGTGATGCTTGCCGAGACCGCTGAGCGCTCCGATACGATTGATGTGGGCAGGGCCGAAGCTGCGCGTGATCGGGCGAAGAAGCGACTGGAGGGAATGAGGGGAGAGATCGATGTGGAGCGCGCACGGTTCGCTCTCCATCGAGCGCTGAACAGGCTGAAGGTCGCCGGACGCGAGTGAGCTTTCGCTGGAAACGTCGTGGGAGGTGAAACCCGTCAGGCATTTCTGATGGGTTTTTCATTTGCGAATTGGCCGACGGAGGGGCGTTTCATCCATCGAGATCGCCCTGTTCGTTGACATTCAAAACGAGAAGAGTTATATTCAAGCCGACTTCAACCGGCCGGACAGTCCGAGCTCCCGACAAACCCAACTCTGACCACGAACTTGCCTATTACCACACGACCTACTATCGCTGCCGTCAGCCTTAAGGCCATTTCCCACAACCTGAAGGGGATTCGTCGAACGATCGGCAAGAAGGTGAAGGTGATGGCTGTTGTCAAAGCCAACGCGTATGGCCATGGGCTCGCCGAGGTCTCCAGGTTTCTCGAACAGCAGGCGGTTGACTGCTTCGGTGTGGCGAACGCCGAGGAGGGGGTGGCGCTCCGGCAAGCAGGGATCGGAGCTCCGATTCTCGTCTTCACGCTCCCGGCCAGGAGCCAGGTTGATCTGTTTGGAGACTTCGCGCTTGAAGCGACGGTCTGCTCAGAATTCGACGCCCGGCTTCTCCATGCGGAAGGGGAACGAAAAGGTCAGACGATCCCCGTACATCTCAAGGTCGATACCGGGATGAATCGACTCGGGGTGAAGGTGAACGAGCTCCCGACGATTCTCAGGATTCTCGGCAAGATGCGAAGACTGGAAATGAAGGGCGTCTACACGCATTTTGCGACGGCTGATCAGAAAGACAAGACCTTCTCGAAGCAGCAGCTCGGCACGTTCCACCAGGCTCTGGATATTCTCCAGAACGGGGGCGTTGTGCCGGAAGTCGTTCACTGCGCGGGCAGTGCGGCGATCCTACACCTGCCTGAATCGCACTTCTCGATGGTCAGGCCGGGGCTTGCCCTTTACGGCTACTCACCGTCGCATGACATTTCGGAGAACGTTCGACTCAAACCGGCCCTGACGTTGAAGTCGAGAGTATCGCTCCTGAAGTGGGTTGAGCCCGGGGAGAGCGTGAGCTATGGCCGTCGGTTCATCGCAAGGAGAAGGACGAAGATCGCGACGCTTCCGATCGGTTACGCCGATGGGTATCTGCGCGCGCTGACCGGCCGGGCGGGAGTACTCATCGGCGGACGGCGATTTCCGGTGGTGGGCACGATCTGCATGGACCAGCTGATGGTCGATGTCGGTCGGGCGGATGTGAACGTCGGCGATGAGGCGATTTTGATTGGAAGGCAGAGGCGGGAGAACATCGATGCGTCGGATCTTGCCAGACTCATCGGCACGATCCCCTACGAGATCTTGACGAATATTTCATCCCGTGTTCCACGAATCTACGATGAGCCATGACGCAAGCCCAGGAGGTCGTTCAAAGCCTTCTCAGCAACGTTCCGGTTGACGAGCTCTCTTCCGACGAACAACGAGCCGTATTTGAGAAGATCAAGGAGCGGTTGATCTCCGCGTCCGACCTGAATGCGGAACTCCAATCGCTCTACAAAGTCAAGAATTTTTCCGACTTCGCCCTTTGCCTAATGTGGATTGTGGAGCGTGTTGAAGGAAATCCGCTCATGCAGGCTGCGAGTCCGGAGGACGAGACCCTTGTTTTCTCTTTGTTCCGGCGGGCTCAAGGGGAGGATGCTGTAGCCGAAGCTGGCGGCGGGTCCTCAACAGGGATCGCCGGAGCCGCTGAGGTTGGGTCAGGGGACCCGGCAGGCTTTTCGTTCCTGATCGAGCAATTTACGGAGCGCGTTCAGAGCGGCGACGAGTCCCGGACGGTGTTGCTTGGGAATGTGCTCAAGGAGTGCGAAGCGGTTGCCGCCGGCGAGTATCCCCAGGACTACAAGGAATTCTGCGCGCTCGCGTCGGAATTCTTGAACTACGTCTCCGAGAACCAATTGTTGGACGACATCCGCGTCCTCAACATTCTCGCAAACATCCCTTCACCTGTCGCTCAATGGGCCAACGCCGCCCCGGATGCGCGCGCCGGACTGCTGGAGGAAGCGACCAGCGTGCTTCGGGATTTCAAGTCTCACTTTGAATAGCGCCTGACCCCATGCCTCAAATCTTTTCGGTGATCATGGCCGGTGGCGTCGGGACACGCTTCTGGCCCCGAAGTCGTGAACGCTTGCCCAAGCAGTTCCTCGAGATCGTCGGCTCGGGGACGCTCCTGGAGAAGACGCTTGCCCGACTTGGGCCTCTCGTGGATCAACGGCACACCTTCGTCGTCACCAACGCTGTTCAAGCGGAGGCCGTCCGGAGTCAAGCGCCGCTCATCCCGAATGAAAACATCCTCGTGGAGCCGGTCGGTCGCAACACGGCGCCCTGCATCGGTCTGGCAGCGTCGTGGATCCGCCGCCTCGATCCGGACGGACTGATGGTCGTTTCCCCCGCCGACCATCTTGTCCAGGACGATCAGGAGTTCCTCCGGATCCTCAAGCTCGCGCTCCGGGTAGCGGAGGAGAAGGACGCGCTGGTGACGATCGGAATCAAGCCGACGCATCCCGAGACCGGATATGGGTACATCCAGTTCACGGAAGAGGAGCTGGATCAAAATCCGTATCGCGCTGAGGGTGTGCATCTGGTCAAGACCTTTGCCGAGAAGCCGAATCTCGAAACCGCGGAGCGATTCCTGAGCAGCGGGGATTTCCTCTGGAACAGCGGAATCTTCGTCTGGAAGGCCGGCACGATCCTGAAAGAAATCGAGCTGCACCTGCCGGAGCTCCACGAGGAACTTCTGACCGTGCAAAAAAGCCTTGACTCGCCGAACTACATGCAGGTCCTCGAGCTCGCGTACGGCGTCATCCGAAGTATCTCCATCGACTACGGTGTCATGGAGAAGGCGGGGAATGCCTTCGTGGTCAGAGGTGACTTTGGGTGGAGTGACGTCGGCTCGTGGGACGAGGTGGTGAGGGTTACCCCGAAGGACGGCGAAGGGAACTCGCTCAAGGGGAAGGTCATCGTGCGGGACGCCACGAACAATTTCATCGATGCGGGGAACAAGCTCGTGGCGGCCATCGGGGTGAAGGACCTCGTGATCATCAGCACTGATGACGCCATCCTGATCTGCAAGAAAGGGGAGTCTCAAGAGGTCAAGGAGGTTGTCGACTATATTCGTCGGAAGCGGATGAATGATTATCTCTAGCGCACGCACGGTGCGTTCGGGTGTGGTGGCCCTCGCCTGCACGCTTCTCATCGGCTGTTCGGTTTCCCCGCGCTTCGCAGCACGCGGCGAGTCAACGAACTCCGGCGAGAACACGACCTCCGGAACAAAGAAACCCGAAGAGACAAGGACGCCTGCGACGACCGGGCGGGTCCTGCTGACCCTCGAAGGGGTCGCATCGTACTACGCCGAGGATTTCCACGGCAAATTGACGTCGAACGGCGAGACCTACAATATGAACGGTCTTACCGCTGCCCACCGCACGTTTCCATTCGGCACGAAGGTGAGGGTGACGAACCTCGAGAACAACAAGAGCGTCATCGTGCGAATCAACGACCGCGGCCCGTTTAAGGAAGGGCGAATCATCGACCTTTCCCGCGGCACAGCTGGGCAGATTGGCCTCATCCCCACCGGCACGACCCGCGTGAAACTGGAGGTCCTGGAATGGGGGGATGGAAAGTGAGCCCCGCGGGGGAGGGGACTGAGGGTCTGTCGTTTGCCGCACCTGATCGAAGGTGCGGTCCGTCTCTCCAACCTGATTCCAATCTGATCCCATGAAGTTCACCGTACACGTCAAGCCGAACTCGCGGAAAAAGGCGGTCGAGATGTGCGAGGATGGGAGCCTGCGGGTCTACCTCTCCGCTCCGCCGATCGAAGGAAGGGCGAACGAGCAGCTCATTGAAGTGCTGGCGACGCACTTCGGCAAGGCGAAAAGGGAGATTTCCATCGTCGCCGGCAGGAAACGTAAGATGAAGATCGTTGAGATAGTATGAACCGATTATGGAACACGTGGACCAGGCGCATCGTCGCGGCCCTGGTTGCCCTTTTCTCGGTGCTGGCCGCCGGAGCCCCACAGGACTCCGTCCAAACCACCGTTGTCGCTCCCGGGATCAGGCACGTCTTTTTCGTCAAGCCGGGTCCGCTCCGGATTCACGTGCTCGAAGTGAACCTCACAAATCCCGGCTATCAGATCGAGTCGTACCGACCGGTTGGATTGGTCCAGACCTCACAACAAGCTCGTCAGAACGACAGGCCGGGGCACCGGGTCATCGCTGCCATCAACGCCGACTTCTTCAGCTTCACGACCGGCTGGCCGCTCGGCAATCAGGTTGTGAGGGGGGAATTTGCGCTCGGGACCGATAGTCCGAGGTCTCACCTGGCATTCGACGCCGGCGGGCGTCCCTTCGTGGAGAGGCTGAGCTTCACCGGCTGGTTTCGAACGACCGCGGGGAACATCTATTCCGTCAGCGGCATCAACGAACGCCACAAGAACGACGCGGTCGTCCTTCACACCTCCTTCTCAGATACGGCCACGCCGATTGGCGGTCCTGGAAGGAGAGTCCTTCTGCGCCTGGCGTCCCCCGGGTGGTCGGTCGGTGACTCGCTGCGGCTCGTCGTCCAAAGGTCGAATCCAGAGAAAGGGACGGCACTCAGACCGGACGAGGCTGTTCTCTGGATTGGGAGAGGGGTTTCGGGCCGGGGAGCGACGGAGGGAGTGAAGGTAGCTGACACGCTTCTTGTCTATCTTGGATTTCGACCCGACCTGGCGAGAGTCTTCAATGTCGTCGGCGGAGCTGGAAGAATTCTGCTGAACGGGAAGCCAGTCTCCGATACGATCAATGTGAGTGAAAAAACCAGCGTTGCGTTCTTGGAGACCCGCCATCCCCGCACGTTCGTCGCTTTCGATCGTGATACCACAAGATTGTTTCTCTGCACGGTGGATGGCCGGCAGGAAACGAGCGATGGCATGAATTTCGCTCAAATGGCGGATTTTCTCCTTTCAATAGGAGCATGGAACGCCATCAATCTTGACGGAGGGGGGTCCACCACGATGGTGATCTACGGTCAAGTCGTAAGCTCCCCGTCCGATCGTTCCGGGGAACGCCCGGTGGCGAATTCTCTTCAAATTATCTCGAGGCAAAGGCCGGCGCCGCAGCGGTAACGGGCTCTCTAGCGGAGAGGCTGGACGGAGACGGCGTCGAAGTTTTCTGCATCATACGGTACAACCTGCCGAACGCGACATCGCTTATCCGCATCACGATTTTCGCCATTAAGGGGCGATTGCTGCGCAGACTCGCGACCGCCGACCTACCTGAGCGGCCCTTAGGGCGAGGTCATCTGGGACGGGCCTGACGACGGGAAGGAGCGCGTCCGGATCGGCCCCTCCGTTCCCGCCCTCGAAGCGATCGACAGCCAGGGTG
>Ga0315282_10010861_pt1 | contig 14203 bp, 14 predicted proteins | sample YL17G07_20_MG_FD_203693 | JGI IMG/M metagenome (GOLD analysis project Ga0315282, IMG submission 203693) | Sediment microbial communities from Yellowstone Lake, YNP, Wyoming, USA - YL17G07_20 | ecosystem: Environmental > Aquatic > Freshwater > Lake > Sediment | place: USA: Wyoming | collected...
TGAACCGGGTCCTGTCCGACAGTGAGGCTTGCTATAGCGCGTCCGAAGTGCTTGGTCTTGAGGCTGTCTGCGGTAAACCCCGTCCCGCCGACGGAGTCGTGTGGAGGAGGATAAAGCTCGTACGTGGTTTCGGTGTTCCACGAGCGGCGTGCACCCGTGCTGGAGTGAGCGTCCAGTCGGCGAGGCGGGGGGCCTGGGCGTCGCGCACCGCCGTTGCCCGTACGACGGCCTGGTTTCCCGCGTCGTCCTCCGCGGTGATCGTGAAGAACTGACGACCGAATGCGAGGGGAAGCTTCGCCCTGAATCGACCCTGTTGGACCGGCACGGCCTGCTGGTTGACGAGGAGAATGCTACCCTCTTCCACCGTGCCCACCAGCAGGATACTGTCTGCCTGCGTCACGAGGTACGAAGGCGTTTCGAGCGCGAGCGATGGGGGAGTGTTATCGTACCTCACCCGTACCTGCTTGTTGCTCCGATTGCCGGCCCGGTCAATCGCCTCCAAGACGTACTCGGAGGCGCCGGGCGACGCGAGTCTGATGGTGAAGGTGAAGTTCCCGTCAGGGCGAACCGGGACTTCCAGGGAATCCGTCGTGCGTCCCTCCTCCACCTTCCAGAGGACCATGCGGGCGCCGCTTTGCGTCTGACCGTTCATGGTGAAGAACGGGGTGCTCACAATGAACGAAAGCTCGTCGCTCTCGATCCCCAGCACCTCGACACTCGGTGCGCGCTGTTGACGAACGATCCGCCGCTCGACCGTGGTGATGTTCCCCCATGAGTCCCGTGCGGTGATGCAGAACCGATTCTCCCCTTCGGCGAGCGTCGCCGTGTGCTGGAACTGATCCCCCCGTATCGCTTCGACCGGTTTCCCGTTCACCATGAGGATGACGCCCTCTTCCGTCTCTCCGCTGATAGCGAAGACCGGGTCGCTCGTGAAGGAGACCATGCGGCGCGGATACTTGATCACGATGAACGGCGGGATCTTGTCGAACTGCATGACGAACGAGCGTGGCTGGCTCGGCGGGGTCCTGGAAAGTCACTGCTGTCAACGGCGCTGATCCGCCAGTAGTAGATGCCTCGCGTCAACCGTTGCGGGGTGTAGGCGCGACCTTCCAACTCCGGTATCAAAGCGGCGGTCTGGTTGAACCGTTGATCGCGGGCGATCTCCACCCGGTATGCCCGAGCGGTGGCGACCGGCGACGGAAGGAGCGTTCGCGGACGATCAGGTGGGCGCTCGGGCCGGATCGTCGTGCCTTCGTTCTGCCTCACGACGACGGAGTCGCCGGCGGCTACGACGGCAATCTGACCCTCGTATACGGCGATCCGGGAAGTCTGACGCTCGTCGCGGTTGACCCAGAAGCTGCGCGACTGGACGTATGTTCTCACGCCGGGGAGTTCGAGTTCGAACCGGTTGGTTTCGCGCAGTTCCGCGAGATAGGCCAGGACGTCTCCCTGGATGAGTGCGACGCTCGAACGATTCGTATTGAGCAGCACGTCCTGCCGCATCTCCCGGATGACGGCGAGGGAGTTGGCGTTGAGCCGAAGCCTGCTGTTGTCACGAAACACGATTTCCGCGGACGAGTTCGAGCGCGTCCGGATGCGTTCCCCTTCAATGAGCCGCAGCCGGAGTTCGGCGGGCCGCCAACTGAGTTCGTCGGGGCGCTGGGTCTCCACGACGCCGGAGAAGTCCTCAAGGACGGCTTGCACCGCCACATTGCTCGCGCTCGACGCCACGCGCCGCGCCTGTTGCGCGAGTTTCAGGGCCGCCTCCGCGAACTGACGTGCCGGAAGGTATTCCTGCCGGTTCAGTGCGTCTTGCGCCTCGGACAGTTTCTGCTTGCTCTGGTCGAGCAACGACCCGGCGAACAGGCGGCCGCCTACCTGCATCGCCAGACTCAGTTCCACCTGTGCCTGGTTGATGGCAAGGGTTGCCATTGCCAACCCGGTCGCGAGTATGCGCAACTGCATCCACGGAACGACCTGACTTGGGCTGCGCAACCCATTGTGCTCCAGGACGCTCGGCCAGAGCGCGGCATCTCCGAGGTATTCCGACGCGATGTCCTGCACCGTCTGACCGGGCCGAACCCGCACGACGACTTCCGCAGCGGCCACGCGCAGCGCCGCCGCTGAGAACAGCAGCGCCAGCATGTACGCGAAAACGGCCATTCGCCGCTGGAAGCAGGCTGGGCGTCCGACCCCGGACGCGGCGACGGCGTGTCTCGAAGAGTTCACGGCTACGTCCAGCGCTTCGGCAGAAAGATGCTGAACGTGGACCCTTTGCCGAGCTCACTGGCAACCCCCACACTGCCGTTGTGGTGTTCGACGATCTCCTTCACCAAAGATAGCCCAAGACCCGTCCCGCTGATATCTCTCACCTTCGGATCGTCCTCAACCCGGTAGAACTTCTCGAAGAGGTGCTTCTGTGCTTCTTCCGATATTCCGTACCCCTCGTCGACCACCGCGACCTCCAACGTTTCCGCATGTTCCGTCACGACGATCCGGACGGTCGTATCGGAAGGGCTGTACTTGACCGCGTTCGTGAAGAGGTTGAGGATTGCCTGCCCGATGAGGTCGGGATCTACGGATATCGGCGTGATGCGGCTCGGCGCTTTCACCTCGATCCTGATGTTCTTCGCGTCGGCCTGTCCTCGGTTGATGTCAATGACCTGCTTCACAAGCTCAACTACGTTCGTCGGAACTTTGACGACCTCGGTTCGGCCCGATTCGATGCGGGAGAGGTCAAGGAACTTGTTGATCATCTCAACCATGCGGTTCGATTCCTCGTGGATGATGCGGGTGAACTCCAGCCGCGTGCCCATGTCGAGCTCCTCTTCCAGGAGGATTCCGCTGAACCCCAAGATGGAGACGAGTGGAGAACGCAGCTCGTGAGCCACAACCGAAACGAGCTCGGTCTTCATGCGGTTCACTTCGCGCTCGCTCGTCACGTCGCGGAGCACGGTAGCGATCCCGATCAGCTCTTCCCGTTGCGTTCCCACGCGCATGGCATGTGCCTGCAAGATGGTCGGGCGGGTCCGTCCCGGCTTCTCGATGGTCAGTTCCTTCGAGTGAACCTCCTGGCCCGCATTGCTCTCCGTTTCGCCCACGAGCTCCACCAGTCCGTCCACAGGTATCACTGAAGCGAGCGGCTTGTCGAGGGCATTTTCCTCCTTGACGTCGAACCACGTTTCCGCCGCGGCATTCAGGACGAGGATCTCCCCCTGCGTGCCAGTGACGATCACCCCATCGGCGATGTTGTGCAGGATCGCCTCCGTTTTCACCTTCTCGCGGATGAGCTTCTCCACGTTCAGCTCGTCGTACGCCCGAAGCTGACGAGCCATCCGGTTGAAGACCTGTGCCAGTTCACCGAGTTCGTCGCGCGACCGCAAGGCGATCTGGTGGTTGAAGTTGCCCGCACCGATGGCTCGCGCTCCTTCGATGAGTTCCTGAATCGGCTTACCGAGGGTGCGAGAGAAGAACAGGCCCCCTACAATCGCCAAGGCAAGCGCGGCGATGATCCAGAAGCGAATGTCCCCGACGATCTTCTTCACAGGCTGCAATGCGTCTTCTCGCGGCTCCTGGACGATGACTCCCCACGCGACCGACTGGCAAACCGAGTACGCAACCCGCCAGAGCGCGCCGCCCTCGAACGTCATCTGCGCCGACACAGTGAGTGGCGCCGCCGGCGGTGCGTCGGTATCGACCTGGAACTCGCCCCGATTTCGAAGGCTCGCGCGCACGGTATCAACGGCGGGCGTATGCTCGAACCGTGTCGGGTTGAAGAGGGTCATCGTATCCGGATGAGCAACGGGTGTACCCCGCGCGTCGATGACGAAGACGTTCCCGCGCTCCCCAAATCGGCTCCGGACGACCTCTTGCTCCAGACGAGCGAGGCTGGCCTTCGCGATGATGGCACCGGGGCTCGAAGCCGGGCTTTCCCAGGGCACGGAAATGGTCACGTACAAGCCTTCGAGTCCTTCGACCGCGAACGGGTAGCCGATGTAAGCCTGTCCTCGCCCCGCCGCTGCAAGAGCGTCCGCCTCGTCAGGCGCGAGGAGGTTCTGAAGGACGGCGGACCGGGAAAGGGTGTTGACCCCGAACGTCTGTGCAAGGGCACCGCGGAGGGTCAGAACGTAGCCACGCCCAACGTCAGGGAAGAACTGAAGGGCGACGATATCCTCATGTTCTTCGACCACCGCCTCCAACGGAGGGCGAGGATCGGTCAGCTCCGAGCCGCCGCGAAGTGCGAGCTGCTCGGTCTTCGCCACCGTCTTGAGGATGTCGAACCACTCGCGTACATACATCTGGTCGACGCGATAGGCGATGACCGAGGCGAGTGATCCCATTTTCGCGCTCACCGCCGAATAGATGAGTTCGTCCTCGATGCGGGAGGTGATCTTCCATCCGGCGACCGAGAGTGGCACGACGGCGATCAGGATGCTCAGCAGGAGGATTTTCCAAAGCAGACGCATACCCGGACGACCCCGCTGAAGTCCGTCACCAGCGACCAGGGGACGGCCCTGCGACCGCGCGGCGATTCATGGCGACGGCGCCCATGGCAACTCATGGTACAGAGGATCGATTCCGTGTCGGCAGCACTCGAGGCGAGGTGCTGCGCATCGTGCCGGTCCGAGCCCGTACGACCCTTCCTCGCGACTGGTGCGCACGCGCTCGCCCAATCCCACAGGGCGGCATGGCGTCGGAAAGGGAGAAAGCGCCGCCAAGTTGCCTCCCCACGTGGCTGACAGCATTCCTCGTGAACGATGCAGGCCGGTCCAACGAGGGCCGCGGAAATCCTGCAACGCCTTTCGGATGTCATCTCGAGCGGAATACGGCGAACGCCCCTCGTTTCGGGGCATTCCAGACGGTAGCACTTGGTGACCAGTGTCCCAACTGGGCTCTTCGCTCAGGATGACCGGTGCAGGAAGCTTCCGACAACTCGCTGAACGCCATGCGCGCCTTCTCGATGAAGTTCGATGTGGGGGCAAGCCTTGCGCCTTACCCGTGTGGAGCAGCCACACGGGTTGCCCTCGACGGGCTTTCTCGGAGCCCACAAGGAACGCCGCACATGGCGTCATCTAGATGATAACGTATCCCGGTGGCTAACGGTAGTGGACCGTGCCGCAGAACGGAGCGGTGCCCCGTCGGTCAGCGAGGTGTCCGGGATGCCGCGACGTAGTTCGGGACGCGCCCAACGCACGAAGCGGGCGTTGCTTGGTTGCGTCCACCCACGCGAGGCGATATCTTCTCGTCCGCGTTCCGTGCCTGACCTCTGGACGCGAGCATGCGGCGGAAGTATGCTTTTCTGTGCGTTTGCCCGATCCTAACCTTTTCGTGGTGGCGGCGGTGCGGTGACATCGGGGAGCGGTGGGTATGAGGCCCTTGCGTGCGCTGTCCGTCCAGGTTCTGCCCCTTCTGCTGGCGGCTTTTCCCCGCGAAGGTGTGGCGCAGACCTTCGCTCCGTCGGACTCCGTCCGGCGGTTCCACGTCGGTCTGACTACCGTCGGCGTGCGACATCTTGGCGTGGTTGGCCTCGGCATGTTCGGGGTGTACGGGGACTGGCAGCGGTCGCAGTCGATGGTGAACTGGGGCGGCGAGGTGCTGCTCCTCCATTCCGGCGAGCGGAGGATAGCTCGTTCGAGAGCGCACAACCCGGCGTTTCGTTCTGACACGCTGTACCGTTCTGTCAGCTATGTGTACGAGCAGGTGAGCAGCATTGGGGTGGGTGGCAGTGCCTTCCGGGTTCTTCGAACACCGCCCGACGAACTCGATTTCGTCCTGCCCGGCGTGACTCTCGGTGTTTCGGGCGGGGTGATCTTGGAGACGGACCGGGTGGGGTTGCAATCGAGTGAACTTGATCTCTACTATGGAGGCGGCGCGCCGAGCGACACCGATGTGTCTTTTCGTGCGTACGTTCGACCTCAACTCATGCTCAGCCAGGGCTCCGTCAGCGTCGTCGTCGGAATGGCGTTTCTCCCAGAGTTCGCCTCGTGGTCCGTGGGCGTGGCGTATGGCTGGTGAGGAGGTTTTGTGCTCGGCGTCGTTGTGTTGTGCCGACGGCGCATGTACACTCTATCTTTTGACCGATGTGCGCTCACGGATGAATCCCCGATGACATCTCCTCGCGGTGATCTCGAGGCGAGAGGCTCGTTCCATGTCTGACAGCCGGAATCTGGGGTACCGGATCGCATCTCTGATGGCTGGGACCCTCGTGATGTTTGCGCTGTTCGGATGTCCCCCGCCCGAATCGACCACCGCCCCCCCGGAAGACGAGGGTGTCAGCCAGCACGTCCTTGACTCCCTGCGGGCAGACTCTCTCAGGAGGTGCCAGGCTCACCGAAGCTTCGCCTTCCAGTATGCGCAGAGTGGGCTTCAAGCAGACGCGATCACCCAGTTCGAGAAGGCGCGTTCCTACTGCAAGGACGACGCGGACTTGGAGCGGTACTACGCCCAATACCTCGACCAGTGGGGAAGAAAGGACAGCGCGTACGTCCACTACCGCCGAGCCGGGGAGCTTGACACGACGAGCGTGCCCACGCACTTCTGGCTCTACGGTTACTACCACGATGTCGGCGACTACGGGCGCGCGATTGAGCAACTCCTCTTGGCCGCCCGCCATCAGGAAGACCAGGAATCGAGAAACCGGTGGTTCAGGACTGCGGCGGACATGATGGTGGCAGAGAACCGCCAGGCTGAGGCGTGTGGACTCTACTCCTACCTCCAGAGACTTCAGCCGCGCGACCCCGAGCTCGCGCAGAAAATGCTCAGTTGCGTGGGCGACGATCCAGCCGCCCGTCTTCAAGCGCTCAGGACGGCATCCACGGCGGATTCGATGAACCGTGATATCTGCTACCTGTACGCGCGGGATGCGGAAAGGGCGGGCAACGACCAAGCAGCGCTCGCCGTGTATCAGCGTTTTGCGCGCGCCGACTCCAACGACATCCAGTCGTGGGAGTCGGTCATCCGGGCGGCGCGGCGGCTGAACGCCGGGTCCACCGTGCTCAACTCACTTCGGCAGCTTGCCCGACTTGAGCCGGACAACCCGGAGCGTACCGCAGCACTGGTGGACGAGCTGTTCGCGACCGGACGCACGCAGGAAGGGGTCTCCGCGCTCATGCCGAAGCTGCGAGCGTACCCGGAGAATGCACATCTCCTCTATCTTGCGGGCCTCTACTACTCGCGTCGGCCCTCGCCCGATGACAGGCGGACGGCGCTTGAGTACCTTGACCGGGCGGTGATGACCGACGGAGCACAGGTCCAGGTCCTCAAGGGTGTAGAAGTTGTTATCGTTATCCGGGTAGGACCCGTACGGAATGACCCAGTCTGGAGGGACCTGGCCCTCCGTCTCCATAACACTGTCGAGCCACCTCTCACCGACGAAGAGATCAGCCAGGCGAAGTTTTTCGGCCGTAGAGTCGAGCGCATTCATCGCTGCAGAATACCGGGACGCGAGAGGCAGAACGAGGTGCTCGGCAACTGACGTGCTGGGGCGGACGGCACCGAATCTGGTCGCGCTCGTTCACCCGCACGGTGATACTATCGGGAAGCGTCTGAGATCGAGCGGTCAGTTCTACCGCACCGCAGAGCTTGCCCTGCCAAGCGCGCAAGTTCATGGCGGTTTGATGGGCCCGGTCCGTGACTGCCGGGAAGTGAACACTGTCAGGAGGTAGTAATCGATGCGTGGACGACGGATTGCAGCAATTGCCGCCCTGGGATTGTGGCTCGTCAGCCTGGCAGGTGCCCAACCTCCCCACGCGGCGGGTGAAGCCGCCTCGACGGCGGCTCCAGAGGACACCAGTAAGGTGAAGGTTACCCTGAGTCTCTCTCAGGGCGGCGAGAGCACGAATACGCTCTCGAAGGACCACGAGGCGGAAGTTGTGGCGAGTGTCAGGCTCACTATGCCGGACGTTCAGCGCGCGAACGTCCAGATTGCCCTCGACGTCGGCGAACAGCTCAGCATAGAGAGCGAATCGGATGCGCTCATCAGGTCGCTCTATATCGACAATGGGACCGGCTTCGCCCTCCAGCCGACCACGACGACGCGGCCGAGGCTCGGGTTCCAACCGCCCGAAGGCCAGACCGGGATTGCAACTACCCAGAAAGTGAAATGGGTTGTTATCTTCAAGAACATCGCGGCCAAAGCGCCGTTCAACGTGAGTGCAGCCGTCCTCGTACCGCCAAACCCGGAGATTGTCGCACGGGCCAGCGACCAGGTCATATTCAACGTTTTCTCCTCGCTCACCGTTCAGCAGCTCTGGATCGACGGTGGCATCTTCATGTGGCCGCTCGGCTTCTCGTTCATCATCGGCATCGCGTTTGCCCTCGAGCGCTTGTGGACGCTCAGCCTCTCGAAAATTAACGCGCAGCAGTTCTTTGAACAGATCGCCGATGCGGTGAAAAGCGGCGGACCGGACAAAGCAGTCGAGGTCTGCAACAAGACGCGCGGATCAGTTGCTGCGGTGATCCGCGAAGGCCTCCTCCGCGTGCACCAGGGCATCGACCACGTAGAGAAGGCGATATCGAGCGCGGGCGCAGTGGAGGGTAGCTTCCTCCAGAGGGGCCTCGTCGTGCTCTCGTCGGTAACGACCATCGCGCCGCTCATCGGGTTCCTCGGGACGGTCTGGGGCATGGTGATCGCGTTCAAGGCCATTGCCGAGGCGGGTGACGTGAAGCCGAGCATTGTGGCAAACGGCATCTCTCAGGCCCTTATCACGACGGTTACCGGCCTTATCATCGCGATCATCGCCCAGTCGATGCTGAACTTCATCATCTCACGCGTCAATCGCATCATCATTGATATGGAAGAGACGTCAACGCTCCTCGTGGACCTGCTCATCGAACAGGGCCTGGACAAGCCGAACAGCGCGCAGGCCGCGTCGTGAGCTGACGGACGGGATATCGAGACATGATCATGGGGAAAAGTCGGCAGGACGCCTCGGCGGAGATCCCGACCGCATCCATGGCGGATATTTCGTTCCTTCTCCTCATCTTCTTCATCGTGAGCACTTCGATGAACCAGGACAAGGGGATCGGCATGACGCTTCCGCCGCCCGGCTCGCCGCTTCCCATCCCGAAGGAGAACATCGCGAGCGTGTGGATCAACGCCCGCGGCGAGATAGCCCTCAAGGAAATGGGGCGCGACTTCGAGACGGTGACGCGAGGCCAGCTACGCGGCCGCATCGAGCAGCGCATCGTGAACAACCCGAACCTCGTCGTCTCCATCTTGGCGGAGAAGGACGCCAACTACAGGACGTTCGTCGATGTGCTGGACGAGCTTCGTCAGGCAGGTGACCGCCACGACTGGTCCAAGATATCCATCGCTCAGCCATACGGGACGAGCAGCGGCGGCCCGGGCCAGTAATCAAGCGCGAGGAAAGGAGCGGCGGAGCCATGGCACACATATCGAGCCGCGAGAAGAGTCCGGAGTCAACGATACCGACGGCCTCAATGGCGGACATTTCTTTTCTCCTGCTCATCTTCTTCATCGTATCTACGGTCTTTGTCCGGCATCGGCCGGAATTCCAGCCGGCGCTTCCGGAGGCTGCGTCGGTGGAGCTCTTGAAGAACCGGCGGAATATCTCGAATCTGTGGATCTCAGCGGACGGCATTGTCCAGATCGACAGTGCGTTGGTGAACATGGACGGGGTGGCTGGCACCATGCTCAAGAAGCTGAGAGGCAACCCGCAACTGATCGTGCTCATCAAGGCCGACGAGCGCACTCGGTACGGCGTCATATCCCAGGCCATCGAACAGCTGCGAAAAGCCAATGCGCTTCGGATCGCCTTCGCCGCACGAACGCGGGCGCGCGAGTGAAGGCGGAGAGGAGATGCGTATGCCAAGAGTGATGCCGCGCCGGGACCCGGCGAAACGACTCTCCCGCCCCGCGATGATGGTATCTATGGTTGTCTCGCTGGCGCTGACGCTCGGCTTCTACCGTCTCAACCCGCTTCTTGAGAAAGCGGCACACTTCGCTGAGATCAAGCCCGAGTCCATTGGCGTAGTCGAGATTCCCCCGACTGCGCAGGAACGGGCGGCGGCTGCGCCGGCACGACCGCAGGTGCCGGTTGAGGCTCGGGACGAGGCGGAGATCAAAGACCTGACGATCATGGACACCCAGCTGTACGAACAGGCTTCGGTGGCTGTGCCGGAGAAACTCCAGGAGTCGGGCGTTGGTAGTGCGGAGGAGCCGCCTCCGATGGAGTTCTGGATGGTGGAAGAGAAACCGGTGCAGATCAACCAGGTCATGCCGGTTTATCCAGAGATTGCTCGCCAAGCGGGCATGGAAGGCGACGTGTTTATCGAGATGGTCGTCGGAACGGACGGGAGCGTCGAGGAGGTGCATGTCCTTCGTGGACCGCCGGTGTTCCACGAAGCTGCGATCGAGGCTGCCCGGAAGGCGAAGTTCACCCCGGCAAGACAGAACGACCGTCCCGTGCGAGTGAAGGTGAATCAGCGCGTCAGTTTCCGGTTGCGATAGCTGGCGGAGAGGGCACCGGAAAGGACCGTTCTCGTTGGGCCACTGGTGCCCTCGTGTCGCAAGGAGGCTCTTCTCCGTTCTGCGGTCGGCCGGGCCCGCCGCGCGCCAGGCGGGTGGCTCTCAGCGGCTCGGCGCGGCGAACATAGGGGGTCAGCACCCTCACGACTGGCATGTGTATTGCCTACGCGCATTATACAGGGAACCCATCGTGAGGGTGTGGCGTTTGTGGGGGTGGCGGGGGACTGGCAGGAACCCTCGCGTGAGCGCAGGTGTGGGTGTTGGCCGCGCTGTGGTAGGCACATAGGGGAGTGGTGGCATGAGACGGGTAGGCGCGGTGTGGTCGCTCGCGTTTGTCGGTGTCTTCCTCGGTTCGCCAAGGATGATATCCGCGGCAGCAGGGGCACCCGAGTTGACTCCCGAGCAGGTCACGGCGTTGAACGAGGCGCGGGAACAGGGGCGCGTCCTCTTCCAGCAACGAAAGTACCGGGAAGCTGCGGAAGCCTATCGTCGTGCAACGCGCATCGACTCCAGTGACGCACCGACGTATTTCAACCTCGGCCTTTGCCATCAGGGGCTCAACGACAGTCCCGGCGCGGTTCAGGCGCTTCGACGGGCGATCACCATCGATCCCATGTTCGGCCCAGCCCATCTCGAGATCGCAAAGGTGTTGCTGAAGGGGAACGACCTCGAAGCGGCCGAAGAGGAGTACAAGGCAACGCAGCGGCTCCTGGCGGACTCGATCCAGTACCTGGCGGTGGCGGAACAAGGCCTCCAGAATGTCGCCATCGCATACACGAACCGCGCCGTCGTAGCAATGCGCCAGCGGGACTATGACCGTGCGCAGGCCGATGCAGGGCGAGCGATGGAGCTGGCACCCGAACTGGCCCGGGGCTATTATATCGGCGCTCGCATTGACGAGATCAGAGACCGCTACGGGTCGGCTCTGGAGCGTTACCATCTGGCTGCGGAGAACGCCGGAAACGCCAAGGAGCGCGCCGAGGCACTCGAAGGTATCGGTCGCGTGTACATCGCCATCGCCCACGACGCCGAGCGGGCAAACCGAACCGAAGAAGCTGAGCGCGCCCGGCGCGACGCGGTCGAACACCTGCGGGAGTCCCTACAGCTCGACTCCACGAACGCGACGACCTTCCTGAACTTCGGCAATACGCTCTACGAGCTCAACCTGAACGTAGAGGCGCGGAATGCGCTTATCCGCGCCGAGGGACTGAACCGGCGCGACTATCAGGCACCATTCAAGCTTGCGGAGGCGTATCTCAAGCTTGATCAGTGCGCCGAGGCGGAAGCCGCTGCATCACGTGCCATCGCCCTGCAACGGGCAAATGCGTCGGTCCACGCGGTCCGCGCGGAGGCGCTGGAGTGTCTTGGCCGCTTGCGCGAGGCGATAGAGGAATATGATCAGGCGCGGCGCGATCCGCGGTGGCGACAACGTGCGGAGTACAAGATGAAGAAGCTGACGGAGGAGCTGGGGCGTTCCGTCGAGGCGCGGTAGTGAGCGCCACTTGGTTCACCTGCAAGCGGGTGTCTCCGGGGAGGGACATCCGCTTGCGGCGTCTCTGAGCGGCTCGACTTGCGCTCGCAACATGCCGTCTTCTATCGTTTGCCCAAGGTCCGCGCCGTGTTACACCTCCTGCGAATGGGGTGTACTCCAACGGGTAACGGATGCCAGTTTGCTTCTCTCATAACAACGAGGTCAGTTTCCCGTTCCTCGTGATGTGAGACACTTGACCGGCTGCGCGACCGTTGCTATGCTTGCTATAGTAGCCAATGTAGCAACGCAGCCGCTTGCGAGGTGAGTCGGGCATGCTTGATAACAACCGAAGCGACAAGCCGGCGGACCGTCCGGTGCTGTCCACGCAGGAAGTGTGCGATCAGCTCGACATTTCCAAGCGGACCCTCCAGAACTGGGAAAAGGCGGGCGTCATCCCGCGTGCGAAGAGGGACTGGCGGGGGTATCGCGTGTTCAATCGGGAGGATGTCGAGCGCATCCGGGAGGTCATCAAACGGAAGGCCGAGCGGAACCGGCTGACGCACGGATGAGCTTCGTCGCGTCGGGCCAGGCCAGGATGTGACGGATGCCCATCTTCAACTTGCCGGAAGGGATGGTCTTCGCCGATCAGTTCCGGATTCTGCGGCCCTTCGCATCCGGGGCCTTCGGCGATGCCCATGCCGCAAGCGACACGCGGTCAAACGTCAACGTTGCCATCAAGGTGGTGGACTTCTCGCACCATCCGAAGCTGGATTGTCGCTGCGCCAGTCGCCGCGGCGATCGCTGTCGTCGCGTCGTTCATCCTCCAGCGTCGGCGCACGCCATGAGGGGGAAGGTGGGCAAGTGATGCAGATGCGTTTCCAGCGGTCACCTCCCCGCGTTGGCACGTTCATTCGGGGCTTGAGCCTTGCCGTCGCGGTGTTCTGCGCCGGCTGCGGCTCGACCGGACCAGACGTGACGCCACCGGACACTCCGCGGGGGTTTGCGTACGACCGGAACCGGAGCGGCGACGGCGAAATCTCGTTCGTCTGGGAGCGCAACCGGGAAAAGGACCTCGCCGGGTACCGGCTTTACCGGGTGCAAGACGATCCGGCGCACGAGTTCGCGCTCATCGCGACGGTCCACCGGGATAGCGCCTCGTACACCGACTCCAACCTCGACTACACGATCACCTTCTACTACCGGTTGACGGCGTTCGACCAGTCGGACAACGAGAGCGCGCCGACCAGCCCGGTGCTCGCGATTGCGGCGAATCTGACCGCGCCCGCAACGCCGTCGAACGTGCACGCAACGGCGCAGAACCTGCGGCCTCCCCCGAGCATCACCCTCAGTTGGTCGCCGAACAGGGAAGGCGATCTGAAGGAGTACCGTGTATTCAGGGGGACTTCGGGAGTATCGACGGACGGGACAGCGCTCGCGGTCATCCCGAATGGGACGGCCACGTACGAAGACACGGCAATCTCGGTCGGCACGCGGTATTTCTACCGGGTCGTCGCCGTGGACAAGGGCGACCTCAAGTCGCCGGGCAGCCAGAGCGAGGAGGTATCGGACACGGCGCTTCGACAGCCGACGCTCATCTCACCGGCGGCGAACGCGACGGCGGGCTCGGCGACCCCGGAGTTCCGCTGGGACCTGGTCTCGCAGGCGGTCGGATACAAGCTCTACGTGACCACCGACGCAGTCGGACGCGACGTGTACTGGTCTCGCTACGTGGACGCTCTGACGGCGAGCATCACGTACAGCGGACCCGTGCTCACGAGCGGCAGGGCCTACTATTGGCAGGTCGCCGCGACCACTAAGGGCGAGTCGCCGATCAATTCGATCAGCGAACTGCGAAAGTTTACCGCACGGTAGTTCAACCGGCGGCCGGCACGATCACCGGGGAAATTCCATCCGAATGGAACGATCACCAGCACCGATGCAGCCCTGATGGTCCGCGAGCTTCAGAACGCCTTGCAGATTCACTTCTGATTGCAGGGCTCTGGCGTTATCGTTTCCTATGAGGTGGGGTGGAGCGAGAGTCTACCTCACCATGCTTGCCCTAGGCGCCCTACTATCCGAGGCGTTCGTTCTACCTGAGGGGACAGCTCAAGGAAGGCGCGATATGAGGCACGCCGAGCAGCTGCGCGACGATCCGATCCTCGCCGAGATTCTCCACCGACTCGTCGAAGCGTACCGACCGGAGCGGATATATCTGTTCGGGTCAAAGGCGCGGGGCGAGGGTG
>Ga0315282_10010862_pt1 | contig 14202 bp, 16 predicted proteins | sample YL17G07_20_MG_FD_203693 | JGI IMG/M metagenome (GOLD analysis project Ga0315282, IMG submission 203693) | Sediment microbial communities from Yellowstone Lake, YNP, Wyoming, USA - YL17G07_20 | ecosystem: Environmental > Aquatic > Freshwater > Lake > Sediment | place: USA: Wyoming | collected...
AATCTCTATTTTTAAAACCCTTAAAAAGGAGGTGGTAAAAAGAGGTTTTTAATAATTACATATTGGTAGAAAATTAATTAAAAGAAAGGAGGAAAAGGGTATGGAACCAAAGGAAAGGATTATATTTGCGGCAGATGTCGGGTCGGTAGCAGAACTCAAAGATTATTTGGCGAAATTTCAAAACGAAATCGGAGCTGTTAAGGTTGGAATGGAACTTTTGACTCATGCGCTTCTAACCTTTGAGCCGGTTTATCAGACAATTTTGCTGGAATCGAATTTCCGTGTGATGTGGGATCTGAAGTATGGTGATATTCCAGCCACCGTAGCCGGCGCAGCAAAACAAGTCGCTAAATGGGGCCAAGGCAGGATTTTGGGATTTACGGTTCATTCCCTTTCGGGCAGGAAAGCGCTTGAACAAGCGGTTCAGGCGGTAAAAGAGAATTTCGGAGAAGGAACTGAAACACCGATGGTGATTGGTATTAGTCTTCTTACTTCATTAGACCAAAGCGACCTTGATGAACTTAAAATTCAAGGGACGCCGAAAGAGGTAGTGCTGCGCTTAGTCAAAATAGCCGCTGAAGCGGGAGTGCCTGCGATCGTTTGCTCGCCCCAAGAGACCAAAGATGTACTGGTGCTAAATCCGAAATTTACAGTTATCAATCCTGGGATTCGTTTTGCTGGTTCTGACTTGGGCACGCAGAAACGCGTAACTACACCAAAAGAAGCGATTGAAAGTGGCGCGAGCTACATTGTCATGGGTTCCGACCTTCGCAAAGGCGATCCGGTGGTAAATGCACGACGGGCAGCAATGGAAATTGCCGAAGGGCTAAAAGCAAGAATTGTCTGAAGTATCTACGAGGCCGTTAAATTTAACAAAGTTTAACGGCCTTTCTATTTTTATGCTTGAATTTAATTTTAAAATGAGTTAGTTAATAAATATGCGCTGGATAGGTAATAAAAATATCGCTATCATTTTCTCTGAAAAATCCGATGGCAATATGCTTTTTAAACAATCGCAGATTGATGCGGATAACAAGCTGATTACCGCTGATAAACCCAATGAACAAATCCGACAAAATCGAATTTCCTTTTTTAAGAAAAATAACATTGACCCGCAACGACTCGTGAACCTCGCCGGAGTTCATGGCGCAAATATCGCTATGACATGTCATAGCGATATGGGAAAGGGCGCACTTGATCCAACTACACGTATAGCTGATACCGATGGTCTAATTACTAATATTAAAAATTCTTATCTAATGATAACCGGCGCTGATTGTTTTCCGGTTTTATTTTTTGACGAAAATAAAGATGTAATTGCCGCGGCGCATTGCGGCTGGCGCGGCATTTTAATGGGATTGCCAGCTAAAATGATAGATAAATTTAAAAATGATTTCGATTCAAACCCCGCTGATATTATTGTTTGGATAGGACCGGGAATAAAAAGCTGTCATTATGACATCCCCAAAGAAAGAGCCGACCTATTCTCAAAAGATTATAAAGAATATATAATAATTAAAGGTGGTAAAATTTTCCTGGATTTAGCCAGCATAATAGCGCTCCAGTTAACTGGAGCGGGAGTAAAGCCAAAAAAAATTACCACGTACCCGGACTGCACTTTTTGTCAAAAAGAAAAATGGTTTTCCTATCGCCGCGACAAACCGAAATTTATTGAAGCTAACGCTTTTATAATCAATTTAAAATAATGCAAAAAAATCTTTATGATATCTTAAAAGAACGCGGTTTTATTGAACAGTCCACTAATGAAAACGGGCTGCGGCAATTGCTTTCCAAGCAAAAAATCACTTTTTATATCGGCTTTGACCCGACCGCTTCAAGTCTACATATCGGGCATTTGGTTTCGCTGATGGCTATGGCTCAGGCTCAAAAACAAGGTCATCGGCCGATTTTCCTTATGGGCGGCGGCACCGGCTTGGTCGGAGACCCCAGCGGCAAAGACAAAATGCGGCCGCTAATGAGCATTAAACAAATTCGGCAAAATGCCCAATCCCTAAAAAAACAAGTGGCTGGAATTCTGGATTTCAGCAAAAACCGGGCTCTGCTTTTAAACAACGCTGATTGGCTGGTCAAACTTAATTATATTGAGTTTCTCCGCGACTTTGGCAGCCAATTCAGCGTTAACCGCCTACTGACTTCTGAGGCAGTAAAAAATCGCCTAAAAACTGGTTTGTCTTTTCTGGAATTTAATTACCAGCTTCTTCAGGCCTATGATTTTTGGCATTTGTTTAAACATCATAACTGCTTGATTCAGATGGGCGGCAGCGACCAATGGGGCAATATTGTGGCCGGAATCGAACTTATCCGACGTTTGGAGAAAAAACAGGCCTATGGCATTACTTTTCCTCTTATCAAAACCAGCGGCGGCAAGAAAATGGGCAAAACCGAAAAAGGAGCAGTTTGGCTATCCAGCCAAAAAACCTCAGCTTATGAATATTATCAGTTTTGGATTAACACTGACGACAGCGATGTATTCAGATTTTTACCGCTCTTCACTTTTTTAGCGATGGAGAAAATTCAGGAATATAAAAAATTAAAAGGCGCTGAAATAAGAAAAGTCAAGGAAATTTTGGCGTTTGAAGCGACAAAAATTCTTCACGGCGAAGAGGCGGCTAAAAAAGCCAGAGACGCTTCCCGGCTACTTTTCGGAAAAGAAAAAGGTAAAGCAGCTTTAATTCCCACGACTTTTATAAATAAAAACGAGTTAAAAAAAGGAATTCTGGTTTCTAAATTATTTAATATAGTCGGGCTGGTTAAATCGGTTTCCGAAGCCCGGCGGCTGATAATTCAGGGCGGCGGCTATTTAAATGAAAAAAGATTAAGTAATCCCAATCTTTTGATAACCGAAAATAATTTTAAAAATGGTGAAATGCTATTGCGAGCCGGCAAGAAAAAACACCAACGGATAAAACTACAATAAATCGTTTCCACAAATTCCCCAATAAAAGCGAGCCGATATCTTTCTCCGAAACCTGCGCATCTGTAGCCAGCCCCTTATTTCAATTTCAACCAACTCATTCTACGGGCTGGGCTGGCTTTTTTGAACGATTGTTGAGAACACCACTATAAATAAACGAGTTGAACGAAAATTTTCCGAATCACAAAAATTAGGTCGGAAAATCCTGAGCGAAGCGAAGGACGAACGGGCACCGAATTTTTGCCTGCCTGCCGGCAGGCAGGTCGGAAAATTGAGCGAAACGAGTATTATTTATTGGCGTTTGAAACTTAGTGAAAAAAAGCCAGCTCAGCCATAATCCCCTACTCAATTAAATTCAACTCCTGAAAAGCTTTTTTGTAAATATCAATAATTATTCCGGCTTCGTTAGGAGTAATAATAAAATCCGGTTCTGAGACAATCCGGTTTTTTAGTTTATGGGCCTGTTTAATTTCTTCAATATTGGAAAGTTGAGCCGAATTAATTTGCTCTAAGCGCTCGTCTAAATTTTTGCCTGGGTACCCAGCCATTCTTAATATTTCATTTAAGATTTGGTCCGCCTCAAGAATAGCCAATTTTAACTGGCTTTCTTTTTTTGTTTTTAATCTTTTTTGAATTTGTTTCCAGGCCTTGAGAGTCCGGCGCTTGGAGACATCAGCGCCGGCCAGAACTCCAAGATAATGCTCAACTTCCTCGCCAATTAGATTAATTTTAACAAGGAAATAAATAGTAAACCCCAATAAAACAGCGGAGATAAAAAAAGAAATAAGTTGGATGGCTAATAAATTCTCGGAAATAAAATTTATAAAATTAACTAGTATATTAATCATTTGTTGTCAGTGGTCAGTGGTCAGTGGTCAGTTGTCAGTGGTCAGTTGTCAGTGGTCAGTGGTCAATTTTTCGTAGTATTGTCCTATTCCCAAAATATCAGCCTCATGAAATGGCTTGCCGATTAGTTGAAAACCAATGGGTAACTCACTCGCCGAATCTTTTCTCTCAACCCGCTTCGCTCGCCCAGCGTGCTCGCTCGCTTGTTCCTCGGCTCGCTCGTCCTCGCTTCGCTCGGACACCATGCCCGCTCGCCTGCGCAGGTTTCGGAAAAAAGATGTCGGCTCGTTTTTCTTTACTGGCATAGAGATGGCTGGTAATCCTGCCAAATTCACCGGAATGGTGAAAATATCTGATAAATACATCGACAGCGGGTCATCAGTTTTTTCGCCGATTTTAAAAGCAGGCGTGGGAGAAACTGGCGTTAAAATTACATCAACCTCGTTAAAGACTTTATCAAAATCTTCTTTAACCAATCTTCTGACTTTTTGGGCCTTAGCATAATAAGCGTCGTAATAGCCGGCCGACAAAACAAAACTTCCTAAAATAATTCTCCGTTTTGCTTCCTCGCCAAAACCATTTCCTCGTTGCTTGAAATAGATGTCTCTCAAATTGGAAATTGGAAATTGGAAATTGGAAATTCTTGCGTATCTGATCCCGTCAAATCGCGCCAAATTCGCGCTGACTTCTGCCGGCATAATTATATAATAGCAAGATAAAGCATATTTGGTATGAGGTAAACTGATTTCCTTAAATTCTATTTTTAGAGATTTTAAATTTTTAATTGCTTCCTCTATAGCCGAGCCAACATTTTTATCTAAGCCCTCTACCCGCCCGCCATCGACTTTGTCGATAGCGAAGTCGGGCGCGGCAAAATATTCTTTCGGCAATCCGATTTTTAATTTTCTAATATCCTCAAGTCGTAAGTCGTAAGTCGTAGGTCGTAGGTCAATACTTGTCGCATCCAATTCATCTTTACCTCTAATGAACTTAAATAAAATTCCTGCATCTTCAATGGTTTTGGCAATCGGCCCGATTTGATCCAAGCTGGAAGCCATCGCAATTAAACCGTATCGGGAAACCGCACCATAAGTCGGTTTCAACCCGACTACGCCGCAGAAACCAGCTGGCTGACGGATAGAACCGCCGGTATCAGAACCTAAGGCGGCCACAGCCATATCAGCGGCTACGGCAGCGGCTGAGCCGCCAGATGAGCCGCCCGGCACCCGCTCTAAATCATGAGGGTTTTTTGTGACTTGAAAGCTGGAATTTTCCGTTGAAGAACCCATGGCGAATTCATCCAGATTGGTTTTACCCAGAAAAATTGCGCCGGCTTCTTTTAATTTTTTTATTACTGTGGCATCGTAACTGGCTGTGTAATTTTCTAATATTTTTGAGCCAGCGGTTGCTGGTATTCCCTCAATTAAAATATTGTCTTTAATAGCCATTGGCACGCCGGCCAAAACTCCTAGATTTTTTCCTTCTGCTAACTCAACGTCAATTTTATTTGCCTGCGACAAAGCTAAATCATCCATTAAATGCAAATAAGCGCCAATTTCTTGGTCTTTTTCTTCAATGTAATTAAAAAAATCTTTCGTAATTTCAAAAGCGGAAAATTGCTTGCTGATTAAACCTTCATGAAATTTTTTAATTGTGAGATTTTTAAAATCCATATCGTTTTAAATTCTAAGATTTATTTTACAAAGTTTACAAAATTTTTGTTTAAAGTTTATTTTAATATGTTTATCTAAATCTTTAATATCATCAACTTCGGACATTATACATTTTTGATTAAGGCAGTGCTTTCCCAGATTCACTCTATAACCCGTTTGGGAATTTACGGAAATGTAATTGTGGTAATGTTTTTGGTTCCTAATTATGATGTGACCTAATTCATGAATAACTATATGTTCTAATCTTTTTTTATATTGTTTTTGATTATTAATATGTAACCTATTGGTTGAAATAATAAAATTCTTTTGTTTGGTAGCGATACCAAAAATCCAATCGTCTTCTTTTGATTTAGCGCCGTTTAAAAAAATATCTTTCTTTGTTAAAATAACATAATTCTTAAAATCTTCTGATTTTTGAATTTCATATCCTCCAAGAATCTTTTTAAATTTAAATAATTTTTTAGCGAAACCCTTCCTTAAAATGCTATCAGTTTTGTAAATTTTCTTGATTATGGAGCTAGCGATTTTAGCTTCTTTTAATAAATTTGGCTCAAATAAAATGGTAATTTTAAAATTTTCATCTGTCATTTTATATTTTTAATTTTTTTATTTTTACTCAAAAACTGGCGGCACCTTTAAAAAGCCATTTTTTTCTTCTGGAAACTGCCCTGTTAACGCTGATTTACGCTGATTACTGTGCTGATTTACGCTGATATTATCTGCGTTTATCTGCGTTGGAACGTCTTCTCTAAAGAAGTTTTTTTCTATTCCTTCGACTTCGCTCAGGACAAGCGTTCCTCCGGCCATGGGTTCAATGTTTTCGGTGTCTACTTCTCTAAGTTCTTCAAAATAAGCCAGAATTTTCTGAAGGTCTTTAAGTAATTTTTCTTCGCTTTCTTTCTCTAATTCAATCCGGCTCAATTCCGCCAAATATTCTAAAGTTTTTTTATTAATCGGAGTAGGCATATATTTATTTTAACTTATTCTCTCTTTAATAACAAATTCTAAGATAAAAAATTTTGGAAATAATCTTCGGTGCCCAGATAAACCGAGCTTGGTCTCATTAAAGAGACCAAAATTAGAGATGAAGGCAGCGAAAAACAATACAAGCAAATAAAAATTAAATAAAAATAAGTAAATGAAACTACATATTCAAAAAGCTCCATCTTCCCTTTCCTGAATAGGTTGGAAATTTAGAAAAATGAGATTTTTCTATTACCCTTGTCCTTGCCGAAAAATTGCTCCTCTTTTTTTCTGTTTTAATTATCCTTTTCTTATATCCTTTACCAAGAAGGACATCCTTGACGGCGCTGATAGTATTGCCAGAAACATCAAGAATGTCTTTAATTTCACGGTATTTCTTTTTATTCTCTATCAATTCCATTATGGCTAATCGCCTTAAAATAAGAACTCTTTCGTCTTTAGTTAAAAACTTATCAAAAAAATTTTTAAAATCGGCAACCGAATTAACTTTCTGGATTTCCCGAAGTAATCTTTGCCAAAGCAAATTTTCAATTTTTGGATCTAATTTATGCCTTAAAACTCTTGTCATTGTATTTAATAATATCAAAGCTAGCCGCAAATTCAACAGTCTCTTTAAAGAGACCAAAATTAAAATCTATCTTTAAAATTTATCTTTAAAAAGGAGCGATTAACAGAGATTTAAAAAGAATCGGACTTACCCTTCAACTCTTCCTATGGCGGTCTGTAATTCCCAGAAATTCCGATAAATGCCTTCATGATTCTTCATCAGTTCATTATGGTTTCCTATTTCGGCGATTTTTCCTTTTTCTAAGACAATAATTTTATCAGCGTTTTGGATAGTGCTTAAACGATGAGCAATAACAAAAGTAGTCCGGCCGGAAATAAGTTTTTTTAAGGCCTCCTGAACCAATTTTTCGGACACGGAATCCAAAGCCGAAGTGGCTTCGTCTAAAATCAAAATTTTAGGGTCTCTTAAAATTGCCCGGCTAATGGCGATGCGTTGTTTTTGACCGGCGGAAAGTTTTATTCCCCTTTCACCAACCAGTTGATTATATTTTTTAGGAAAGGCATTAATAAATTCCTCAGCATTAGCCGTTTTAGCTGCTCTCATAATTTCTTCTTCTGAGGCGTCAATTTTGCCATAGCGAATGTTATTTTTAATCGTATCGTTAAAAAGCAAAACTTCCTGGGGCACCAAAGCCATCTGCTCTCTTAGAGATTTCAATTTTATCTTTTTAATATCAACATCATCAATTAAAATTTGTCCTTTTATAGGAAGGTAATATCTAGCGATAAGGTCGGTTAAGGTGGTCTTGCCCACTCCGCTTTTGCCGACAATCGCCACTGTTTCTCCGGGTTGAGCTTCAAAAGAGATGTTTTTAAGAATTAACTGGTCTTTTTTATAACCAAAACTCATATTTTTAAAAGTAATTTTGCCTCTAATTTCTTTTATTTCTTTGGCATAAGCCAAATCTCTTTCCGGAACAATATCATAATACTTAATTGCCCGCTTAAAAGCGGTAATAGCGGTTTTAGCCATTCGGTACTGGTCAGCTAATTGAGCCAAGGGCGAAGTTAAGAGAGCGGTATAGCCGACAAACATTACTAATTTGCCGGGAGTTAACATGCCTGACCTCAACATCATCACGCCGGTCCCAAAAACCGCTATAAAACTTACTGTAAAAATAATCCTCTGCCAAAGATTCATCTTTTGCCAGATAAAAAGCCAGTTTTTATAAATTTTGCCGGCAAAATTAAAATTTTTAGTGTTTCTTTTTCGCTCAAATTCCTCAGCCGCGGCCGATTTAACTGCTTGAACATTTATAACCGAGTCCCAAAGATCGCCATACGCCTTTTCCCAACCCCGGTGCACTATTTTCTGTTTTTTGATGATTCCTTTAGTGTAGGCAAGGGTCACTAAAATATAACCGAGGCTGGCGAATATTAAAATTAAACTTAATCGCCATTCCACAAATGAAAGAATAATTAAGGCGGCAATTAGAGAAATTATTGACGGCAAAAACGAAAAAATTGTTCTCTCTATTAAATTAGAAATGTCATCAATGCCTCGTTCGGCTCTTCGCATTACCTTGCCCATTTTCTTTTCTTTGTGAAATTTCAATGGCAGACTTAAAAGATGGTGAAATAAATCTACGATTAAATTATTGCTGACATCAGTGGCAATTTCATAGGCATAACGGCTGCTTAAACGATTCAAAGCATCAGCCAAAAGCGATAAAATCAGCCATAAAAAAATAAACCCCATAATTATTTTCACTTGGGAATTAGGCGCAATGGCAATATCAACCAACCGGCCGTAAATATAAGGAATAGCGGCGGTAATACCGGCGAAGATAAGCGCCGCCATAATTCCAAAATAAAGTTTTTTCCGGTCTCTGACTTGAGAAATTACCAAATTAAATGCTTTTGATTTTTCAAACATTGATTTTCTTCGTGGCTTTATAAAGATCATAAATTTCTTTAACTGTTGTTGTGTCCTCCGGTGTTTTTTCTCGCCATCTTAAAAATTTTGGAAATCTCAAAGCCAGACCGCCCTGCCTGCCGGCAGGCAAGGCGCGTTTAATTTTGTCTTTGGCAACCGTATGAACCGGGCTAACTGTAATCTCGGCTCCAGAAATTTCCATCACAATTTTCGGCTCAAACCAGACATCAGCTTCCATCCCCGTTTCAACCAATTTATGCTTTTCCTCTAATTTATATTTATCAAGCATTTTCGGCAACTGAGCCAAATTTTCATCGGTAAATCCCGTGCCCACCTTGGTAAAAGAATAATATTTATTGGTTTTTGGGTCGTAAGACGCCACCAAAAGCGAGCCGTAGGTTCTGGCTCTTTGACCAGCGCCGTAAAGACCGCCCACCACCACCAAATCAAAAGTGTCGGCTAATTCTTTTTTATATTCTTTTTTAAATTTAATCCACAGCCAGCCCCGAGTGCCGGCCTGATAAATACCGGAATAATCTTTAATCATCACGCCTTCGTTTCCCCTTTTTATTGAATCGCTGAAATAAGCTTCAATTTCTGATAGCTCATCAGTAATCGTATATTTGCCAAAATCAATTGGCCCGGTTTTTTTGAAAAAACGTTCCAAGATCAGCCTTCTCTTTTTCAACGGTTGTCTTAAATAATTTTTCCCGTCCAAATAAAGTAAATCAAACAAAAAATAACGGACCGGAATTTTTTTTATGTACTCTTCTATTCCGTGTTTTCTCCGCCGCGACATTAAAATCTGGAATGGCAATATTTTGCCTTTTTCTGCGTCAAAGGGCACCACTTCGCCTTCAATAATCGCCTCTTGGCCGCGGAAGGATTTTTTAAGTCCTTCAATAATATCAGGATATTGATGAGTGATATTTTCCTGGCGCCGGGAAAAAAGGACAATCTCTTTATTTTTTTTAATATGCGCCTGAATTCTTTCACCGTCATATTTGTCCTCTACCGAAATACTGCCGGATATATGTTTTTTAATTTCTTCCAAGCCCTCAATTCTGTTAGCCAACATCATCCGAATCGGTACCCCGATTTTTGGCTCAATTTCGCTAACTCTTTTAATGCCCAACTTAGAAACCGCGTATGCTATTTCGCCCAAATCAGAAAGGACATTAAAGGCGTATTCCAAAATTTCTTTGTCTTTTTTACTCGAACCAAACGCTTTGGCTAAGCCATAAAGAAAAATCATTTCTCCTACTCCCAATCGCAAGGTGCCTAAAATAGTCCGAATAATATATTTAGCTTCTTGGCCAGAAGTTTTAGACAGTAAATCAATCAAGAGAATAAGTTTCTTTTCTTGTGAGCCCTCGCCGCTAATTCTGGCAATTTCAATTAATTTTTCAAAAACCTCTTTTATGGTTAAATTAGTAATCTTACGAAGCTTAGCTTCGTAAAGTTTTTCAATTACCAAACCGAGATCGCCGGTTTTTTGGAATAAAGATTCTACTTTTTCAACATCAATATTTGCCGAACGGCTAATGGCCCGCATCACCATTTTGTCAGCCAATCCGATTTCCAATCCCTCATAAGAAGGACCGAGCTCGCCCCGTAATAGGTAAGCCGCGATTTTTGCCTCCTCAGGAGAAATTTTAGAAAAAAAATCAGCCAGAATATCAATCATTGCCAAACTTGAGGATGTCTTCTCTAAATGAGTAAAAACCTCAGCTAATTTAGAGAGTTTTGTATCAGTCATGTAAATTAAGGCAAAGTTGTTGTTGCTCCGCTAAGTTCCAGTTCAAAAGCTCGAAAGATGCTTGATGATTGACCGATGGACTTGATTCGTTGAGTATCGTTGGAACTGGTAAAATTAGTGTTGTTAGATAAGGAGGGTTTGGGATAACCGGAATCTTTAAATTGTTTATATAATTCCCATTCAATACCGGTATCGGCGGCAAAAATGGCTTTAGTAGAATTCGTAATATCTGAAGCGCCTCTTATTTTTAAAAGCATCAAATAGCCGGCAATTGTCGAAGCCCCCAAAATACTGCCACCCAAAATTAAAACCGTAAGTAGCATCACCTGGCCCTTAAGTTTTAAGTTTTTAGTTTTAAGTTTTAAGTTTCTCATTATGTATCTAATACTCTTGCACTAATGGTTGTCTGAATATTTGTTGAGACATTCTCAAAATATTTATTAGGAATGCCCACTGATAAACTGATGGTAATTCGAGGCGGATAGCCGTCACCAGGGTTATTCCCCAAAAGGTTAATATTAAAACCGATTATTTTTACATTATCAGCGGTGATTTTCCTGTAAGTTCTTTGAAGAAAAACGTCCTCGCTTCCTCGTTCAATAGCTCCTTCGTTCAAACGATAAAAAACTACAATATTGTTAGCGTTTACGAACTGCAATTCCGTATCAGAAATTTTACTGAAATTATAACCGGTTCTTATCTCCCGAGCCATCTGTTCTAATGTTAAATTAACATTATCATTAGCTGCCATCAACGCCACAATTAATCTCTGGGTTCTCAGCGCCCTGATAAAACCGCCAGTGGCAATTCCTATTAAAACTACAAACAAGCCCATAGCCACAAGAAGCTCAACAATAGTAAAACCGTTATTGACTTTTGACTTCTGACTATTGACTTTTGACATAAAAATTATTGATTTTAATGATTTTAAACCGCTGATTGACAATGGTCATGGTCATTGTCAATGGTCAATGGTTTAGTATTTATGGTCGCCAGTTAAAAAAATGGTCTTCTAAATTGACTTCAAATTGAGCGCCAGCCCTCGTTCTCCACCTAACAATGGAATTGACTTTTATCTCTTCAGAACCAATAAGTTCAATATTAATGGTTCTCGTAAAAACAGTCTGGGTACCGCTTTGATAACTGTAAAGATTATTAGCGGAATCAAATAAAAGGAACCGATTTTGATTCGGCGCTAAACTCAGGTTTGTATAATCGGCTTCAAAACTACCGTTAGAAAATCCTTCATTCCAAGGTTTATGCTGAATAATATTGGCATCAATAAGATTTTTCGTTATTTCAATACCTTCGGCGGCTAAATAATTACCAATAAATTGATTACTGACCACTCGATTAAGGCTGGTTGACCGGGAAAGAAGCCCGAGAATTCCCAAAAGCCCGACCACCACAATGCTAATGCTTATCATTGACTCAATTAAAAGCTGGCCATTACTTTTATTGAAAAATTGAAAAATTGAAAAATTGAAAAATTTCATAAATATTTAAAAATTAATCTTTAAATCTTTTAATTAGCAATCTTTCAATACTTATTTGATTTATTCTGTGCTAATTTGTCCGGCACTGGTTACTTTAATTGTTATTGATTTACTTCCGTCAATGGTCTTAATAATGATAGTCGCCTCATCTTGAGGCGGAGTAATAATAACCGTCGGGTCTGGCGGAATAAAAATAATATCGGACAAACTTAAGCTATCAAATATTATTGTTGAATCCAGTTGAAAGGATTCCTGAATTTCAGCCGCTCCGGAATATTTCTGGTCTGAGGTTTTACAATCAGCCGCTAAATCTTTAAAAATAAGATAAGTCCTCGGCGCCTCAAAATGAACGCCGTAACCGCAAGGGACATCGGCCTTGCCATAAGTAGCAATACTTAAAGATTTGGCCCGAGAGATAATTTCTGTAATTTTGGCTTGTTCTTTAAAGAGATTTATCTGACGTTCGCCAGTTCGACTGTAAAGAATCAAGGTAGCCGAGAGCAAGGAAAGAATACCGATAATTACCAATATTTCGATTGTGGTGAACCCTCGCGAATATTCACGAATTTTGCCACGAATAACACGAATAATATTAGTGAAATTTGTGTTCATATTTGTGCAAATTCGCAATTATCATAATCCAAATAATTTAAAATATTCATTAATAATTTGATAACCAAAAAAGAAAGTTAAAGAAGCACCAATTACCAAAAACGGTCCAAAAGGAATTATGTCTTTCATTTTTTTCTTTTTGGTAATCAAAAAAAATATACTGACCAGCGAACCAATAATAAAAGACAAAAATAAAACCATTAGAATATCCGGCCAGCCAAAAATCAGGCCCAAGGCGGCAACAAGTTTAAAATCCCCCCACCCCATTGCTTTACCCCTGCTTAAAAGGATAATTACTCCAAAAATAGCCATACCCAATAAGGCAGCGAATAAGTGATTTATGACAATTGACCATTGACTATTGACTACTGACCACTGACTACTGACTACTGACGATGGCAGAAAATCTAAAGGTAAAGCGTAGTATTTAAAAAATGAAAACCGGCCCGAAAAATTTGGATTCCAAATAAATGAATTAGATAATTTTGGATAAGCGGTAATAAGAATAATTCCTAAAATCGCCAAGCTAAAATTTATGGAGTTGGGAATTATTGAGTGACGGAGGTCTATAATTGAAAGCAAAAGAAATAGAATAAAAACTAACAACCAACAACCAACGACTAACAACAATAAGTTGTGGGTTGTAGGTTGTAGGTTGTAAGTTGTAAGTTGTAAGTTGTAGGTTAAAGACAGCGGGACAAAAACAAAAATCAGTCCGCTAAGAATTTCCACCAAGGGATATTGAAGCGAAAGTCGGTGTCCGCACCCTCGGCATTTTCCCAACTGAACTAAAAAACTGATAACCGGTATCAGTTCATACCAAGCCAATTTTTTACGGCAAGTCGGACAATGAGAACGGCCGCCGATTATTTTTCTGTCTAAAAGCCTTTGGCCTGGCTGATAACGGAGGGAAATTACATTAATAAAACTACCCACTGCCAAACCAAGAATAAAGAGAAGTACATAAAGAAAAAATGACATGCTAATGACTAGTGCGAATATATGCTAATGATAAATATATGCTAATGATATGCGAATATTCGCATACTATTCGTATTGCTTACGCAATGTTAATGCGAACAGCGCGAATTTTTCGCGAACACCACGAATATTTAGTATCTGTTCGCGGTGTTCGCATATGTTCGCGGGTTGGCGTTATGTCCTTTCTAATAGTATCCTCAATTCAGATGGATTTAACGAATACAGCTCCGCGTTTTCCAGAGAAATTTCCTTCTTTTTCACCAAATCCGCCAAAAACCGATTAAAAGTAAGCATTCCTTCCTTAACTGCTAACTAAGCTCTTTAAAATGTCAAACAGTATTTATTAGTTACGCTACCGCTTTTACTGCAAGCTGGATTTGATGGTGTTCCAGTTAAAGCAGGGTCGCAAGGGAAAGTCGCGCCAGATGAAGCTTGTTTTAAAGCGGCGTTATCTATATCCTCTAAATAGGCGG
>Ga0315282_10010863_pt1 | contig 14202 bp, 17 predicted proteins | sample YL17G07_20_MG_FD_203693 | JGI IMG/M metagenome (GOLD analysis project Ga0315282, IMG submission 203693) | Sediment microbial communities from Yellowstone Lake, YNP, Wyoming, USA - YL17G07_20 | ecosystem: Environmental > Aquatic > Freshwater > Lake > Sediment | place: USA: Wyoming | collected...
GATGTTGCTCTCGGTAAACGTAGCCCTGAGAGCGTTCGTGACAGTTTTCTTAAACCTAAAGTGTTGGAGGTGGATGAGGACTTGTGGAAAGAGAAATATGAAGAAGAGAAGCGGAAGAGGGAAGAACTTGAAAAAGAGTTTGGTCGGCAAGTTGAGCGTCTAAGCGATTTGAAGGCTAAGGAGAAAATTGGGGAGGAGAGGCAGAAAGCCTATCATGAAGCCCTACAGAAAGTTGATGAAATCAAAAAACAGTGGAATGTGGAAGAGTATCAGCAAACCATCGCCGAACTGAAAGATGACAAGGCAACATTAGAAACGGAGCTGAAAAAGCTTGAACCCTTAAAAGCTCTTAAAGAAGCCTTGATAAACGTCTTTGGGCTTCCAGCGGCTCCGCCGGGATTTGAACCCGCGACGTTTGTGCCTTCTGAAGTTGTTGTGCAGCGGGAAGTCCCAGCTTTAACCGTGCAGACCCTTCGTAAACAGCTTGTTCTAAGCACTGATAATGCTCAGGGAAGAGCTGCTCTGCTTTATGCTGAAGGCTTCTTTGATGAAGAGGAGCGTTCAATCGGTGCTGTTCAAAAAGAGATGATGAGGCGAGGCTGGCCCAAGGACCCGAGGCTTAGCGGCTTTCTGGATGAACTCTGCAGTTGGGGTTTTCTGCGAAAACGGCGAACAGACAGATGGCAATACAAAGCATCTATGAAATCATCAGATGCTCATAGTAAAGGCTTGCTAAAAGAGGTTGAAGCGTGATTTTTTTGGCTGGAGCTTTTAGGCGTGTTAAGTGCAAGTTCTGCGGTTACGAGTGGCAACCCAAAATAGAGCACCCGAAAGAGTGCCCTCGTTGTAAAAACCGCCTCGATCACCAAAGGAAGAGATTGCCAAAGTGTTTCAGAAACATGTGAGTTGAGGTTATGAGTGAAGATAGTAGTAGAAAAGAGAGAAAGAAAGATAATGATAATGTAATAAATAATGTAATAAATACATCTACTACTATTCGTTTAATTAAAACCTTCAGCGTTGCACCTAAGGACCTTCCAATATATGAAAAGTTTTCTCAAGTGGCTCGCAGAGAAGCTGGATCACGAGGGTTTAGCAAGGCTCTCTTGAAGGCAATGGATGAGTTTAACAGGAGGCATGGAGAAGGTAATTATCAGCTTAAACTTCTCAACTACATTGATGAAGACGAGCCAAGCCCCCATCACGTTTTGTGCAACTACTGTAAAGGTGTAACCCGAGAAGGAAAAGTTTTCTGCACCAACCCATCTGTCACGCCAGTTTATGAAATGGTAATTGAGAAGAACATGGAAGGCAAATGGATTCCAGGTGTAACATGCTACAGTTGTAAATATAATAAACTAAGGAGATGAACGTCGCCATTTTCAGCAGTTTATGTAGCTTCTTTATGTTTAATTGTTGTAGTGTTCTTAAGTTGCAACATTATCGCTATTATGCCATTTTTGCGTGTGAATGGAGAATTTAACATGACCCTAAGGGTTTTGACTCGAAAAACGAAAATGAGCCTCATCCCAAGTGAAGAGGACATCTGCAAGCTTCTCTTCACCCGCCGTAAACAGCAGAGGACGTGCAGGCTGTTCCTTAACTGGCTTAAACAACGTGGCGCATGCACCCGCAGTGAACTAAGCAAGTTTGCATGGGATTTACAGGCTGGAAAAATTGAGAAAGGTTTCAGGTATAGGCGGACAAGTTTTTACCGTCAAATTCGCAAGCCGCTTCTAACATTGGGACTAATAACGATTGAGCAAAGATTTGGCGAGAAGCAAGATTTTGATGTGAAATCTTTCGTTGTCCGAGAGAAGTATGTTCTTGTGCGGCAGCCCATTCCCAAAAGACCGCCAGACGGCTTAAACCTGCCAAGACTCATGTGGACAATCTGCAAGCGCTGGAACGACGAATTTTCAGAGAAAACGCATGATTCTTAAAGAAACAGAGAGACTATTAAGCGTGGAAGCGTGCACGCACACACAAACTCGGGCATAAGTTCATGTTAACGGTATTTTTATAAGCAGTATCAACAGAGTTACTGGAAAGGTGATGTCGTGTCTATAAGCGAGAAAGCTAAAGAGTTTGACCTTAGTGGCGAACATAGAAGAGAGATAAACAATGCTCTCGAGTTACTGAAGCAATTCAGAAAGAAATATCCTTTTAAAGACGTTCCAACGTCCATTGATTTGTTGACAGCTGACGATCTCTTCAAGAAAGGCAAGGAGTACTTTTTCAGGTGGATAGAGTTCAAATTACGATCATTAGGGCATTTATTGGTAGGGAGTACACTTGCATATCAAAATGCATGTAATCAATTGGAGGATTTTAAGGATTTATTACGCATAGCTGTTGATGGAGAAAAGTCGTTAGCCGAGAAAGTGGATGCTCCTTGGGAAAGAATCAGTGGCATGGGTGGAGACAAACACATAGCCAAGAAAATAATATCTTGTTACGATGATAATGTTCTACCGATATTCAAGACGGAGGACTTGGAATATTTTTTCAACTTGTTTGTCGGTAGACTGAAGCTTCCTTCCAATTACGAGGTCATGTCCTTGGGAGAAAAATATCAATTTTTGAACCAGGCTTTGATTAAAGTCAAGGAGAGTTTTGCTGAAACAAAAGCGTGGAATAATGCATATTTCATGAGGTTCTTGTATGAAATTTATCCGCCGCCCAGACAGCCGCCACCCCCTGGAAAGCCTACACCTCAACCTTTGAACAAGCTGGGATTGCTTTTCGAACCTCAAACTCATGAGGAAATGATGTTTCTCTTCTCGAAGATGCATGAAAAGATAGGTTTTCCTTACATTACGCAGATACAGACAGCGTATCCAGATGTTTTAGCGCTGGATAATAATAGAATAGTAAAAAGGATAGAGATCGAAACCTTTGCCAGTCAGTTCAATCACGATCCAAAAGACTGTGATTTTATAGTTTGCTGGGAGAACGACTTAGAAACTGTGCCGGAGGATTGGCCTGAGATAATACAGCTGAAAGATTATCTTTAGGCAGAATACGTTCTTACAAGTTTTAAATGAACTTTAGTAACTAACGTGCTCTTGAGTGAAGTAATGTATGAGTAGGATGGAATCGTACAAGTTAGTTGTAAAAACTTTCTTAAAATCTAAAGCAAGGCTTTTTAGATTTCTTCCCATGAAATCTTTTGTTGCAGGAGAATTTTTTGAAATATCTTTTCGGTTGGAAAACATGAGTCAGGAAGCTTTTCCCGGGGCAGATTTTTCTTATAAAATAGATTGGCCATCAGGACAACGAGTTAACAATCTCTTTCCCATACCACCTTTAAAAAGGAATGAAACCTACAACAGCCCCCCATTTACTACACAAGCACTTTGCGATGGTTTTGGACTAATCTTTATCACAGGCCCTTTGAGCATAAAGGACGAACAAGGTAAGACAAGGGAGGTTACATTTTACTCGGGAAAACGTGTCGAGGATTATATTGACATATGTACAAGTAGTCTCCCTCTTAAATTGGCTAATATGACGATGAGGGCAAACTTTTTACGTAGTGATTTGTTTAGAGACTCTGGGTTGTGAGGAAGTATCGTGCCAATAAATAAAGATGAATTAGATGAAGCTATTGAAATTCCTTGGAAGAAGATGTTTGAGAGCATGGAAGAAGGAAAATATTACTCAATAAACGAGATGTCACAAAAAATCATCGGAGAAGAAATTATCGGACCAGAAGCAACCGAGAAATATCTTAATCCAGAAAGACGCAAAACTGCACTAATGGAATATATCTTACCAAAATTGGCAATTTATCTTGATGACATGGCATATGTCTGGGCTGTCCTAATGTCTTTGGTTGCAGTTGGCAAACTAAATGTTGGGTATAAAGACAAAATGCCTTACTTTTGCAAGAAACAATTTTCACACGTTTAGGTTCATTAAGATTAACCAACGTCGAGTATAAGGTTTAACCTTGAACAGAGTATTATTGAACCCTTTGATAGGCTGGGGTAGTGTAAGGCGATCTGTATACTCATACTTTCTTATCCATTGAACTTCTCTTACGTGGTCAAAGAAGGTTCCCTTATCGGAAAGCTTTTTGTCGTATCGATGGCGACGCCCGGTGATTTCGGCAATGCCAAGAAGTGAATCCCAGCCATTTAACACCAAAACGATGTCACCCACCCTCATTTCTTTGCAGAAAATATCAAACTGCCTAACCCAGATTTTAGGAAGCGATCCTTTCGCGGCTTCCCGAACTTTAATCCAGTCGTCTGTTACAACATCCGGATAATCAAGACCAATAAGATTTTTTTCTTTGGCATGATTCCAAAGTCTTTCTCTTTCACGTCCATTGTAGCTTAGATGCATAATATAGAAATATTCCTTTTCTTTTTCAGAAAGCAAAGCTTCAAGCTTCATATTTTTAGACTCTCCTACTGAATCACTCTTTCTTTCACACTGGAAATAGTTCTTAAATTTTTCCGTGGACTTTTTCCGTTATGAGGCTTATGCTTTTAGCGTATTCTGCTTCTAAGGCCTCGAAGGGAATGTGTAAGCGCTGGAACGACGAATTTTCCATGTATTAGGGCATGAGCAAGAGCACTTTTATGGTTGAGCTGAAGATGTGTGAATTGACACGTCAATGTTCGTGGACAAAAAGAATATACCCTTGTGGAAGAGGCTGGTTGTGAGAATAGTTGGCGCAGCCTTCGCATGCATGCATGCAAGATACGTGCACAAGCATAATACATATTAGCGTTCCACACATAAAAAGAAAGAACGCGGAGGAATGAGAAAACGTCTGAAAGTGAGAAAAAGACTGAGGCTGCAATTTCCTTAAAGAAGGCGGCTCCCATAATTGCTGTGACATGGATTCTATCTTTGGTTACGACTTTGGGTATAGTATATATGGCACCGAATATTTTTCCTCCACTTACAACGGAAAAAATAGCAGACAATGCGATAATTACCACTAAATTAGCTGATGGATCAGTAACCTCGGCAAAAATATTGGACGGAACAATAACTGCAGTGGACATAAGTAATGGGGCTATCGTAACTATTAAAGTGGCTAACGACTCAATTACAACCGAAAAGATTGCAGATGGCGCTATCATAGCTATTAAATTAGCAGATGGCTCGGTAACATCCGCAAAAATATTGGATGGAACCGTTACAGCAGAAGACTTGGCTACAGGCTCAATCACCACCGTTAAGCTGGCTGATGGCTCGGTAACAAGTGGTAAGATAGCAGACGATGCAATCATAACCACTAAGCTGGCTGATGGCTCGGTAACAAGTGGTAAGATAGCAGACGATGCAATCATAACCACTAAGCTGGCTGATGGCTCGGTAACTTCAGCCAAAATTCTGGATGGGAACATAACTGCTTTGGATTTAGCTGACCTTTCTATTATCACTGTCAAACTTGCAGATGGAGCGGTGACGACGGCTAAGATTGCGGATAATGCCATTGTAACAGTTAAATTGGCAGATGGAGCGGTGACCACCGCGAAGATATTAGACGGAACAATTACAGCATCAGACTTGGCTACTGGTTCTATTACTACAGTTAAGATTGTTGATGCTGCTGTTACAACGGTTAAAATAGCTGATTATGCCGTGACCAATCTAAAACTGGCATCTTATGCAATTCCGTTTGCCTCAACCTACAGCACTACTTCAACTTCAACAACTGAGACAGTAAACTGGGTTGACATGGCTGGCATGTCCGTGACTCTAACTCTTGATAGAACAAGCCACATACTAATCATCTTCAGTACTGAAGCATACACTGACACGCGAGATGAGCAAATATCCGTGCGTGCTCTGGTGGGTGCACTTGTGGCTTATCCCAGCAGCATAGGCTTAACCCCCAGGGAATATTATGATTACAGTGATTCCAGGGCATATACCTATACTTTGTATCGACCATCAGTAAGCGCTGGAACATACACGATTAAAATGCAGTGGATGGTTAGTGGAGGAACAGGTTACGCGGGGAGTCGAACTTTAACTGTCATAGCACTACCAGCATAATCCATAAAAACCATGAACCGTTTTCCTACCCTTTTTTTGTCACCAAAGTTTTATGGGACGAAAATTAACAGATATTTTTAGGACTACCAAAAGCAGCCTTAAAAGTGTATATAAATTTCAAAAAGAAATATCCTTATCATGGTTTGGGTTTTCTTACAGTTTACCCTAAATCTCTTGAATTAGGCTTCTTGTGGGAATAGTGTGTTGCATATTCGGTAATGCTGCAGAAATTGGCGTCCCTTATCTGTTATAACCAGCTTTTTCCGTCTTTTACCAACACTCTGTATTTGGATTAACTCATATTTGGCTATCACTCTTAGAAATTGAAGGTTTACACTGCTTTTTCCAAGGATACGTGTCATCGCAAGATTTGGTGATGTGGCTATTTCTTCAAGAACTTCTGCAGCTGCATCTTTTAAACCACGTCGCAAAGTAAATCAGAAAAAATAATGAACTCTATGATATATCAAGATTATGTATTCTGATTACAGATTAACTTACAATAATGCTTTTTTCCTCAGAAAATCTTCCTTGATAATTGAAGAAACACGTGTTTTCATTTCGCCGCCGTTGAGTGGCATTACGGTGAAGTATTTTGGTTCATAGAAGAAGTGAAAAGAAATTGTTGTTAAGACGGATTCGAGCGTTAATCTACTCGCTGAGTTATGATGATAGGCTTCTCTGCGAAACAGTTAGTAAAGTTTCCCGCTCAGACGTCCTTGCCTTTTTGAATCAAGCCATTCAGATAAGCGATGTGCCCAATATCGAGAAGGGCGAAGTGTTGGTTGATTCTCGTGGGCAAGGCACATTTCAGCGGGTAGGGGGAGGGGGGTAGGTCCTGTTTGGCTCGTTTTAATCGCAATGTAATGCTAATTCGAAGGCTTAATCAGACACGGAGAATTTTCCAGCTTGACACTCAGAACATTCGAGTGAAATTGATTAGGCGCTTGGAAGAGTTATTCAACCTTGCCCAGGCTAACGCCAAATCTCAAGGGCTTGAACTGCCACAGAGGGAAAAGTGGGCCAAGGTTGCAGCATTTATTGCGCAAACAATCAACAGTTTGACTCAGGCTTTCGATGAGCGAGCCTTCGATGAAAACCTAAAAAAGCTGGAGACCTTAATTGAGCAAGCAAAAGCGAAAGCTGGAGGAACTTGAGAAAGAGCTTCAGGCTCAGAAGAAAATAGAAGTTCCTCAGGACCCTGTTGAGTTCTGCATTAAATTTCTCGGTTTAACACCCTTCAAATATCAAGAGAACCTTGCCAGCCTTTTCCTCATTTACCAGTTTATCACCGCAAGATGGTGTCGACAGAGCGGCAAGAGCCACATGATAAGCGCGTTGCTGCTCTGGTATGCCCTGGCAAACCCGAACAGTTACATCGCCATTGTGGGGCCCAGTTGGCGTCAAACTAAACTAATCGTAAGAAAAATCAACGCTTTCTTGACTAAGCTGCCGCGGGAATGGTACGGAAAGCCACAGAGGACCATGGTAACTTTAACAAACGGCAGCCACATAGAATGTTTTCCAAACAACCCTGAAACCATTCGCGGACCCACGTTGGACATAATTTACTGCGACGAAATGAACTTCATCCCTAACGATGAAGAAATGTTCGACGCGGTCATGTGGACCCTGGTCACTAAGAAACACGGCAAATTCATTTGCTCAAGCACGCCTTGGAACACCGACAGCATTTTCTATCGTATTTGGAACGAAGACGCATTCAAGGAATACGCAAAAAGCCATGTGACTTGGAGAGAGGCGAAAGAGCCGAACGGTCCATTAACCGAGAATATGCTGGAGAGGCTTAAACTCCAGTATGAGGGTGACGTGTGGCGGTGGACCCGTGAAATGGAAGCAAACTGGAGCGAAGATGTAGACCATTGGCTTAGCCAAAGTCTCATCGCCTCGTGCGTGTCAAGTGACCTTGAATTTAATCCGTGGGATGTCTTAAGCCAGGGTAACTTTTACATGGGCGTTGACCTTGGAAAACACCAAGATTTCAGCGTAGTCGCTATAATCCAAAAAACAGAGGACGACAAATTAAACTTGGTTCACTGCTACCAGTTTCCGCTGGAAACCGCTTACGCAAGCGTCATCGGCTACATCAAAGCCTTGACAGGTAAATGGCAAAACGTCAGCAAGATCATGGTTGACAAGACTGGCCTCGGCGACCCCATCGTTGAGGACATGCAGCATGCAGGGTTACCGCCTGTTGAAGGCGTCCTGTTCAGCGAGCCGAAGAAAGAGGAAATAGCGACTATTTTTAAACAAAACATGGTTGAGGGCAACTTTAAATTGCCGTATGATCGGGACGTAATCAACGAATTGAACCTCGAACGATTCGAGCTAACAAAATCTGGAAAAATAAAATTTAGTCATCCTGACGGAACGCATGACGACCGATTTTGGGCCGTTGCGCTTGCTGTGGCTGCAAGTCGTATGGCACCGCCTCCTGGAAGGGGCGCCGTTATGCCTTCATATTAAAGGTGATTAAATGAGTTTTGTTGCTGAAAAGATTCGTAAGGGCTTCAACAGCCTAAAGCAGGCAGTTAACAGCTTCGCAGCTCAGCGGAAGGTTCCGCCAGAAATTAGCAAGCGCCAGATTGAAGAGGAAATCCCCGTTAGCTGGAAGGCTGATGGGATGCTTTGGGGCTATGTGACGCGGTACATGCTTAAGGGCAGCGGCGCAGGCTTCGTAACTCCACCATATACGGCGTATTGGGAGCGCATCTGGGGAGCCGTACCCATCGAGGACCTACCCAAGTACAAGGACCTATACGCTTTCACGCCTTACATTAAAGCAAGTATTGATGTTACGGTTAATTTGGCGATAAGCAACGGCTTCGAGCTTGAAGGCGGAGACGATGCTGTTAGAGAGTGGCTTTCAGACTGGGTTGACGAACACAACATTCTGCAGACATTACGCATAATCGCTACGGACATGCTTGTGTTTGGCAGCGCATACTTGGAACTTTGTCGAGATGAAGACACAGGTGAATTTACGTGGCTTAAGCCCTTGGACCCTGTTCACCTTCGGGTCCGTCGTGATGCTTATGGAAACGTTTTCGGCTACATTCAACTCCTAACTTTTCCGCCTGTCGTTTTTGAGGCTAATGATATTGCTCATTTCCGTTGGGGCGCTAAGAGCTGGTGGTACGAATTTTCTTACGGCATGAGTTTGCTGAGACCCTTGCTAAAGATTCAAGCACTTATCGATCAGTTTGAAGATGACATGGCTATCATCTGCCATGTTTATGCGAAACCAATGCTTGTGGTAACCGGGGGGACGCCTCAAAATCCCTTCAGCGACGCACAGCTCGCCCTGCTGATGGAAGCCTTCAGCACACGTAAACCTGGCACTGACGTTTTTGTTCGCGGCGACGTATCTACTAATCCGATTCCAAGTTTAACTAAAGACGTTAACGTGCAGTTCTGGCTTGACTACCTTTACAAGCAGCGCGAAGCCGTACTGGGCGTTCCCAAAATCTTTTTAGGAGAAAGTGAAGGCACAAATAGGGCCACAGCCGAAGTTGTCATGCAAGAATATGTCACCCGCTTGAGGATGCTGCAGGAACTACTCGGCGACAAACTTGAAACAGACTTGTTTAAACAGCTTGTCAAAAGCAAGTTCGGCGAAGGCGTAATGATTCCGCATGTGAAGTGGAAGCCAATTTGGGAGCCAACAGTTGAGGATAAAGCCAAGTTTTTGGGCGACTTGGTTGAGAAGGGCATCATTATGCCAAGTGAGGCACGGTCGCAGCTGGGCTTTCCCGAAGAGTATCCTGAGGGGGAACCCCTACCAAGTATGCGAACCCCTACTAAAAAGAAAGAGTTGAAGCCTGAAGACGTCGCAGAGGCTGTTGTTAAAAAAATCGGCAGAGGCGAATAGTTATGCCCGGGCTTGAAGAAGGAACCACAGTCTTCAGATATAGAGTTGCTGATCCATCACGGTTTGACAAGTTTAGAGTTAAGGACATTACGGAAGGCGTGAAAATAACGCTTGGAAGGGTTAAGGGTACAGATAGATGGGAAGTGCAAAACTACATGCTTGACAAGAAACGCTTCAAAAAGCGTGAACAAGTCCGCAAGTGGCTTGATGAACATTTAAAAAGCGAGATCCACACGCTTCTTGATTTTAAAGCTTGGAATGAATATCGCAAGAGGCTGTTGCAAGCCTACTTGCAAATTTCACAGGTATCAGGTGAAAAAGAATGAGTTTTCAAGCAGCAGACCGTGAAAAGCTTGAGGAAGCTATCAAGAATCGCGAGAAAAAGTACGGTTACAAGAGAGGATCAAACGCAAGTCTAACTAAGCCTAAGGATTATGCAAATATACCCGAAAGCCAGTTCGCAGATCCCGTGGGCTACAACTACCCAGTTGACAAGGAGCATATCAGAGGGGCTATAACGTATTGGCAGCATATGGATCATCGGAAAGCTTACTCGGACCCTAAAGCGCGAGCATTCATAACAGAGCGCATTGTAAGAGCTGCTTTGAAATTTGGAATAGAGATTACATATGATCCTAAAGACCCGGATTATCAGAAGCTGCCCGAAAGTCTGAAGAAGCAGATGAAAGGCTACAGCCAGAAGAGTATGCTTGAAGATTGGCAATCGTTCCGTGCGTGGCAAGAAGCTTTGTTCAAGGCTCGTGGAAAACGGATTCCAACTGTTTAAGGTGATTTGAATGCAAATACGTTACTATGTGCCTTTCAAGGCTCAAGAAGGCGTTAGTGCAGAGTACGCTCTGAAAGAGAAGCTCATCAATATTGAAGGCGTAGCCATAGATACAAGCGTTAACGCTAACAAGTGGCAAATTCCCGCTGAAGACCTTGACTTTCTCACGCAATCGCTTGTTGGTGCACAACTCCGCGTGGACCATGCTGAATCAGCCCTTATGATTATGGGTAAAGTCGCAGAGGCTAAACGTGACGGCGACAAGGTGCTTTTCCGTGCTGAGGTTGGCGAGGAAAAGCTCATTGAGAAAATACTACGAGGATACGTTACCCATGTGAGCGTTCAAGTGGATTCTGAAGATGTTGAATGTAGCAAGTGTAAGAGGCCCACAAGGAAAGAGGGCATGCTTATCCACTTGTGCCCTGGAGCCTGGGAAATAGTTCACAAACCAACAGTCCGAGAGTTAAGTATCGTGGCATCGCCAGCCTATAAAACAACGGATTTTCAACCCGTTGGCTTCTACGCGGCAATGAACGAAGACCAGTGGAAGGCTATAGTGAAAAGACAAGATGAAACAAGCACGATAATTCAAACTCTTACAAATTCACAGTTATCGGAAGATAACAAAAATGGGGGTTCTAAGGGAAACCTGCAAGAACCCGACGAAAAAACAAAAACTAACACAAAAGAGGTGAAGCACATGTCCGTTAAAGCGGATAAAGATGCTTCTCCACTTCAGGCACAAGGCGTAGTAAATGTGGCTCCGGGAGAAACAGCGCCAAAACAAGTGGAATACCAAGATCTCATGAATCAGCTTGAGAAATTAGTGCCAACAATCAAAACTGGCGAGGAAGCTAAAAAACTTGCGAAGAAACTCAGCGACTTTGCAAGACGCTTGAAAGCAGTTGAAAAACCCAAGCCTAAAGAACCCGAAGAAGAAGCTGAGGAAGGCGAGGAAGCAGAAGAAGCAGAGGAAGCGGAAGAGGCTAAGGTTCCGAAGGCTGAAGCTGAAGCCAAGAAAGTCTCTGGAAAAGGCATTGTTGCGGTTGACGAGATAAGCAGGGACATGCTTGGCAACTACGATTGGTTCAAGGATTTGCTTAAGGCTCACAAGAAGCTTGTTGGATTCCAGTAAGGTGATTTTTAATGTCAGTTGATGCAAGAATAGCAGGGAACGTCTACAGTCTTCCAGGACAAATCGTGTCGTTCACAGCAGGCGAAGACATAACTAAAGGACGAGCCGTTTACATTAGTGCTCCCATGACTGTTAAAATGTCAACAACTGTAATTAGCAAGAGTATCGGCGTGGCAGTTACAAATGCGTTGTCGGGCAAACAAGTCAGCGTTTTGATGGGTTGCCCAATTGTTTACATGGCGGGTGGAGCAGGAATAGCCGCTGGTACACATGTTACAACATATCAAACATACGTTGTCGCTGCAGACGTTGCAGATCAAGCTGTCAACGAAGGCGGAACAGCCACATACACTTTCAAAGCCAGTTACATTGTCGGCATTGCTTTGGAAGCAACCACGGCTGACGGAGACATTATCAGAGTTGCCGTCATGCAGCAAATCGTTTGCTTAACGCCATAGTAAAGGTGAATTGACATGAGTCTTTTTAGAGATGCACTTTCATGGGTGGACACTGGCGCAATAGCGTATCCAGCGTTGCACAAGAAAATTTTGGAGCTCACCATGCCGAACCTCGTGGTCAAGAGGCTATTTCCCGAATTTCCATTGGTCGCTGGGAAGACGGCCACATTTGTTAAGCAGTCTGGAAGCAGAGCAGCAGCTCTTAGTGAAATCGCTGAAGGCAGCGAAATCATGATGGATTACACGCCGTACACAACCATCACAGTAACACCATACAAAAAAGGAGCACGCCAACGCATAAGCCGAGAAAACATTGAAGACTTGTACATTCCAGTAATCGAGGATCAGCTTAGGCGACTTGCAAGGCGAATGGCTTACACGATTGACAAGGACTGCCAAAGTGTCATTGACGCTGGAGCTGCAAATTCAATTGCGAGCACGGGCAAAAGCCTCGGGGCAACAGGCACAGAGTTCACCATAACAGGGGGCTTGGGCACAAAGGACATTTTAGCAGCAAAAGCCACAATCGAAGGCTACAACTTAATTCCCGACTCAATACTTCTGAACCCAGTTAACTCTCGAGATGTGATGTATCTGCCCCAGTTCAGCTTACACATGCAATACGGCGAACCCGTTATCCAAACGGGTATGATTGGCACAATCTACGGCATGGCAGTTTACATAAGCACCGTCATACCAGCAGGCACCGCTTACATTTTGAGCACTGGACAAAACTTGAGCGCTGCATACAGCCCAATGGGCATGTTCGTTATAAAGAGACCACTGCTCACGGATGTTGACATCAAAAAAGAGTTTGACTGCGTAGAAGTAAGTTTGACTACAAGGTATTCGCCTGTTGTGACTTATGGAGAAGCCATCGTAAAGGTTACAGGTTTGGCATCAAGTTAAACAGCCTAAAATTTCCCATTTTATTTTCCCTTTCCCTTTTTTGTTTCAATGCTTGAAGGCGTGTCCTTCAGGCGGAACAAAATAAAAAAGAAAGAGGTGAAAAGCAAAATGTTTGGTGGAAGACTGGTTCCATCTACGCTGATAGGCGTAGGACTCGCTGCCATCATGTTCGTAGTCGGTGGCATAGCTGAAAAACTGGGAATCCTCGCCACAGCTGTGCCGGGCACTGTGGGTCCGCTTTTAGGGCTTGTAGGCTTTGCTATTCCGGTGGGCATAGGATTATACGAAGATTACAAAGAAGGAAAAGCAGGCAATTCAACGCCTACCAAGTAAGACCCACATTTCCCCTTTTTTAAGCTCCCATTTTTTGAAACTTCCAAATTTTTAGAGGTAAAACGGTATGACGGTACAATACGCTACGGTAAGTGATATTCAGGCTCAGCTAAACGCCAGTTATGACTCTGCAAGCTTAACCTACACGGTTTTCGGCTTACCCGTTTCTCAAGCCGCTTTCCAAGCCCATGTGGATTATGCAAATTTATATGTTAACTCGATTGTCGGTCAGGACCTTCTCACAACGGACCCACGTTACAATTGGGCTAAGATGGCTACTTTCAATCTTGCTTCACTACGTATTCTCGTGGCTGCCAGCGGAGGCATGCTGCTTGGCGCCTTTGACTACCGTCTCGGAGATTTATACATCACAAAGGCTTCTATTGGTAGGCTTGCGTTTGAAGGAGCGGTTCAAGGCTTCCGCAACGACTTGCTCAGAGTCCTTGTCAATTTCGCTTTGCCCGTGAAGGCTGCTGAGGCAACGGCTGCCGGAGAAGTTCCCAAATATCGTGGAGGCTTGGTTAGTCCATGACAGACGATAATGTTTACCTCTTCAAAATCAAACAGAATTATGTAAAACTGAAGCTTAATGGGGCGGTTACTGTTTTCACAAGCGCCGTCAACATTGAGGAATTAAGCAAAAATTATGACGTTGAACCATGCA
>Ga0315282_10010864_pt1 | contig 14202 bp, 19 predicted proteins | sample YL17G07_20_MG_FD_203693 | JGI IMG/M metagenome (GOLD analysis project Ga0315282, IMG submission 203693) | Sediment microbial communities from Yellowstone Lake, YNP, Wyoming, USA - YL17G07_20 | ecosystem: Environmental > Aquatic > Freshwater > Lake > Sediment | place: USA: Wyoming | collected...
TGCGATGGCCCTGCCAGGTCCTCCCCTGGTAAGTGGGGCGGCCATTGATCAGGAACTCGTCGCCGTCGATGGCGACCTCGGTCCGGCGCTTCGTGGCGGCCAGGCCAGCCAGTGCGAACGAAAACTCACGCCGAGTGAGAGCGGGTTTCATGGCGCAGGGAATTGTATCATGAGACAAGGCCGCCCGGGTGGCGAAACCGGCAGACGCAAAGGACTTAAAATCCCTCCAAGGCACCTTTCGCCGTCTGTTTGCCTTCAACGACTTCCAGTGTTTTCACCAACTTGCGGGAAACCCATACCAATGCCTACCAAGGCAAACCATGAGGGAGTACCCACAATTTCCACCACAGTGGGATTCCCATAGGAGACACCACAGGGAGAATGTGCTATGTTTTAGATGGCCGCCTAGCTCCGGCCGGGCGACAAGCGCGCAACCCTAGCGCGCTGGCGGCTCCCCTACCTGGGGATCGGCGAGGGACCGATGACTACAGATGATCGCAATGACCCAGCACTCCAACCGCTGATCCGCTTTTTTGCGGTTCACAAAGCCATAGAAGACTTCGCCAAGAACTCGCTTCCTGCCCAGGTGGCGCGTGCATGCCGGGCTGTGTACGGTGAAGCAAAGATCAAAGACCCGGCGGCGCCCGACCCTTGCCTGGTCGGATTTTCGCCCGCTTTGGTGGGACATCAAGACCGAGTCGCAAAGCTCCACCGGCTGTCGAAAAAGGGTTTCAAGAAAGCGCCGTTCTACCGCGAGCTTGGAGTTTGGAAACAGGACTGGTATCTGTGGGAGAGCGGCGACCTTGAGTCCAAGAGTCCGGGGCTGAAGGCCAAAATAGACGCCGCAATTGACCAGTACCCCGAGTAGGCGCATTTTCTCTGACACTTCTGACACTTTTCTTACATTGACACACTGACATCTAGCTGCCTTACGCTTAGGCTGTCATGGCAGTTACAGCAAGTCAGAAACAACCAAAAGAGTTTGAAACCGGCCTGACCGAGCGCGATGCGGCTGCTTACTTCGGCTGCTCCCTCGAGCTTGTCCGAACCTGGCGGAAACGCGGGGTTGGGCCTAGGTACCGAAAAGTCGGATCCCTGGTGAGATATGAACTCCGCGACCTGCGCGAGCACTGGGATAGTCTTCCTCGCGGCGGCCAGCAGGCGCAGACCAGCGCCGTGTCCCTGGAGGCCCAGTGATCCACCAAAATGAAAGGCCCGCGAGCGCGAGCAACGCTGGCGGGCCGGAAAACTTCAGCGGATACGATCCATGCCCATCGTAGCACAATCGCCAAAGGCTGACGACATTCTCCAAGCCGCCCTGCGTTACGCTCGCCTCGGTCTGCACGTGATCCCCCTCTGCGGCAAGCGTCCCATCCTGGAGGATTGGCCCGAGCGCGCCACAACCGATGAGGGGCAGATCCGCGAGTGGTTCGGCCAGGGCGGGCGCAACGTGGGGATAGTCTGCGGAGCACGGTCCCGCATTTTTGTTCTCGACGTGGACTTGAAAAATGCCGGCCAAGAATCCCTCGATGTTCTCGTCAACAAGAACGGCGCACTTCCGGAGACCTGGGAACAGATCACCGGCGGCGGCGGCCGGCATTACCTATTCCGCTATCCGGGGTTTCACATTCCGAACATCGTGGGCCTGCGGCCTGGCCTCGACATCCGGGGGGATGGCGGCCAGATCGTTGCGGCTCCCAGCATCCACCCGGACACCGGCAAGTCCTACGACTGGGATGGAATAGATCCGATTGAGCGGCAACCCCTCGCTGATAGCCCGCCTTGGCTCCTGGCTCTGATCCAGACCCACGCCAAGGATGGCCGACGGCCCGCGGCCTCCGGCGGCAAGATCCCGAAAGGCCAGCAGCAGTACTACCTTGTGCGCCTGGCCGGGTCCATGCGGAATCAGGGCGCCGAATTCCCAGAGATTTTTGAAGCGCTGAAGGCGGCGAATCAGAACCGTTGCACCGAACCGGGATCCGAGAAGAATATCCGCCAGATCGCGGAATCAATCTGCAAGTATCCCCCGGGCAAGGTCTACCTGGGACCCGAAGAGCCGCCGGCAGCCGAGGCGGTTATACGTCAGGCCGAACTGGCCGCGCCGGAACCTGGCCGGCTTGAAGCTGTGATCGCAGCATACCGGCGCTGGTTCTATCTGCCCGATCCCGGCCCGCTCCAGGTGGCACTGGGCGCCATCATTGCCAACTACCTGCCCGGCAATCCGGTGTGGTTGTTGCTGGTCTCGCCTACGGGCGGCGGCAAGACGGAGATCCTGATGCCGATGGCCGGCTTGCCGAGAGTCTGTTGCGCAGCAACGATAACCGAGGCGGCACTGCTCAGCGGCGTAAGCCGCAAGGACACTGCCAAGAACGCAACCGGCGGCCTGCTGCGGGAAGTGGGCGCCTTCGGGATCTTGCTATTGAAGGATTTTACCTCCATCTTGAGCATGGACCGGATGACTCGCGGGCCGCTCTTGGCTGCCCTCCGGGAAGTTTACGACGGAAGTTGGACACGTTACGTCGGAACGGACGGGGGCAAGAGTCTTTCCTGGGAAGGCAAGCTGGGCCTGCTGGCCGGCTGCACTCCCACGATTGACCGCCACTATGCGGTGATGGCCTGCCTGGGGGAGAGGTTCGTCACCTACCGGATGACGCCCGCAGACCAGGACCAATTGACCGACCGCGCACTGTTTCAGACCGGCCGCCAGAAAGAAATCCACACTGAATTACGGGCGAAGGTTAGCGAGTTTTGGGAAGGTTTGGCTCTCCCGGAGCAATTACCCGAGCTCGAAGCGGCTGAGCGGGAATATCTGATCGCGCTGAGCACTTTCGTGGTGCGCTGCCGATCCGGGGTTGAGCGCGACGGTTATACCCGCGAAATCGAATTAGTCCCGGACGCTGAAGTGCCGGGGCGGCTGGCCATCACACTGGCGCAGCTCCTGGGCAGCTTCAAGGTGGCTGGCCTTGACGCTGACCGGCGATTGGCCTTGATCCGCAAGGTGGGCCTCGACTCGGTCCCGGCGTTGCGGTGGCGGGTGCTGGAACTGCTGGCAAACCAAGGTCAGCCCATGGCGACCGCTGAGATCGCCACTCGGGTGGGACACCCCACTGGGACCACCCGGCGGGCACTGGAGGATCTGACCGCCCACACAGTTCTCACCCGTACTTCCGTAGGGCAAGGCAAGAGTGACCTCTGGACGCTAACCGAATGGGCGGAAATGAGATACCGTGCGGTTCAGGGGCCGTTCCCGAGATGTGGGGGACCACAGTGAGCGACCTTTCCCGAGAAGTAAGTACACCTCTATACTACACACCCTACACGCTTAAACTTACTTCTCGGGAAAGGTACCCTCTAACGACCGTAACTAACGGTTTATCAACGGCTTACGCCACTCACTGGGGTGTTTTGGGAGGCGCGAAGTGAAGCCGAAACTAACTGCTTTCGATGAGAAGAACCGGGCGGCAGCGGCAGTGATCCTCGAAGAGCCGGCCACCTACGGGCCGGACTGCCTGCTTGCGCGCTGGGCGCGAGCGGTGGTAGCGAAGGCGCCGACGCCCGCGGTGGTCGAGCCAGGAGCGCAACGGGAAGCGCAAGGGGACCTCTTCCCGGAGGCGGCATGAAAGGCAAGCGCAGAGGCCCACAGCAATGCTACCGGACCCGGCGACCGGGCGCGGTCTGCGACCGGAGGGGGGGATCGGATCATGACGGGTTTTTGGACGGTACCGGGGGCGAAGCTACACTTACGCGCGTTGGTACATTTTCATTTGAAAAATTCTGCTTATGGCCACTGAACGATCAAAAACTGAACTGAGCCGGGAGGCCCGGCGGATGTTCCGCAAGCTAAGAGCGGAGTGGGGCATCGACGATCACGCCGGGAGGTTCCTGCTCATGCGGGCTATGGAGTGTTGGGACAGGCTGAGGGAAGCGCAAGCCCTGATTGCCGAACAGGGGGTGCTGAAGGCTGACAGGTTCGGGGCCCTCAGGCCGCACCCGGCCACCCAGATCGAGAAGGAGGCGCGGGCACACCTCTTGCAGTGCCTCAAGAGCCTGAGTCTGGATCTTGACAGTTTGGAGGTGAGCGATGCCACGAAGAAAAAGAACTGAACGGCTTTACAAGGGCGACAAGGCCGTCGCGGAGCAGGTTAAAGAACGCTTCGCCAATCCATTCACGATGATGGACATGTCGCCCGCAAACTTCCACCGTGAATTGCCCAGCAGAGCGGAGAGGTTAGCTTTCGCGGTGGAATTCCGGGAAGACTTCCTCCAGCTCTGGGGATTCATCGAGGACCAGGACTTCGACAACTACCCGGCCAGCGTCCACTACCAGGAACCGTTTCGGCGCGCGCTGGAGTTCTTCGAGGGCGTCGACATCACCGCGTTTGAGCCTCCCGACGTTTCTGTCCTCCCCGCCGGATGGCTTTCCGGCTCGCCTGACAACCTCCGCCGTTATTTGGAACGGTACGATGTGATTGCCCATGCGCGGGGCGCCTGGTGGGCCGCACAGAAACTGCCGATGACGCAGAAGGAGCGCGTGTGGCTGCGGGAATTCGCGCAGCGCGAGCACGCGCCGGACCAGCGGCCCGAAAGCGGAGTAATTCCGGCTGACTCGCCGTCATGCCAGAAGGTTCTAGCCTTCAAGGTGAAAGAGGCGCTCGTGATTCTGGAGGAGGACTGATGCCACGTAAGCGCAAGGCCACCCGGCCCTTCCGGCGCCCGGACGGGCTGACCGCTGGAGAGCAGGCGGACCAAGTGATCGAGAACGCGATCGGCGGCCTGGACTTGAACTTCCCGCCGGACCAGGCGATCGGAGAGCGCTGGGCGCGGGAGGCGGCGCTACCGCCACTGGAGGATCCGCGTGGCCTGGAGATTCTACATGACCCGCTCGGGACCTTGAACCTGGGCAGCGATGAGAAGGCGCAGTTCCGACGCTGGCTGCTGGCGCAACTGGGCGGGAAGCGATTGCACGAAGACTGGATTTTGGAGCGGATGAAGTTTCGAGAAAGGAGCAAACGTGCCTGAAGAGCCGATTGTTGAACGCTGCAATTTGGTGGACTGGTTTCCGCACTTGACCAAACTCACCGATGTCGAGTTAGGCTTCTTGTTGCAGGGATTGGCCGAGATGGGCCTGGCCGCCAGGAAAGCCGGGGCCCGGTTGGCCGACGATTTCTTGTCGAGGTGGCTTTTGATTCTCGAAGCCCTGAGCCGGGATCGGGGTTATCCCACCATCGACGACCTGCGGAACGCGCTGGCCGCCAAGATCCCACCTACCGCGAAGCCGCCCGCATCGGGCGCGGTAAATTGACGTGGCGCCGGAGTAAAGTTCGCGTATAATGGTCTTGTAGGCCCTTGCGCCGTCCCAGGCGGGACACGCGGGGGCCTGTCGATCACCGTCACGGTCCAGGCGGACCCGGCGGCGACCGCGCAAAGGCCACGGCGCCCAGGCGGGCGACGCGGACAAAGCGCACCCCCGACGCGGAGTAAACACATGCGGGAAGTGTGTGTACTCGAAGTTATCCCAAAATACTCTTTCAAAGGACGGACTTATATGTATTTAGGAGCAACGGACACGCGCGAGATCATCGCAAAGCGCGCGACCTACTTAAGCACGATGGACAACATCGTGCGCAAAGCCGAAGTCGAGAAGCGAAGTCTGACCATCGACGAAATGCGCGACTTCGACAATCTGGACTACAAGGTCAAGGCCATCGACGCTCAATTGGCCGCGAATAAACCGCCGGTTTGCGCCTCTCTGGGCATGACTTTGGGCACGGCGCCGGAAGGTGGCGGAACGGGCCGGGTGCGCATGATTTCACCCGGCGAGAAGCGCGACTACGCCAGCATGTTTCCGGGCCAGACGGGCACGGACGAGTGGAAGTCGTTCTCCGAATTCGTCCAGGCGGTCGCATCCCGGCAGGTTCATCCGCAACTGCGGGCAATTTCGGAAGGCATTCCGAGTGACGGTGGTTTCGTCGTGCCCCCAGCTTTCGCTCAGGCCATCTACGACGTGGCGCTGGAAGGCGAAGTCGTGCGGCCAAGGGCGACCGTCTACCCGATGCAGAGCGACAGCCTGACGATTCCGGCCTCCACGATCGGCGACCACTCGGCCAACCTTTTTGGCGGAACCACGGCGGCCTGGGGGCCGGAAGGCGGGACCTTGGCTGAGTCCCAGCCAAAGTTCCGGGCCATGGCGCTCATCGCCAAGAAGCTTTCGATCTACACCGTGACTACAAGCGAGTGGGCCGAAGACGCGTTGAACCCAGACGTCTACTTGCGTGGTGTCTTCGCCAGCGCGCTGGGTTGGTATTTGGACCTGGCGTTTTTGAGGGGCGATGGGTCCGGGCGTCCGCTCGGGGTGTTGAAATCGCCGTGTTTGGTGGTTACGCCAAAGGAGCTGGGCCAGGCAAAATCCTCGGTGACCTACGGCAACCTGACCGCCATGCTCGGGCGGCTGGCGCCTGAGTCTTTCAGCCGTTCGGTGTGGGTTTGCCACCAGACGTTGATCCCCCAGTTGCTCGCCCTGTCGGCGGCGATTGGCACCGGTGGGGCATACATTCCGGCTTTGTCCCAGGCCGGCGGGCAGTTCACGCTGCTCACGCGCCCGGTGGTCTTCACGGAGAAGACCGAACCCCTGGGCTCGCAGGGGGACATCCTGTTGGCCGATTTTTCGGCCTACGCCATCGGGATGCGGAGCGGCCTCCGGTTGGAGCGTTCCATCGGGCCGCTCTTCCAGCAGGACAAAATTTCGTGGCGTGCGATAACCCGCTGCGACGGACAGCCGCTGTGGGACAAGGCGCTGACGCTGGCGGATGGGATCACGCAGGTTTCGCCGTTCGTCACGCTGGCGGAAAGGGCATAGTTTCGCAGGCCGCCGGGAGCGAAGACCTGGCGGACCTGCTGGGTGCGCGGCTGACCATGCCGCGCGCCGGGGGCGTCTTGACCGCGCTCCCGGCTCCTCTTGAAGCGGGGCCGCAAAGCGGATTGTTGCCGCAGTTATGGCCCCGCTTTTTTTCAGGGTAGTAACATCGCTGAAAGAACCTATAACCTGAGAGTCAACCCGAAATCAAAAGCGTGAGTGACCGGCCTCCCTGGGGCGATACTGGACTACCACCCGAGGCCCGGCGGCGTACTCCTGGGTCTCCGTGGCCTTCCGGCCCTTCGCCTTCGGGGGCGGTGGGGCCGGTTGGGGTGTGTCTTCCATGAGTTCTCCTTCCACCACCCATTATGCGTAGCGGCCACGCATAATGCAAGGGAAAACTGCGAAGCCGCTACGCATAAAAATAACCCGGCTGAAGCGTACCGGGTTGGCATATAATGGAACCGATGGGAAAACGGAAGCCGAAACTCATTGATCCCGCGAAGATAGGGCGCAAGGGCGGCAAGGCGCGGGCCAGGAAGCTCACCCCTCAAGAGCGGAGCGAGAGCGCCCGGCAAGCGGCACAGGCCCGATGGGGGAAGCCAAAGGCCGGGAAGCCGGGGAAGGGCTGACCATGGCGGTCTACAAGCGCGGCGGCGTATACTGGTATGAATTCGGCTTCAAGGGCGCCCGTGTTCGGGAAACCACCCGCCAGGGCAACAAGGCGGTAGCTCTCCAGATCATGGCGGCGCACCGGACCCGGCTGGCCAAGGGCGAGGTGGGGATCCTCGAGAAAACAGCGGCGCGCACCCTGGCGGAATTCGCGCCGGCCTTCCTTGCGGCAATCGAGACCGATTGCTCGGAGAAGCCGGCCACGATCAGTTTCTACAAAAGCAAACTCAAGGCGCTGCTGGCCTATGGACCGCTGGCTGACTGCCCGGTTGACCAGGTTGACGAAGCCCTGGTAGACGCCTTCAAGGAAAACCGGGCGCGGCAGCGGTCACGGCGCAAGCGGGCGCTGGCGCCGGGTTCGGTCAACCGGGAACTGGCCACATTGCGGCGTCTACTGAGGCTGGCCCACCGGCGGAAGCTCATTACCACCGTGCCAAAGATCAAGATGCTGGACGGGGAGCACGAGCGGGAGTTTGTCTTGAATCCAGAATTGGAGAAACTGTACCTGGGGGCGGCGCCTGCGGACCTGGCCGACGTGGCCGCCCTGATGCTGGACACCGGCTTGAGAGTAGGCGAAGCGATCAACCTGGAATGGCCGCAAGTCCACCTACCCGAATACCTCAAGGTGCTGGGGCGGACCAGCAAGAACTCGAAGCCAAGGGCGATCCCGCTCACCAAGCGCGCGGCAGAGGTGCTGTATCGGCGCGGAGCCGCGAAGGCCGGTTACGTCTTCCATCGTGGCGACGGGACACCGCTCTACCAGACCTGGCTGAATCAGCAGCACGCCGAAGTACGGAAGCGGCTGAAGTTGCCGGCGGACTTCGTGCCTCATTCGTTCAGGCACACCTTCGGCACCCGCCTGGGCGAAGCGGGCGCCGACGCCTTCACGATCATGCGCCTGATGGGCCACAGCACGGTCACGGTCTCACAGAAGTACGTCCATCCGACGCCCGAGACCCTGGAGCGGGCCATCCGGGGGCTGGAAGCACTGAACCAGCGGAAGGCCGTCAGAGTCCCCACAATTTCCACCACAGGCAAAAGCGAAGATAAGGCGAAAGGTCCTGTAACGAATTGATTCCAAAGGCCGCCCGGGTGGCGAAACCGGCAGACGCAAAGGACTTAAAATCCTTTGGTGGGCAACCACCGTGCGGGTTCAAGTCCCGCCCCGGGCACCAACGTTTCAGCGCGGCCGCCACGGCACTGTGACAACCTTAGGAGATACCTTATGCCCAAATCAACCAGACGCCAATTCGTGACTCACAGCGGGGCCATGATGGCCGCTTCCGCTGCACCGCTCCCTGCCGGGATGGCGGGGGCGGCGAATTTGCTGAGCGGAGCGTACACTCCTGCACGACTGGCCGCCATCCTGCTGCCTCGCGAGCAGTGGAGGCCTTTTCCGGCGGCCGCGGACCGGGCCGCCTGGGAGGGCCTGCCGCCAGATGCGCGCACGGCCCTGATCGACTCCGGGGCGCGGCAGCTCAACAGCGAATGGCCGCCGTTGCCGGCCACACTTCTTCTGGGCTACGTGCGCACCGGCAACCGGTCGAACTACGAGCGGGTCAGAGGAGTGCGCCGCGACCGGTTGCGCGAGCTGGTGATCGCAGAGTGCCTGGAAGGCCAGGGCCGTTTCGTCGACGACATCGTCAATGGCGCATGGACGACCTGCGAAGAAACCTTCTGGGGAGTGCCCGCTCACCTGAGCATGCAAAAAGCCGGTTCCGGGCTTCCCGACGCCGCCGAACCTATCGTGGACCTGTTCGCGGCAGAGACTGCCAGCCTGCTGGCCTGGACGGACTACCTGGTCGGACCGCAGTTGGACAAGGTGTCGCGCCTGATTCGGGAACGCATCCGCCTGGAGGTGGACCGGCGCATTTTGACGCCCAGCCTGGAGCGTGACGATTTCTCGTGGATGGGATTTGCGGGCCGGCAAGTCAACAACTGGAATCCCTGGATCAGTTCCAACTGGCTGACCTCCGCGTTGCTGCTCGAGCGGGATGGGAAACGCCGCTGCGCCGCGGTTCACAAGATCCTGCGCGTTCTGGACAACTTCCTGGGGTCCTACCATGAAGACGGCGGATGCGACGAGGGACCTGGCTACTGGGACCGCGCGGGCGGCTCGCTGTTCGATTGCCTCGAACTGCTCCACTCGGCCAGCCGGGGGGCCTTGGATTTTTACCAGGTTCCGCTGGTTCAGGAGATCGGCCGCTACATCTACCGCGTCCACATCAAGGACAACTACTTCATCAACTTTGCAGACGCTTCCGCCAGGGTGAACCTCTGGGGCGACCTGGTGTTCCGCTACGGGCAGCGCGTCGGGGACCGCAGGATGGAAGCCTTGGGGGCGTTTTCTGCGGCCCGTCAGCGGGAGGGTTTTGGCAGGGCGGGCAGCATCGGCCGGCAACTCCCCGCCCTGTTCAATCTGGCGGTTTTTCGAAAAGCCCCGGCGTCCGAGCCGCTGCTGCGCGACGCCTGGCTGCCCGGCATCCAGGTAATGGCCGCGCGGCTCAAGGAGGGTTCCGCAGAAGGTCTCTATCTGGCGGCCCAGGGCGGGCACAATGCCGAGAGCCATAACCACAACGATGTGGGGAACTTCGTGGTTTACGCCGGCGGAAAGCCGCTGTTCATTGACGTGGGCGTCGAGACTTACACGGCCAAGACCTTCAGCTCCCAGCGCTACGAGATCTGGACCATGCAGTCGGCTTATCACAACCTGCCCACAATCGATGGAGTGATGCAGAGGGCGGGACGGGAGTACGCGGCCAGCGAGGTGGCTTATCGCTCCGATGATCGGGCCGCGGAATTCAGTCTGAATATCGCCCGCGCGTATCCGCCGGAAGCGGGCCTCGATTTCTGGAAGCGCACTTTGCGTCTGGACCGCGTGAAGAAGCAAGTCGAGGTGCTGGACAGTTACGCGCTGAAGAAGCCAGCGGCGAAGATCACACTCAGCCTCATGACGCCATTGAAGGTGGTGCAGAGTGGTTCAGGGGAACTCGACCTGGGGATCGCCAGGCTTCTCTACGACGGCCGGGCGCTGGCCGCCACCACCGAGGAAATCCGGGTCGAAGATGGACGGCTGAGAAGTGTTTGGGGCGACCGCCTGTATCGAATTCAACTGACTGCCGAGCGGCCGCCGGTCCGGAGCGCCTGGACGCTGCGGATTGTTGCTGAGGAAAGGAGCTCTTGAAAACTCCAGCTCTGCTCGTTCTTTTTTCGCTGACCGGCCTGTTTGGCCAGGTCCCTCACCTGCAAAAACAGGGCAGCGCCACCCAGTTGATCGTGGATGGCAAACCCTTCGTGATGCTGGCCGGCGAACTGCATAACTCCAGCGCTTCGAGCCTCGAGTACATGAAACCGATTTGGGGCAGGCTGGCCGCGCTGAATCTGAACACGGTGCTGGCGACGGTCTCCTGGGAACTGCTCGAACCGGAAGAAGGCAAATTCGATTTCACTCTGGTGGACGGCCTGATCCAGCAGGCGCGCCAGCATCAACTGCGGCTGGTGTTTCTGTGGTTCGGCAGTCTGGAATCAACTGTATTACGGGGTTTAGGGCGAGCGGGCAGGGGTTCACTATAATGAGACGAGGCTGCCCAGGTGGCGAAGCCGGCAGACTCAAACGACTTAAAATCCTTTCCGCCGCAAGGCGAGTGCGGGTTCGAGTCCCGCCCCGGGAGCCAATTTCAGCGGCGCGAGGTGCTCGGCTGAGGGTTGATCACATCAGCGAGCGCAGCGGGGGAGGGAGACGCTGTGCCGGAGATCAGCCGGTTCTTCGGGATCATCATCGCGATGTTCCATGCCGATCACGCGCCTCCGCACTTTCACGTCCGATACAGCGAGCACAAGGCGCTCATCGCCATCGAGACGCTCACCGTTTTGCGAGGTTCACTTTCGCCACGGGTGCTTGGTATGGTGGTGGAGTGGGGATTCTTGCACCGGGAGGAATTGCTGGAGAACTGGAGACTGGGGCGCCGTGAGGCGGCCTTGAAGAAGATCCCACCGTTGGAGTAGACCCATGTTGCGAGACATTATCGAGGTGCGGCCCCTGGAGAACTGCCGGCTCCGGGTGCGTTTTGAGGATGGTGTGGAAGGGGTCGTCAACGTCGGGGAGCTGGTTTCCTTTGAGGGAGTCTTTGCCGCGGTGAAGGAGCCTGCGTACTTCCAGCAGGTGCGCGTGGACGCTGAATTGGGCTCAGTGGGTTGGCCGAACGGCGCCGATCTGGACCCCGACGTGCTGTACGCCCGGATCACGGGCGAGCCAATTTTCGGCCTGGGAGCCGCTGCTGTCGAGGAGTCCCTCGAGCGCGTTTGAAGGCGGGTACGACCGGATGCGAGGGAGGAGGGCCCTCGGACGTTCGAGTCGTGTGAAGAACGCTACCACTTCGAGCGGATGCGGGGCTCAACGCGCACTTGGGACGGCCCGCTGGTCGAACGGCGCCGACCTTGATGCTGCCGAGATATGCCCGAGAGTCGCCCGCGAGTAGCGACTCGGGGTCGGCGGGCCCGGTGAAAGGGGAGCCTCATGGAACCAGAGCTGGAGCGGGCGCTCGAGAAGTGTCTGACGGTGGTCGAGGACGAGTTCGCGCGGGCAAAGGCGGCGAAATTCGTTGCCAGTCCCCGAATTGCTACCAGTAGTGGCTGGCCAGCACTTTGGGCGGGCCGGGAGTCTTGCCAATGACCTCGGCCCGTAATACGAGTTGCAGGTTCATGGCCTGCCAGCGGGGCGGGGCGCCGCGCAGGGCCTCCTCGAGGTAAGCGGGGTTGGTCAAAAACTCGCCGGCCACCTGGGTGCCGAAGTGCGACAGGCCGGCGGCCACGATGACCAGCTCTCCGCTCTTGGAATCGAAGATTCGGGAGACAATCGCAAAATCGGTCGGGGGGTTGGTCTGCGTGTAGGTCCAGCGGTGGCCTTGAGCCATCTGGTCTTTGACCAGGATCTGGCCGTCCTCGCGATCGAAGACGAAGCGGAGATCCTTGGTGATCTGCATGGTCCATTGGTTGGTGTAGGCGCCGATGAGGATGGCGGGGAAGTTGCGCAGATCGGCGAAGGAGGTCTCGCTGCCGATCCGGACCTAGCTGGGCTTGCCGGTGCGCGTGAAGAAGGAGGAGAACTGGGCCAGGGCGAGGGCGTCACCCACGCCGACGTAGTGGTCTGGGTCGCGAACGATATCGGTCAGGGGCACCAGGGTTTCCGGCGCTTCCCGCGGGCGTCCGCGTAAGTGATAAACCACCGGATGGGCCACGCACAGCAGCACCGGACGGGGACTGCGGAGGAACGGGCTCCAGAACTGGTCGAAGACGGTGGCGCGGTTGCCATACCAGATCCAGACCGCCACACCGCACAGGACAGCTACCGCGGCGCCGGCCGCCAGAGGTTTCCAGCGCCGAGGTGGGGCCGGGGGTAGCGGCGGGCTGCTCTCGCGCCAGCGGAACTCCGGCATGTAGGACCCCGCCGGGAGCTCGATCTGCACTTCCTGGCCCGGCCCGGCGTCCTGGTAGTACTGAGCCAGCCTCTTGCGGACTTCGTTGGCCTTGACCCGCACGATGGAGTCCCCGCCCGTCTCATAGTCCGCCGGGCGCTCGAAAACTTCGACACCGATGGTGCGCTCCTTTAATAGTTCGGTTTTGCCTTCCAGGGCGCAGGTGACGACGTAACGCAGGAAGTCCTGGGAGCGCTTGCGCCTATACTGGGGCCGGAGTCGCAAGGTGACCGCACAACCAAGCCGGCGGGCCTTTCTGAGCTTCAGGAGCTCTGGAGAGAAGAACACAGACAGGAATGTCTGTGCTACGGGCAGACACCTGTGCGTGTCGCGGCGCGCCATGGTCTGCGACTTCTCGTTGCTCTTCCCGGCCCAGTGCCGGCGAGCGGTGGATGCAGGTTGTGCCGCCCTGGATGAGGTCGAACGGCTGGAGAGCAAGCTCTCGGCCTACCGGGCGGACAGCGATCTTTCCTACATAAACCGGAACGCCTGCCAGGCCCCGGTGGTGGTTGACGACGAGGTGTTCGTATTGTGCCAGCGTGCAGCGCAGATCACCGGGGATACCGGCGGGGCGTTTGACATCGCCACGGGAGCCCTGACCAAGGCCCGGGGTTTCTTCCGCGGTCCGAAACGCGTGCCCGGCCAGGGGGAACTCGAGGCGGCCCTGGCCGCCAGCGGCATGGCCCAGGTCGAGCTCGAACCCGCGGAGCGCACGGTGCGCTAGCGCCGCCCTGGCCTCGAGATCAATCCGGGGAGCATCGGCAAGGGCTATACCATCGATCGGGCGCTGGAGAGGATCCGCGGCGTCCGCTGTGCCCTGATGCAGGGCGGGCAGAGCAGTCTCAAAGTAGTGGGCGCTCCGCCGGACGAGCAGCGGGGCTGGCGCGTTGCCATCGGCGGCCCGCACCGGCCGGGCCGGGCGGTGGCAACCGTCTGGCTCAAGGACCGGGCGCTGGGGACATCGGGCGCGGCGAATCAATATTTCATCGAGTGCGGACGCCGCTATGGGCACGTGCTCGACCCGCGCACGGGCTGGCCGGCGGATCAACTGGCGAGCGCCTCGGCGCTGGCCGCGAGCGCGGCGGAGGCCGACGCGCTCTCGACCGCATTCTTCGTGATGGGAGTCGAGGGCACGCGGCAGTATTGCCGCAGGCATCCCGAAGCGGGAGCGGTGCTGGTCACGAAGCCCGGAGAGTGCGAAGT
>Ga0315282_10010865_pt1 | contig 14202 bp, 14 predicted proteins | sample YL17G07_20_MG_FD_203693 | JGI IMG/M metagenome (GOLD analysis project Ga0315282, IMG submission 203693) | Sediment microbial communities from Yellowstone Lake, YNP, Wyoming, USA - YL17G07_20 | ecosystem: Environmental > Aquatic > Freshwater > Lake > Sediment | place: USA: Wyoming | collected...
CGAGTGAAAGACGCGGGCAATATCCTGGGGATGTTGTCCTCGTCGAGGAAGCAAATAAGGAGAATGAGGGGAAGTGCAAAAGCCCTCATCGGAGGTTTTAAAGTCTAGATTTGCCAAAGTTCAGTAAATTATTGCTGAAAACCACACTTCAAAAAGCAAAAAAAATAAAAATAAAAAAAGACACTCACTCTAGCTGATCTTTGATACGTGGAAATGAGTGAGTGTCCTTATTGCCAGCACTATCATTGCGGCCGCCGAGAACATTGCGATGTACATAACGATATTGTCTATCGCGGTTCCCAAGGTGGTGCCTGTCGCCGTATCGAGACCTGCAAAGACATTCATTCTGCTTGCGACCAACAGTACGAGCGAGACCAATATAAGGACGTAGACCTCTTCCTCAAGTTTTTTAGAAGTTGACATGCACGCTCCGATCACTACTCCTATTATCATAAACATCACCGAAATCCAAGCAGTTGCAGTTGCCCCGATATTAGCCAAGCCGACAGCAAGGCCCGCGATCACAGCTATGATCAGACCTAACACGAAAAGATATCCTGCAATATGTGATACATCCATTTTTTCACCTCCGTTGATTTTTTATATAATAATTTAGGTGACTCATTTTAAACTTTTGCTTTAATCGCTATGTTAGGTTTTATCAGAAGTTTAACATGTCCAAATCCCTATTTTAAAGACGGTGCTTCACGGTGCCATCAGGTAACGCGTGTACTTTATGGCTCGCTTAATCCCCAGCTCTTTGAAAATCCTTGGCATCTCAGGTAGCAAGGTTCTGACCAGTTTCCCGTGTTGATCAAAGCCAAAATTCTTCAGAACTAGCTCCCTGATATCTTCTCTCAGCAGCAGACTGAAGACGGCATCAAGATCTTTATCTGGCATCTGCTCAAAAACCCTACGCGCGCGGAGTCCAAGCCTGAACTCCTCACCAAACCTGCCCTCCACCGCCCGCTCATATGCCTGAAGGGCTTTTCGGTCCGGCTCCCCTTCCAGCGCCCGAACGGCAACCTCAGCAGCCATGAGAGCGCAGGAGAGTCCAAAATAAATCCCCCCTCCTGTCAGCGGCTTCACCTGGCCAGCAGCGTCACCGATCAACATTAGACGATTGCCATAAAGCTTCCTTGACCAAGGCTCTGGGATTGGGCCGATACTGATGTTTAGAACTTTACCTCCACCTACTTTACTAGAGACCACCGGATGTTTTCTTACGAATTTGTATAGCATGCGGAGCGGGTCTCCCTCCATGCAGCAAATCCCAGCGCGGGCTACATCTCCGGCCTGAACAAGCCAGCCGAAAAAACCGGGGGCAAAGGAGCGGCCAAAGTACACTTCAGCGGCATCATCTGACACATTTGTTACGACCTCCATCTGAACCCCTTTCAAAAATCTTCCTGACCTCACAAGACTTGCCTCTCGAGCAATAATCGATGTTGGACCATCTGCACCTATCACCAGACGTGCCTTGATCTGTCCTCCTCGAATGCCTCGGATATTCACCACAGGCTCACCGCCGAATTTTACTCCAGTGCATCTACTTTTGAGGAAAAAGTTTGCTCCTGCCTTCGCCGCCTCCGTCGCGAGCGAGCGATCGAATTCTGCGCGGTCGATCACAAAAGCCTCGACCTTGCCCCGCGTGAGTTCAATAGATTCGTTCGAGGGGGGATAAATCACTGCGCGGCGAAGTTTTCCCAACACCCATTTACCTGGTTTGATTCCCAGCTCTTTGAGCCCGTTCACGCCTACGATGCCAGCACAACAGGATGGGTTACCTACCTCGCCGTGCTCCTCCACCACCACGACATCTAAACCACGCTTCGCGAGTATCCCGCTGACGAAACACCCCGCGGGACCACCACCCACCACCACGACATCAGCACGCACTTCCGCACCTCACAACTTTTTTAGGCTACAACTTGATAACGCTAACGAGTGATGGAATGCTGGATATCATCGGGTACGTGCTGCTGGGCATGTTCCTTTTGATTGTCCCGGGATTTCTCTTCTCCCTGGTCCTCTACCCCAAGCTTGAGAATCTCGACTTCTGGAGCAGGGTTGGGGTGAGTTTGGGCCTCGGGGTGATGCTCCTCATTTATGTGGGGTTCTTCATCGCGAAACCAGAGCTGAGGATGCTCCAACTCGCGCCATTTGTTGGTGTCACCATGGGGCTGTGTGTGGTGCTTGCCATCTTGGCATATCTGCGGGGCGGGGCTGGAGTAGTGCTCGTGTACACGCGGGCGGTGGTGAGATTCTTCAGGAAGTCTAGAGTATCAAAACCGTCTCAGACTCCTGTGCCCTCACAACCGAAGCCAGAAAAACAAGCCCAACCACACCCTGGAAAGAAGGCCTCTGAACAACCTCCCAAACAAGGGAGCGGGATCAGTTGACATTTAAGTACAAGCAAGTCATCCTAGCCAGATCAGATTTGAACATGAGCCCCGGGAAGCTCGCGGTGCAGGTTGCCCACGGTTCTGTTGGTTCCGCTGAGAAAGCCAGGCACGAGCGCTGGGAGTGGTACGCTGCTTGGCTTGGTGAGGGACAGAAAAAAGTCGTGGTGAAGGTTATGGACGAGAGTGAGTTGCGAAAATTTCAAGAACAAGCGGCAAAGGCTGGATTGCCGCACGAACTGGTTCAAGACGCCGGCCTAACGGAACTCCCTCCCGGAACTTTAACGGTGCTCGCTATAGGTCCAACGCCAAACGAGCTTGTAGACAAACTCACGCATAACCTCCCGCTGCTATAGGTGACCTTATGAAGTTGAGCGATGTTGGGGAACGGGCCTTGGTTGAGCTCGCGCGCAGGGTATTCAAGCAAGGCCCGAACGTAAGGGTCGGAATAGGGGACGATGCCGCCGCTATTGACATCAATGGCATGTGCTTGATCGCGACCACTGACATGCTCATCGCCAGCTCCCACTTTCCACCGGGAACGACGCCAGAACAAATGGGGCGAAAGGCCGTTACTGTCAACCTCAGCGACTTGGCGGCGATGGGGGCCGAACCATTAGGGCTGATTTTTTCTGTTGCTCTTCCGAGGGAACTCGATGTTGAGTTCGTCGAGCGGATGGTGAAAGGCATGAATATTGTGGCAAGAGAATACGGCACGTACGTCGTCGGGGGGGACTTAGACGAAAGCGGTGAAATCATAATTTCTGGAGCAGCGTTTGGGTTGGCCCACAGAAAGAGGCTGCTGAGACGTTCGGGGGCAAGAGAGGGCGATTTCGTGGCGGTCACGGGGAGACTGGGCGCGGCTTCGTCTGGCCTCAAACTCCTGCTGGAAAAACTTCCTGCTGAGGGATATCAAGCGCTCATCAAGGCGCAACTCGAGCCGCCCGCGCGGGTGAAGGAAGGCGTAAGTCTCGCGCGGAGCGGAGTAGTGACGGCAGCGATTGATGTGACCGATGGACTGGCGGCGAACCTCTGGCAACTCGCGAGGGAGAGCAAGGTGAAAATTGTGATAGACCGCGACCGTGTACCAGAACACCCGCTCGTCATAAAATTCGCGACCCAGCATGGTTTCAATATAGATGATTTCGTGCTCTTCGGCGGGGAAGATTTTGAGCTGCTGTTTACGGTCAGACAGCGGGGCTGGGGAAAAGTCCGGCGGGCGCTGGAACGCGTTGGCACCACGGCAACCAAGATCGGACGTGCGCAAAGGGGCAGTGGTGTTTTTATTCGAGTGGGGAAGGAAACACGACCGTTACCAGATCGCGGTTACGAGCATTTCAGATGAGCAAAACGAACCACAAAGACGCTGTTATGCGAAGTCAACGACGATATTGAAATCCCACCTGTTTTTTTACTTTGCCGCAATTCTCCTTTGAGGTCAACATTTCCAGCAGCTTAAATGCAGCGTCCAGCGCTGCCGCAAGCTTCTCGATTCGTCGGAAAATCGGGTCTCCCGTAATCCTCATAACTCTCCTCCACATTGTGTTTTTGGGGTTGAAATTGGATTTCCACGAAATCATTGAGTGGCTAAGCACACAAGAGAAAAAAGTTCTGCTTGCGCTCCAAGAGCTCGGCGGTAAGGCGGACGTCTCAAACCTCGGTAAACATGCGGGCCTTGACCAAGCCACAGTAATGCGGGCCGTGCTTGTACTGTCCGAACGAGGTCTGATAGAAATGCGGGAGCAAAAGTTTTCTAAATCCCTTCTACTCTCAGAGGGTCGAGAGTACGCGCGCTACGGATTGCCCGAGAGGAGGATGCTTGTGGATTTAGCTGAACATGGTCCGAGAACCGTGGACGAAATAGCCGCGAGTGCAACCCTGAACGAAGAACAGAAAAGTATAGCTCTCACATGGCTCAAGCGCAAAGGCTGGGCCGAATTTGTCAAGCAGGAGGACAAGACGCTATTGGTTATTACCGAAGAAGGCAATTTGGCTCTGTCTCAAAAGCCCGACGACGAAAATTTGCTCGCGTTGCTCTACGATCAGGAGCGTAACGTCGACGAGCTACCCGACAACATGAAGGAGCCACTCCGCACATTAGAAGAGAGGAAACTTGTGGAGATTTATGAGGAAACCTATCATGAACTGGAACTCACAGACATCGGCAAACAGGTTTTGGAGCGCGGCATTGAACTTGTCGAAGAGGTAAGCGAGTTGAGCCACGACCTGCTCACGAGCGGGCGCTGGCGCGAGGTCAAACTCAGGCGTTATGATGTCGTCGCCCCAGGGGCACCTGTTTACCCCGGAAAGATCCACCCGCAACAGCAAGTCATCGATGAGCTCAGGGAGATATTGCTTGAGATGGGGTTCGTCGAGATAAAGGGGAGAATTGTAGAGTCTGAGTTTTGGAACTTCGATGCCCTCTTCCAAGCCCAAGACCATCCGGCGCGGGAGATCCATGACAGTCTATCGTTATCGAAGCCCGAGCAGGCTGATCTCCCCTCACCTACATTGGTAAGAAAAATAGCAGCAGCGCACGAGCGCGGCGTTGTCGGGTCAACTGGTTGGGGATACAAATTCGACACCAACATAAGCCGAAGAACTGTGCTATGCTCCCAGACGACGGCGGCCACCGTTCGATACCTAGCCTCGCACCCCGACCCACCGGTGAAAGTATTCTGCATCGACCATGTCTATCGTCACGAGAAAATAGACTCAAAACACCTCGCTGAGTTTTACCAAGCCGAAGGCATCGTAATGAATCGAGGTCTGACGCTTCGCGACATGCTCGGATATCTGAAGCAGATCGCTAACAAACTCGGGCTTCCGAAAATTAGGTTCAGGCCCGGATACTTCCCTTATACGGAGCCCTCAGCAGAAGCCGATATTTACCACGAAAAGAGGCATGAATGGATCGAAGCTCTAGGGGCTGGAATTTTTAGACCTGAACTACTTCGCCCGCTCGGTATCCGCTACCCTGTGCTCGCGTGGGGCATCGGATTTTCACGTCTTGCTATGATCAAGCTGGGAATTGAAGACATTCGAGACCTCTACAAAAATGATATCGAATGGCTTCGCACAAGGAGGATGATTTGAGTGCCGTCGATCACGGTGAGCTATCGCGACCTCTGCAAACTCTTAGGCAAACGGCTTGAGTCAAAACACCTTCGCGAGCGCCTCAGCATGTTGGGGATAGAGCCTGAAATATCGGACAACGAGCTCAAGCTTGAGATAACGCACAACCGCCCGGATTTGCTGAGCCCCGAAGGCGTCGCTCGTGCGCTGAAAGGTTTTCTCGGCGTGGAGACTGGGCTACCTAACTACAACCTATCTCCATCAGGGACCACGATTGAGGTTGACCAGAGCATCGAGCCAATCCGCCCATTCATCGCGGCTGGCGTCGTGACGAACGTGAAGTTGACCGACGAAATTGTGGCGTCACTTATGCAGGTACAGGAAAAATTGCACACATCTCTCTGCAGGAACCGCCGGAAGGGATCGATAGGTGTCTACGACCTCGCCGCCGTCACGCCTCCCGTTCGCTACACTACGACCATGCCTGACGGCATTCGTTTCGTCCCGCTTGATTTCAATCATGAATTGACTCCCACGCAGATCATCCGCGAGCACCCGAAGGGCATAGAGTATGGCCCACTGGTACAGGATTTACCACGATACCCCCTGCTTATCGACTCGCGTGGAGTTGTGCTTTCGATGCCCCCAATCATAAACAGCGAGGATACGCGCATCACGGAGAAGACAAAAGAATTTTTCATTGACGTCACGGGTCAGGAAGAACATGTGGTTAACCAAGCATTGACGATCCTGATGACCGGACTTGCCGAGCGAGGGTTCGAACTCAACTCGGTCTTGGTTAAATACCCCGGCAGGCAAATTCACACACCTGATCTCACCCCCAAGAAACGGCGCCTGAGCGCGCGCAACGCGAACGATGTTATAGGACTCAAGCTGACTCAGGGAGGAATCGCTAAAATCGCTAAGAAGATGCGTTACGGGGTGGCCGGGATCAAGGATGATACCCTAACTCTACTGGTCCCACCTTACCGTGGCGACATCATGCATGAGATAGATTTGATCGAGGACATTGCGATAGGCTACGGCTACGATAAGCTTGAGCCCACACTGCCGAAGGTCCTGACAATAGGAGAGCGGGCCTCGATCGAGAAGGTCAGCGATAAGGTTAGGCGGGCTCTGACAGGGCTCAGCTTCACAGAGGTTATGACCTACACTCTCACCAACCCACTCACAAACTTCAAACTCATGGAGACGAAGGGCGAAGTAGCGGAGATCGCGAACCCAGTTTCAGAAGAGTATACGATTGTCAGGGATTCTTTGTTGCCATCACTCCTTTCCGTTCTCCGCGAGAACCGGCGACATCATCTGCCCCACAAAATTTTCGAGGTGGGTGATGTGGTGATACTGGACAAACAGACAGAAACTGGAGCAAAAAATGTGCGTCGCGCAGCGGCGGCGGTGATAGGTCATAACATTGGATTTACCTACATCAAAGCCGTTGCGGAAGCCCTGCTGCGTGAACTCGGCCTCACTTGGGAAGTCCGCACGGCATGGCACCCGAGCTTCTTAGATGGCCGTGTCGCTGAGTTGATGGTGGGTGATAAGCGTTTAGGTGTGGCAGGGGAACTCCATCCAGATGTCATCCTCGCTTTCGAACTCGATCACCCGGTAGCGGTGTTTGAGGTCGACTTGGTGTAGTGTTGAAGTAGCAATCATAAAAATTAGACGGCGGCTAGATAACACCATACACAAAATTTTTTGTATTACCTAACTTTCAGGGCATATTTTCCAGGTTTGGTAATGCTGAGACGCTTCGCGATTTCAGAGTCCTCGGTGTCAAGCACTACGACGTAACCAGCCCAATCGTCCGAGAGGGAGTTCCCGCCACAGTTCGGACAAGTGTTTGTTGCGGTGAGGAAGTTACAATCTCGGCACGCTTTTTCCGTCAAGCCTTCTCCCCCTTGCGGGCCTCCTCAATCCATTCCAACTTACCAAGTCCCGGCTGTCGCATGGTCAAGCCTATTTTCCCGCCCTTCGCGCCCCGTTTCAAACTTACGCTCACTATACGGGCCCTGACCTTGTCTCCCTCTTTGAGCGAGCGCTTTGATTCCTTTCCATATAAGGTGCCCTTCTTCTTGTCGTAACCGACGAAATCGTCCATTACTTGAGAAACGTGCACAAGACCATCAATCGGCCCGAGACGAATAAACGCCCCGAACTCCACTATCTCGACAACTTCGCCGAGCACGACCTCGTTGAGCTCTGGTTTGTAGACGAGCGCCTCGAATGTCACGTCGTGGTAGCTAGCACCGTCACCCATTATCACCCTGCCGACCCCGACTTCTTTGAGTTCTGTGATTACCAAGACTGTCCCGACATCCTTGTCAGTTAGCCCCACGTAGTTTTTGCGGATGACATCCATTATTACCTCATTCAGTGGTTCGGAGAATCTGTTGGGGGGCACGCGAACGGTATCCTCCACAGTCACGATTTTGTACACGATTTCACCTCAGTTTTTCTAGGAATTCCCATTATGCTAAATACCACCTGATGTATAACCCCTGCGCTATATCCCGAGCCTCTTCGTTTTCTTTCCTTATAAAACTAGAGAAATGCACAAACTCCTCGAGTTGATTGACTCGACACCTTTTCATTTCTTCAAGTTTGCTTTCTCTTTCACGCCAAGAGTAACGGTGCCGCGATCAGCGCCACCCACGACATGAGCTTAATCAATATATTGAGCGATGGACCCGCGGTATCCTTGAACGGATCACCGACCGTATCGCCTGTCACGGCCGCCTCATGCGTCTTCGAGCCCTTTCCGCCGAAGTGCCCGAGCTCGACGTATTTCTTTGCATTGTCCCAGGCCCCGCCAGCGTTTGCCATGAGCAGAGCGAAAACCAATCCCACACCTATGCTGCCAGCCAAGAAACCGCCCAGTGCCTCCTTACTCAGCAGAAGACCAACAGCAAGCGGGATGAGGAGGGCCGAAACACTGGGGATCACAAGTTCTCTCAACGCTCCACGTGTGGCTATGTCGACGCATCGCGCGTAGTCCGGCTTCGCCTTTCCCTGCATCAGCCCTGGGATCTTCCTGAACTGTCTCCGAACCTCTTCTACCATCTTGAAAGAATTCCTGCCCACCGCGGATATCGTTAAAGCACAGAAAAGTGCTACGGTGGCACCCCCGAGGAAAAATCCTGCCATGACTTTCGGGTTGAGCAGGTCCAGTGTCTGTATATTGGCGAACTGGGGGGATGTATAGGTTGCAAAAAGTGCTATAGCGGTTAAAGCTGCCGAACCTATCGCGAAGCCCTTGCATATCGCCTTTGTGGTGTTCCCGACCGAGTCGAGCGTATCTGTGACCTTTCGGACTCTCCCGGACATTCCTGCTTGCTCAACGATTCCGCCTGCATTGTCCGCGATTGGCCCATATGCATCGGATGCAACTATTATCCCGGTGACCGACAGCATGCCCACGCCAGCAAGACATATGCCGTAGAGACCGGCGACTGTGAACGAAACAACTACCGATGCTGATATCGCTACAATCGGGAGCACTGCACTGAGCAGGCCAACAGAAAAACCTGTGAGTATGCCTATAGCCGCACCAGACTGCGCGGAATGAGCTATGGATTTGGAGGGAGCGTGGGTTCGGTTCGTGAAATAATCCGAGGTCAGGCCAACCACCAACCCCGCGATCAGGCCGGATAGTACAGCCACGAATAGCCCAAACCCGTTACTCAACCCAAAAAGGTACGCGGCTAAGAATAGTGAGCCTACAGCTGTTATGACGATCGCCGCTATGCTCGCACTGTTTAAGGCGTAGCTCGGGTCTTTGCCTTTCTTGACCCTAACGAAAAAAACGCCTATAACCGAAGCGACGATCCCAACCGCCGATATCCACAGCGGCAAGGTCACCGCGGCCGAACCATAGGTGCCCTGAACCGAGACTCCGACTATCATCGCGGCTATAATACTCGCAACATATGACTCGAAAAGATCCGCCCCCATCCCCGCCACATCGCCCACATTGTCGCCCACATTGTCGGCTATGACAGCGGGGTTCCTCGGATCATCCTCGGGGATTCCCGCTTCAACCTTCCCGACTAAATCGGCACCGACATCAGCGGTCTTAGTGTAGATGCCGCCGCCCACCCTGGCAAAAAGCGCTACGAAGCTGGCCCCAAACCCATACGGCATGATGAGTATAGGATTCCCAAAAAGATAGTAAAAAAGCAGCACACCCAGCAGACCTATTCCCACGACCGTCATCCCCATCACGAGCCCTCCGCGGAAAGCCAGCTTCAATGCGTCATTTACACCGTGCCTAGCCGCATTTGCCGTGCGGGAATTGGCCCTTATTGCGACATGCATGCCGATAAAGCCAGCGATGGTTGAGGAAAGGGCCCCAAACAAAAATGCAACCGATGCCTGCCATCCCCAAGCCGGAATCAACAGAAGCAGAAAAGCTATTACGAAAGAAAATGCCCAAATGGTGGTGTACTGTCGTTTGAGGTAGGCTGTGGCACCCTCATAAATGGCGTGAGAAATCTCCCTGATGCGGGGAGTTCCCTGATCTTCCTTCAGGACCAAATGTACCGAGATTGCCGCCACAGCCAGCGCGGCCAAACCCGTTATCGGGAGTAACAGCTCTATCTCCAACTACTCACCCAAATTGACCGTCTTTAGCGAGATGAGACTTCTGGCATAAATAGATAACTGAGATACCTCGCCGACGAAGTTCTTTTCGGATGGCGGCATCGGTGGTTCCGACCGCGCACTTCTTTTGGGCCGCGAGCCTTAAGATAGATTCATCAGCTTCTCCCTTCACCTCGATGACCGACCCTCGTTCGGCCAACTGCAGGCCCAGCCTCGCGGCAACCCTTTCTTTTGGCTTGCCATGCTCCGAGATTCGATTGAGCTCCCGCACAACAGGCCCCGGGATCAACAACTCGTAGCGACACTCGAGCAACCTTTCGAGTTCACTCAAGATGTCGACACCGAACATGCCCGGGATCATCAAAAAACTGGTGTCCGCGATGACCTGCAACTAAATTCCTCACTCAGCTGATGATACCGTACCCGATCAAGCGCCATCTGCCGGCGACGCGGCGGCTCAGCGCTGCCCGGGCACCTCGTCCAGCGCAAACCGGTAACTTAAGCCTCACGGTGGCCTTGTTCCCACGGGCACTCGCGATGGTTCCAACCGTCATAGCTGTTCCCACATTCAACATGAGAGGCTCCCCTGTCACCAAAGGTTTCACCTCAAGCTCTTCCTGAAGCCCAACGACGCGCTTCATGAGATGGATCTCAAGCTCCAGCGTCTCAATCACATCTGGAAGGCTTCCCGGCGCACCCAAGACTGAGCCCACGAGTGAGTCTCCCTTTGTCATGGAAGGGTCGAGCAGGGTACCAACGCCGACCAAGCCACCAGGCACTGCCTCTTCCAACGAGCTATCCATCGCATGCAGGCTGGCCACCTTTGAGTTCAAATGCTGCCATGTTGTTTTACCCTCACGGCTCACCTTTATGCCTGGGCGAAGCTCGATGTCCTCGCCCACACTTAATTTACCTTGGATGAGTGATCCGCCCAAGACTCCCCCCACAAGTTTCTCAGGCCTTGCCCCAGGGCGGTTGACATCGAAGGAGCGGGCGACGTACATGCGTGAAGGCTTCTTTAGATCCTGCTCGGGCGTTGGAATACGTTCCTCGATGGTTTCGATCAGCTTGTCGATGTTCGCCTTGTGGATGGCGGAGATCGGGATGATCGGGGCATTCTCAAATGGAGTACCCGTTAGGAACTCCTTTATCTGCTGATAGTTCTCCAAGACCTTATCGCGGGAAACGAGTTCAATCTTGTTCTGCGCGACAACCAAGTTTCGTACTTCGATGATGTCCAGGGCCATGATGTGCTCCTTCGTCTGGGGCTGGGGGCAGGGCTCGTTAGCGGCGACTACAAGCACGGCGCCGTTCATGATCGCGGCCCCGGAGATCATTGTGGCCATCAGCATTTCGTGCCCAGGTGCATCGACGAAGGAAACACGGCGCAGGAACTCGGTGGCGGCCCCACAGTAGGGGCATTTCTCCTTCGTGCTGTGGCGTCCGCACTCTGGGCAGCGCATGAAGGAGGTATCCGCATAACCCAAACGAATTGTGATGCCGCGACGTATCTCTTCGCTGTGCACGTCCGTCCAGACACCGGAAAGCGCTTCAGTGAGCGTGGTTTTTCCATGATCGATGTGGCCGACAAGCCCTATGTTGACTACCGATTGAGGCATCTTCAGCACCTTGCTCAAGTTTTCAGCTCAAACGATATAAAACGCGTGGGCTTTGCACAGTTATGAAGTTCCTATGCGGAATTATTGGTCCTCTGCTACACAACTATGCTTTCACTTCGGCTTCCTTTGGCACCAAGATCTCTTCGATAGGCTTCTCTCCGCGCTTCACTATCTTCGCGTTCACTTGCACGATTGCCTCAGAGATCCTAGACCCGCGCATCCGCTTCCGACGACGTTCTCCACGCTTTCGCGGCGAAAAACCTGGGCCGCCCGCCAAGAGAACGCTCGTCCGTCCAGATCCAGAGATATCGGCGCGCATGGGGAAGCCGTCGCGATCGGTCCCTCCAGTCAGCTGAAGTTCGTAGCCCGGTAGCCCGATCAGCTCCCCGCCGAACTTGTCGCCTATGCGCAGCCCGATTAGCCTGTGGGCATCTGGGTCGCGCGCTTCAAGCTTATAGCTCTTGCCCGTCTCCGGGTCTGCGGCCACCACTTTGAACGGCATCACATCACTCCGTATGTCGGATCCTCACGCTGTTTGATCGCGATTATCTCGTCCAGCACCGCGAGCTCATCCCCTGACAGCAAGTCTCGTAAATCCCGCTTCAGGGCGAGCACATGGTCTCTAGGGATGTCTGTGTATAAAACATCACCCTCTTGGATGTGGCGCCCAACCATTGCACCCTCGATTGAAACTGCCAGCTCGTCTCCAAGCTTGCCCTCGTGCACAGATTTTTTCTCCTTTTGCAGTTCGCGAACTGTGCCGATAGATTTGCCGTCGCTGCGCATGAGAGGTGCCTTCGGCCTAAGCACCCCCCCCAGCACATCCGCCCCAACAATAGCTGGGTGGCTGCGCCTGAACACGTAGCCGGGCTTGAGCGCGAACTTGGCAGGCCTTACGTAAACCTCCAGACTTTTTGCCCTAACCTCCCCCCGCTTCAGCTTTACCCACTCCTCATATCGTTCAAGCAATCGATAGATAATTTCCTCCCTGAGGACGGGTATATCCTCCCGCTCCGCCTCCACCTGGGCATCTGACAGAACCTTCACATTAAATGCCAACACGACTCCTAGCAGTGGGTCGCTGTTCCTGACGCTCACGACCTCGACCACATCCCTGCGTGAAACATCCCCGACATCCGCGCGTCTTATTGGTATGTTTTTGGTCTGAAGCTGTCCCTCCAGGGCCTCAAGCGAGCCCAGAGCATCTGCCTTCACCACGACCCCATTTATGTCCGCGCTTATCCTGATTCGCTCGAGCTCCCGCTGCATCTCATGCCACAATTTTTCAGCCTCTGTTATGTCCCGAACCACGAGCAGCGGGGCACCGGCCACCACTCCCTCAAGATTTGGCGCCGCTACCTTGACACCAGCCGCAGCATAAACTTTCTCCACCTGGTTGAACCGGTCCTCTGGGTCACGTATCTCGTCGAGCGGCTTTGGTTGAAGGAGTGCACGGACCTTCGAAGTTATGACTTTCTCAAGCCCTCCAACCGCAAAAATATCCCCTTTTGCGAACGTGCCGTCGTAAATGATGACATCTATGGTTTTGCCGAGCCCGACCTCCTCCTTGACTTCGAGCACGGTCCCGCGCCCTGGGCCCGCCACTTCGACCGTTAGCTCTTGCTCTAGGAAGCGCTGCGCGAGGCCGGCCAGCACTGTGAGCACTTCGGGCACCCCCTCTCCCGTCTTCGCGCTGGTAGGAACAATCGAGACCTGCCTCCTGAAATCGCTCACGCGGTCAAATCGCTCCGACTCAAAACCAAGTTCGTGAAGCTTCCCCACCAGCCCGTAGATTTTGTCGTCGAGCGCGCGTTGCACTTCTAGACGCTGCTTCACGAAGGATTCTAAGAAGCAGGCTTTTGGGGTTGACTGCCAGCCCTGGATGAGATCGATTTTGTTCGCCACAACCATGAAAGGAGTTTTGTATGTCTTTAAAATCGCTAGGGACTCGAGCGTCTGGGGCATGAAACCCTCGTTTATGTCTACTACAAGGGCCGCTAAGTCCGCGAGCGCCCCCCCACGTCGGCGAAGGTTGGCAAAGGCCTCATGCCCTGGTGTATCTATGAAAAGTAGGCCAGGGAGCGTCACTTCTATTTTGAACTTTTCAAGGAGACCGCCGCAAGTTTTCTTGATGATGTCAACCGGTACTTCGCTAGCCCCAACATGCTGAGTTATCGCACCAGCTTCACGCGCAGCTACCGTAGTGCCTCGAATAGTGTCCAACAGCGAAGTTTTTCCATGGTCTATGTGCCCCACAACCACTATCAAGGGCTGCCTAACTTTACGCTCTCGCATTTTCGACACCAAGTTAATGATGGTGCCTGAGATATTTAGCTGGCTATTCGGGCGCGCGTTTAACAACAGCATATCCACAGTTGCCAAATAAGCTTCTATGATGACTTTTCCCTCTTCGCCTTCTAGCCTTCTTCTCGTTCTCTCTCCTTTTTAAACCACCTCTTCTTGCTTTTGCCTCAAGGCAAGGC
>Ga0315282_10010866_pt1 | contig 14201 bp, 13 predicted proteins | sample YL17G07_20_MG_FD_203693 | JGI IMG/M metagenome (GOLD analysis project Ga0315282, IMG submission 203693) | Sediment microbial communities from Yellowstone Lake, YNP, Wyoming, USA - YL17G07_20 | ecosystem: Environmental > Aquatic > Freshwater > Lake > Sediment | place: USA: Wyoming | collected...
TGTTGTTGGTCTTATGTTTTCCTGCAGGTTTCTCTCCTGCTCTCCTGTAAGAACGATCTGAGTGGACGGTCGCGCCATAGTGCTATCTTAGCCAAGTAGTTAATAAAGCTTTTTATGGGACATCATACTAATATGCGGTCGATCGCACGAGTCGAGGGCTATTGAATTGAAGGCCCCCACGCTTCCCCCATTGGTGTCGACCGTCTGAATCTCCCATGCACTCCCATTCCAGCGCGCGTACATCAAAATTTGTCCTAGCCCAGTTGGCCACTTCGAATAAGCTATGTGGGGGCGCCCGACGGAATCGACAGCAATAGAAGGTTCCATGTTACCTTTGGGGGCACCGTTGTCTACAACTTGGATAGCCCAAGAGCTTCCCGTCCAGTAGGCGTACTTCAGGTCCCCGTTGCCCCAATCGTAGTAGCTGATGTGTGGGCGGTCGGAGGAGTCGAGGGCTATGGTGGCAACAGAACTTAATTTTGCACTATCTACGACCTGGATTTCCCAGGAGCTTCCAGTCCAGCGCGCATACCTTACCTCATTTTCATTGGGGAACGGGCCAGCACGGTAGACTATGTGAGGTCTATCGGCCGAATCGAGATCCATCGAAACGCTGGAGCCCACAAACCCGTTGGAGTCTACGGTTTTAGTCTTCCATGAATTGCCGGTCCAGTATGCATATCGTAGTTTGCTCCCGCTGGCATAACTGATGTGAGGATAACCGTGAGAGTCTACGGCTATTGAAACGCGCGTACCAACGGCATCTACAACTTGGATGCTCCACTCGGGGGTCGGTTGATAGAGCTCGGACGAGATAGTCCCAACCGAAGTACCGCTGCTCGACTGATAGCTGGAATCGCCGGCAAAGGAGGCGGTTATCGCCACAGAGGTCTGGGCGGTGACAGTAGAAGCCGCGTAAGTGACCGAAGCCTGCCCAGAAGAGTTGGTTGTGGTGCTAGTAGCAGAGAGGCTGCCTCCGGTGGCGCTCCATGTTATGGTTTTATTCACAAGCACGCTGCCGCCGGAAGCGAGCGTCGCGGTGAGGCTTGTTGATCCACGCGAGTACAGAGTAAAACTTGATGGTGAGATTGAAAGCGTTGTGGAAGACAAAGCTACCGCGCTAGCAGTACCTGATGAAGTTGCATTGCTCGACTGGTAGCTGGCGTCCCCCGCGAAAGATGCCGTTACGGTCACGTTGTCGGGGGAAATGTAAGGTGATCCAGGAGGAATTTCTTTTAATTTTCTGATGGCATTTCGTGCCAGCCGTTCCGCCGAGTTCGCGAGCCCATAAGCTTTGCCATAATCCGCGCCACCAAAAGCATTCCCCGCCTTTTGCAGGTGCTCCCTCGCTTGTTCAAGCAACACTTTTGCGGCATTTGGAGGCGCGCCAGGCAGGGAACTAATCATGGTGTTGGCCAGCGCTACCGCATTCTCTGCAGCTTGGATTTTGCCAAGCGCCTTTTCCCTCGCATCTTCAAGGTTTGTTTTATCAGCGCTTGCGACAACTGGGGTGAAGGAAAAAATTGATGCCATAAAATAAAAGAGGACAAGAACCAGCGCAACTGCCGTGGTACAAGTTAAGCCACTTCTACCATTTCGGTCCATCCCAACCCAAAATAACGTGGGTTTTCCCCTTCTAATTAGTTAACTTATTTTCAACTATTTGTTTAATAACATTGTTAAACAACACCAAGGAGACAAAACGCGTTTTTAGGCCTTAAAACTTGGTTGGCCCCTTCTTCGACATCTCCTTCATCATCTTGGCCCAAGGCCCGGTCCTCGGCATCCTCCCTTTCGCGAAGGCCTTGACAAACTTCTGCATGAACTCATACTGCTTGAGGAGCTCTTTCACGTCAGACTCCTTCATCCCAGAGCCCTTCGCCACCCTCCGGATGCGGGAGGAGTTCAGGATCTTCGGGTTCTCCATCTCTTCCTTGGTCATCGACTGCATGATCACCTTGAACTTCTTCAGCTTCTCCTCCCCGACCCTCATCTGCTCCTCAGGGATTGATACCCCAACTCCCGGGATCATCTGCATGACCTTCTTGAGAGGCCCCATCTTGCTCATGGCCCCAAGCTGGTCGTAGACATCCTTGAGCGTGAGCTTCCCGGAGAGCATCGCTTTGGCATCGGACGGCTTCACCACACCTTCCTCCGCCAATTCCTCGACCTTCTTCAGCAGTGTCTCAAGGTCACCCATCCCCAGCAGCCTGGCCACAAAGCGCTCGGGGATGTACGGCTCGATGTCCTCGATGTGCTCGCCCACGCCAATGAACTTGATGGGAGCACCTGTGGCAGCCACGGCTGAAAGGGCCCCGCCTCCCTTCGCGGTGCCGTCCAGTTTTGTAACAAAAATTGAGCCTATGTTGGTGGCGGTCTTGAACGCCAATGCCTGCTCTTTGGCCTGCTGCCCTATGGTGCCATCAATGACCAGCACGACCTCGTCAGGCTTGGTTTTCTCTGCAATCTGCCGCATCTCCTCCATCAAATCTTCCTCCTTCCTGTGCCTGCCCGCGCTGTCGATAAGTATGAGTTCGAACTCCTCCTTCCTGAACCTCTTGAGCCCCTCGGCCGCCAGCTTCACAGAATCTTTAGCTTTTGGGTCACCGAAGACCTCAACCCCGACCTGCTGCCCAAGCTGGCTAAGTTGCTCGTATGCTCCGGGGCGGAAAGTGTCGGCGCAGACCACCCCAACATTGTACCCCTTTTTCTTGAAGTGGGCGGAGAGCTTCCCCACCGTTGTGGTCTTCCCGCTCCCTTGAAGACCCACCATAAGGACAACTTTGCACTTCTTCGGCTCGAGCTTGAACTCGGCCGGCTTCCCCAGGAACTCGGAGAGCTCGTCGTATACAATCTTAGCGACGTGGGTCCTCCTGTCCATCCCCGGCGGCAGCTTCTCCCCAAGCGCCTTCTTCTCAATCTTCTTCGTGAGCTCCAGCACAAGCTCAACATTAACGTCCGCCTGCAGCAGGGCCCTCTGGATGTCCCTCGTCAGCTCCTTGACCGCCACCTGGTCGACGGTCGGTGCCCTGGCCAGCTTCCTCAGGGCGCCGTGCAGGGCAGTTCCGAGTTTTTCGAGAACCATAGCCTCGATAACCGTCTTCGTTAGAAATTAAATACCCAGAAGTATAAGGTGGGAAGATGAAAGCGCTGATACTTGCGGGAGGTTTTGCCAAAAGGCTGGGCCCGTTGGGAGAGCAGCTCCCGAAGGCGATGCTCCCGACCGAGGGAGACTCCGTCCTCAACCATCTGGTCAGGAAGCTGGAGAAGGTAGGCGTTGAGCCGTTCATCTCGACCAACAAGAGGTTCGAGCCGTTCTTCAGGATGTACAAAAACGTCATCGTGGAGGAAGCCACGGCAGAGGCGCAAAAGCTAGGCGCGGTGTCGGCAATCAACTACGCAATCAAGCAGAAGAAGATAAACGAGGACCTCATAGTCATCTGCGTCGACAACTACTTCTCGTCAGGCCTGGAAGGCTTCGTCTCGGCATATGAGGGAACCCCGCAGGTCGGAGTGTACTACGTTGGCGAGCGTCCGGACATGAAGGCTGAGGAGATGGGTTCAGTGAAGTTTGATGGGAGCGACAGGCACCCGCCGCCAAAGGACAGCTTCTACGTCCAGAGTTTCAAGGAGAAGGTGAATCCCCCGTTGAGCCAGTACGTCGGCATGGGGGTTTACCTGCTGCCGAAGAGGACTTTCCCGATCCTCGACGAGTTCTGCCGGACAAAGAAGCAGGACGCCCCGGGATTCTTCATCCAGTATCTCATCGAGCGCGGAGAGAAGCTCAAGGGCTACCTCTTCCCAGGAGAGTGGTACGACATCTCGCACAAGAGCTACCTACTGGCGTTCAAGGAGGGGAAGCTCGTGAGGAGCGACGACTCCAGCGTGGTCGTGGACAGGCCCGTAGGCGATGACTTTGTAATTTCCATGACCGTGCTCCACCACGGCAAGCAGACGGCATCAGAATCCAGACCCGTAGCGGAGGCCTGCTTCTTCGTGGAAGGCGAGGGGGAGGTGGAGCTGGGCGGCCAGAGGCGGCGGGTCGGTGGCAAAGACATGGCCTTGGTGAAGCCCAACGAGCCCATAAGAGTCTACAACACCTCAAACAGGGAGTTGATATTCATCAGTGTCTTTCGCAAGTACGAGGGGAGGGGCTGAGCTTGGTGAACTACCACCCAACAAGTTGGGTGGCTTCTGGGGTCGGATATTGAACTACGCTACCGAGTTCGGCGGGTGGCAATGCCCCAGTTACGGGCTGGCTCACGACAGCCCCTACCTTGGAGACCTGCCCCAAGGCTCGTCTGCCTATGTTGAAGGCACCGTTTCTGTCCGCATTCTCTTTCAAGCCACATCGGGGGCACTCAAACAAGCCGTGGTGGCTACCGCTACGCTTTCCCAGAGCCCCGCACCTCCAGCACAGCTTGGATGTGTAGGCCTCGTTTACCTCTACCACTCGGATGCCACGCCAGTTGGCCTTGTATTCGATGTATTGTCGGAGTTTCCAGAAAGGCCACGAGTTCAACTTCCTGTTGAACCTTCTGCCCTTGCCGTTCTCCCTGATGCCTTTTGGGTTGCCGATTGCGATGATGGCGTTGGTTCGCTCGGCCTCGTCAACAATGGTATTCGCAATCTTGTGCAGTTGGTCGTTAGTAATGCGGCCCTCTTTGTCGCCTATTCTTTTCACCACTTTCAGCAGTTTCTTCCGTCCGAGGCTCCTTCTCAGGTGGAAGTAGTGTCCCCTTGCTTTCCTCAGCTCCCGCCCGTGGAAGCGGGTCTCTCCCGACCGCGTGTCCACAGAACACGCCACGTGTCGGATTCCCATATCTATGGCGAGAACCGAGGAGTAGGATGTTTTGAGTTCGACCTCACGTTTGACAGTGAGGTTAAGGAAGTATTCCCCACCACGCCTGAGCAACTTCGACTCGCAGATTTCAAGACCGTCCGTGATTTCACAGTGGGGCTTGATGGCGACCCATACACCGCCACGGCGGAGCTTGACTGGGATGCGAACCCAGTAGTGAGCGAGCTTGGTGCCGCTCCGCTCAACCCTGATGAGGTCTTTTCGGATGGAGAGCGGATACTCCTGTTCGGGTTTGACTACTCGGTAGAATCGCTGGGCCTGTTGCTTGTTCGCCGAGTAGAGTTCCACGCTTTGGTCGCCTTGCAAGAACCGCTGGAGCCCATCGTATTCGTGGTCGAGAATCTGGCGCTTGATGTTGGTCAGCCTAACGACCTTCGCCTTGACGACCTTCTGCACTTGCAGGCCCAACACCTCCGTTTAAGTTATCTACCTCCTCATTCAAGCGATTTCCGAGGAGGTCACCGAAAGTATTCGACCTCAATTCATCCACCGTTTGAAAACGGTGGTCTTCTTGAGGTGGTTTTATAAAGTTCGAGAAGTTCATTCAGGAGGCCAAGTTCAGGAGCCCGGTCGAGGGGTTCAAGGAAGCTACACAGACCGTAGAGGTCAGAGTGGACCCCCTCACCAAGAGAACGTGCAGGATAAACGTCAACAGGGCCAAGAGACCAATCCAAAGTTCCATTTGCCCGGAACTCGGTGACATAGTAACAAAATCCAAAGCCAAATGTTTCTTCTGCCCGGAAAACATAGAGAGGACCACTCCGATGTTTGCAGAGGGGATGCCGGACAGGATAAAGGTGGGCAAGGCCTGCGTTTTCCCCAACCTCTTCCCGTTTGGCGGGTTCCACGCCGTAGGGGTTTTTTCAGGGGACCATTTCTTGGAACCGGCAAAGTTCACGCCGAACCTGATCGAGGACTGCCTGAAAGCCTGCCTGCAGTACTTTGGGCTTGTAAAGGATCGGCACCCCGAAATCAAGTACTGGAACATAAACTGGAACTACATGCCTCCTGGGGCGGCAAGCATCATCCACCCGCACGTTCAGATTCTCGCCGACCCAGCGCCTTCCTTCTACCTCGGTGAGATCCTGGAAAAAAGCATGGCGTACCACAATCACAACGGCAGGAACTACTGGGCGGACCTGGTAAAAACCGAAAAGGAAAACGGTGAGCGGTACATCGGGCAAAGGGGAAGGACCCACTGGATAGCAGGCTTCGCCCCGCGCGGAAACAAGGAGGTCATCGGGGTGGTTGAAGACAAGTCATCTCTCGTGGGGTTTGAAAAGGCAGGCCTGCATGAATTTTGTGCTGGTCTTTCCATGGTGCTGGCGGGATACCACGAGCTGTGCGTGCAGAGCTTTACCATGAGCGTATTTTCTGGCCCCGCCGGAGAAAAAAACAGCAACTTTTACTGGCTCAACGCCAGGATAATCTCTCGGCCAAACGTGGTCCCGTTCTACACAAACGACGCCGGCTTCATGGAGAGGCTGCACGCCGAGCCGGTCGCCGACACGGTCCCTGAAGATCTGGCGGTTGAGCTGCGCAAGTTTTTCTGACATGGTTGCGCGGGCAGCCTTCGGCGTTCGCTAAGCAAAAAGTAGTTAATTAAAGCGGACATACTATCAAACCGGAGGTGGAGAAATGCTGAAAGATGCTCAGGTGGCGGTGGCGAAGATATCGGGGGACAACAGCAAGAAATGGGTAAAGACATCTACATTTTACCACAGCTTAATTTCAGAGCAACTCGGCCAAGTGGCCCACTCCTACATACACAGCGGACGTTATGCGAAGGGCATCGATGAGGATGTGGCCGACGTGATCCTGTGCTGTCTGGCCTACTTGAACTGGCTGGACAAGGATGCTTCGGCGGCGTTCAAGAAATCCCTGCAGAAACACAAGCGGGTTATCGAGGCGCTGGAATCCAAGAGCAAGTAGTTGAGACCATCGCCCCAAGTCAGGTTGCGTCGGGCTGGCGACGCGAGGGAGCGTTCCGGACCTAGCCGCCGAGCTCGGACCCACTAGCAAAAACGATTTTTATACCCCCGTTGTCCTATAGAAGGAGAAAATGAAGATACTGTACTTCCCTTACGAGTTCCCGCCCTTCTTCGTGGGAGGGCTGGGGACATATGCGCTCGAGATGAGCAGGCGCTTCGCCAGGCTGGGCCACAGCGTTACGGTGTTTGCAAAGAACCCGGGCGACGCCATCACCACGGATCTTTACGAGGGGGTGGAGGTGCACAGGCCGCTTCTGGCGGACGCGATAGATCTCCTCCCGATAATAGTGCCCGAGGACGTGAAGAGTTGGCCGACCAGCGCCCAGAACTACTTTGCCGAGGTGTTCATGTACAACATCCTTTCGTCCACAAAGGCCGTGAACCTCCTCGTCAAGGTCAACAAGAGGGACTTTGATCTGATAGTTGCGCACGACTGGCTTGACTCGATTTCGGGGATAATGTGCAAGAGGGCCCTGAAAAAACCATTCGTCTTCCACCTCCACTCGCTTGAGGAAGGGAGGACCGGCGGGCACGGTTCCCCGACGATAAAAAGTTTGGAGAGGCTCGGTGCCCACATCGCGAACGGCGTGATAACGGTGAGCTACGCCATGAGGGACCAGCTCGTTTCCCTCGGCTACGAGGAGCGGAAGATCAGGGTAGTCTACAACGGCGTGGATGAGAAAAAATATGACATCAACAGGTTCCCGCAGGACAGGATAATGGAGTTCAGGAGAAGGATAGGCGTTGGAGAGGACCCGATGATTTTCTACGTGGGGCGCCTCTCGTGGGTGAAGGGTGTCGATTCTCTCGTAAGGGCAATGCCGATAATATTGAAAGAGGTGCCAAACGCGAAGCTGGTGATCCTCGGTAAGGGCGAGGAGGAAGGAATGATAAAGGACATCATAGCCCAGCTCGGGATACAGAAGAATGTCATCCTGCGGCTTGAGATGGTGGACGAGAGAGAAAGGATGAACTATTATGCGGCATGTGATTTGGCCGTCTTTCCTTCAAAGTACGAGCCGTTTGGGATAGTAAGCTTGGAAGCGATGAGCTTGGGCAAACCGGCTATTGTGGGAGCGAGAGGGACTTCCGGCTTCAGGGAGCAGGTAGTGCCGAACGGGCCGGACAGGTGCGGAGCCCACATAAACCCGGATGATCCGCACGACATAGCAAAGTTTGCCATAGAGATGCTGAAGGACGATGCGCTACGGAGGGAGCTGGGAAAGAACGCAAGGAAGAGAGTCTTGGAGAAGTTCACACTCGACAAGGTGGCGCAGGACACCCTCAGGATATATCAGGAAATAGCGGGCATAACTGATAGTGGATAGCTCTCATAACTCCAGCGGGTGATGATTTGGAAATTGCTCTAGACCCAGCCAGAAACTATGGTGTAGAACTGGCAAAGGAGTGGGTGGTCGGGAATGGCACCGGAGGCTACGCTTCTTCCACAGTCTTGGGGATAAACACAAGGAAATATCACGGGCTGCTCGTGGCCCCGACCGAAGAGCCCCCCTTCGGGCGGAAGCTGCTCCTCTCAAAGCTGGAAGAGAGTTTAGTTGGGGACGCCACCCTTCACCTCTCGGCGAACGAGTACCCTGGTGTCGTCCACCCAGACGGCCACCTCCACCTCCGGCAGTTCAGGTTTGATCCATTGCCCACATTTTTGTACAGGTTTTCCGATGTTTTGGTAAAAAAAACGGTTTTCATGCCGCACGGGCACAACGCCGTGGTCGCCAATTACAGGGTCTGGAACCCATCAAAAAAACCATTCAAAGTGACAATCAATCCTATCGTGAACTTCCGCGGCATCCACAGCCTGACGAAGGCAGGGTCGATAGATCTAAAGCAGCGCAGCAGCGGCAAGAAGGTCGAGGTGTTGACAGGCCAGCAGCAGTTTTTGGTAATCGGGTCAGACCAGCTGGAATATAAGCCCTCCCAGCTCTCGGAAGGAGAAAGGTGGTACAGAAATTTTGTCTATTCCCGGGAAAGGGCGCGCGGCTACGAGTTCACGGAGGACCAGTACTGTCCGGGTAATTTTGAGCTTAGCGTGGCGGGCGACGCCGAGTTCAACATTCTGGCGGCAGGCGGACGCAACTCTGAAGAAAGCTTCAGATCCCTCTACAGGCAAGACCCCGACTGGTTCGAGCACATGAAGATAGCGACGACACTGAGGCTTGACGAGCTGGCGGAAAAAGTCCCGCAGGAGAGCTGGGGAAAATATCTGGCGTGGGCGGCAGACTCTTTCCTCGTCGATGGGAAGATGATTGCCGGTTACCACTGGTTCGGGTGCTGGGGGAGAGACACCCTCATCAGCCTCCCAGGGATTGCGCTGGTGACGGGCATGCACGATGCCGCGAGAAGGATACTCTTCGACTTGGCCAACCGTCGGAAGAACGGTGTTATCCCAAACTGGTTCGAGGGCATGACGGTAAACTACGACTGTATAGATGCTTCGCTGTTTTTCATTTACGCTTTACACAAATATCTCACATACACGGACGATGTGGCGTCAGCAAAAGAGCTGTGGAAGGTCGGGCTGGAGACAATTGGGAACTGCGTCGATGGCAGGATAGAGGGGGTCAGGGTTGAAGATGATGGAATGCTGTGGAGCAACAGGACCACCTGGATGGATGTAAAGATGGAGGGGGTTAGGGTTACGCCGCGCATTGGAAAGACCGTTGGGATAAACGCCCTTTGGTACAACGCATTGAGGGCGATGGAGGAGATAGGGGGAAGAGTAGGGAAACACTTCAAGTTCAGGGGGCTCTCAGACAAGGTGAAGGAAAATTTCATCCCCACCTTTTGGAATGAAAAGAAGAAGTGTCTTTACGATGTGGTGTTAGACGGATCAAAAGACGAGCGCTTGAGGCCAAACCAGATCTTCGCTGTCAGTCTTCCCTTTCCAGCTGTTGAAGGGGCACATGCCATGATGGTTTTGAAAGCGGTCAGAGAGAAGCTGCTGACCCCCTGCGGGCTGAGGGGCCTGGCAAAAGATGAGCCTGGTTACAAGGGAAGATACTTCGGAGGCGTCGCCGAGAGAGACTTGGCATACCACCAGGGGACCGTTTGGAGCTGGCTCATAGGGCCATTCATCACGGCGTTCGTCAGGTTGGAGGGTGACAGGGCCAAGGCCGAGGGCTTCTTGAGTCGACTGGTCGGGGACCACCTGAAGGAAGCAGGGATAGGCACGATTTCCGAGATATTTGACGGCGACGAGCCGCACGTGCCCAGGGGGTGCATCTCCCAGGCCTGGAGCGTCGGGGAAGTCCTCAGGTGTTATGCCGAAGACATAAAAGGGATAAAGCCAGCGTTCGAAGGTAAATACGGGTTGAAGTGACGGATGTTTGCCTGGCGTTCGAGGTCCACCAGCCGCTCCGCGTGGACAAGCACTTCTCTGAGAATGCCGCAAAAGGAAAGGGCCCGGACGAGCTCTTTGACCTTTACTTCAACAACACTTGGAACAAGATGATCTTCGAGCGGGTGGCCAACAAGTGCTACCGCCACACCAACCAGGCCCTCTTGGAGAACATCGACCGCTTCAAGGGCGAGAGGCGCAAGTTCAAGGTGGCGTTCAGCATTTCCGGGGTCCTTGCAAAGCAGTGCGAGATGTGGGCACCGGATGTACTCGACTCTTTCAAGGCGCTGGCGGATACAGGTTGTGCAGAATTCATATCCCAGACATTTTACCACTCTCTGTCGAGCCTCTTCTCCACAGACCGGGGAGAGTTCATAGAGCAGGTGAAGATGCAGCGGGAGATGGTGAGGGACCTCTTCGGCCAGACCCCGCAAGTTTTCGAGAACACGGAGTTCATTTTCAACAACTCCATAGCGAAGACTGCGGCTGGCATCGGTTTCAAGGGAATATTCACTGAGGGGGCAAGGAGAATCCTGGAGTGGAGGTCGCCCAACTACGTTTACAAGGCGAAGGATTCAGACATCCGCGTCCTTATGAGGAACTACAGGCTTTCGGACGACGTGGCTTTCAGGTTTTCCAACCGCGAATGGAAGGCTTGGCCACTCACGGCCGACAAATATGCGGCCTGGCTGTCATCCACCCCGGGGCAGTGCATCAACATCTTCATGGACTATGAGACGGTCGGGGAGCACCAGTGGCCGGAGACCGGTATAAGGGAGTTCTTCAGGTGGCTCCCCCAGGAGGTGTTCAAGTACGACCACATGCATTTTGTGACTCCATCCGAGCTCCTCCGGCACGAGCCAGTTGGCGAGATAGATGTGCACGACTTCAGCACCATCTCTTGGGCGGATGTCAAGCGCAGCACCGACGCTTGGCTGGGGAACGACATGCAGCGCACCGCCTACAATGGTGTGAAAAACCTCGAGCCTTACGTGAAGAAAACAGGAAACAAGGACCTCCTCGAGACTTGGAGGATGCTCCAGACCAGCGACAACATATATTACATGTACACTGATCCCGGAGCCTCAGGTATGGTGCACGGCTACTTCAGCCAGCAGTTCCCGACGGAGGCTTTCTGGACATACATGAGGGTCCTGTCAAACTTCTACGAGAAGGTGGCGGAGAAGCTTTCTGACAAGGAGGGGGCGGCCGCGCGTTTGTTAAGGATCCTGCCGCCGGACAAGGCGTTCCACTTCCACGAGGACGGCACCTACATGAACCTCTCCGCCCACAGCCTGGAGGAGCTCGAAAATGCAATTCTCCTGGCGCCAGACAAATCGCTCCTTTTCCACGTCGCCTGCAAGCACTTTGAGAAGTGGGCGAGGTTCACGCTGGGCGACGCCGAGTTCGCGGACAGGATAGCCAAGGTCGAGGGGGTCAGCGCAGGGGACCTTAAGCAAAGACTTTATGCTATTATAAAAGACAGGATATCAGAACTTGAGGGGATGAAGTGAAAATAGCGATGCTGGCCTGGGAGTCGCTGCACTCCGTGAAGGTAGGGGGTCTTTCGATAGTCGTGACCAGGATGGCCGAGGAGCTCTCGAAGAGGGGGCACGACGTCCACCTCTTCACCAGGTGGGGCGAGAACCAGACCGAGTACGAGTACGTGAACGGGGTCCACTACCACAGGTGCAAGTTCGACCCGGGGCAGAACCTCATTCACTTCTCCCACAACATGTCGATGGCTTTCGTCACCCGCCTCAAGGAGGTGGAAAAGGCGCGCGGAAAGTTCGACATAATCCACGGCCACGACTGGCACGTTGTTGACGCCATCCACGAGCTGAAGGTCAACGAGGGGCGCCCCGTTGTGCTCACCCTCCACTCAACGGAGTACGGGAGGAACGGGGGAACTTTTGGGGACTGGTGGGAGTACAGGGAGGTCTCAGGGAAGGAGTGGTACGGGGCCTACATCGCAGACAGGGTCACCGCGGTTTCAAACGCACTGAAAAACGAGGTTTACTGGCTTTACAAAACCCCTGCGGACAAGATAGACGCCATCCCGAACGCTGTTGACGCAAGGAAGTACTACATGAAGCTGGACCCGGGCAAGGTGAAGGAGAAATACGGGGTTCACCCGCTGGCGCCAACAATCCTCTTCATCGGGAGAGTGGACCACCAGAAGGGACCCGACCTGCTTGTCGAGGCCATCCCCAAGGTGCTGGCCCACAGGTGGGACGTCAAGTTCATCTTTGCGGGAGACGGCGGGGCGCGGAGCTGGCTGGAAGGAAAGGTGAATGACATGGGCATTTCCCAGAGCACGAAGTTTCTGGGGTGGGTGCCTTACTGGGGGTACGTGGAGCTGCTAAACGCCGTCGACATCGTGTGCATCCCAAGCAGGAACGAGCCTTTCGGGATAGTGCTGCTCGAGGCTTGGTCCACTGGAAGGCCGGTCGTTGCCTGCGACGTGGGAGGTCTCGGGGAGAACATAGAGAACTTTGTGAACGGGCTGAAGGTCTACCCGAACCCGGACTCGATAGCCTGGGGGTTAAACTACCTTCTGGACAACCCCGAGGCGATGAAGCAGATCGCTGAAAAGGGCATGGAGAGCGTTAAGAAGTTCAACTGGTCAAATGTTCTGGACATGCTGATGGAAACCTACAAGAAAGCCCTCGGGAAGTAGGTTGCGGATTTTGACTGTCTTTATGGAAGTGAGCCAGCGGGGATTAGAGCGCATACGGGTTCGGGGCCACAGCGGCTATTTTGTTTAAAGTCAACCAAACTTATACTTATTTATAAGTTAGGTTAATCGCATGCATTCCGCACAAAGTTGACGTTCAAGTTGGCCGGAAATAGTCAAACGTTTCTCACAAGTTTAAGAAACTCGTCTCTAGTCAGCTTAGCATCTCTTATAATTTTTCTCAGCAGCCCTCGCCCTATCTCTTCCCCGGGGTGAACGGGCACAACTGTCGCTCTACCGTCTGAATGCGCAAGAAATACGTGGCTGCCCTTCTGCCGAACAACCTTGAAGCCGACTTGTTCAAGCGTTTTGATGACTTTTTGCGGCGGAAGTGGTCCAAGTTTCAAACAGATACCTCTACCACCTGAACGCCAACGAATTCTGTGGCGATGTCGGTTGCCCCTTTCTCAACTTCAAGGTAAAGCTTGATGGCTTCCTCTATTCGCTCGGTCAACTCGTCTAACGTCTTAGCTTGGGTGTGGCAGCCCGGCAACTCTGGCACGGAAGCCACATAATACCCGTCTTCATCCTTTTCAATTACAATGTTGAATTTTTTTCTCATTTTCTCGATTAAATATTTGTGTCCGGCCCTATAAACAGTTGCCCACCACTCCTCCGGGCATTCCGACACTGACCCCACCGAAGAACAGCTCCTTCACGAACGACAGCACACCGGAGTTCAGGTGGTCGACGGTTGAAGACCCGTCGGGCGTCACCTACACGCTGCGGTACTCTTAGCGTCTCCGTGGCAGTCGAAATCTGAACGCAAACGATATCCCAACAATCAAGACAGCGAGCGCCACCCAAAAGACTGCTACCCAGGGATCAGGACTTGTTTGTGGTGGCTCGATTATAGCCCCGGTGTCCGGCATGCCGATGCTCACGATGTATCCTCCGTGAGTCCCTGCGTAGAGCTTGTCACCGACAACGGAGAGGCCATCTACTGGGTAATCTAAGGATATACTTTCCAGAATGTCCCCCGTGTACGGGTTTAACTTCCATAGCGCTCCTGAATGCCATCCTGCAAACATTACATTGTCTGCAACAATCGCGCGCAGACCTGTCGAGGACGGTAAGCTTTCCCAGACTACTGAGCCATTGTCGGCGTTAATGGCAAGGAGAGTATCTACTATGATGTCCCATAAAAAGCTTTATTAACTACTTGGCTAAGATAGCACTATGGCGCGACCGTCCACTCAGATCGTTCTTACAGGAGAGCAGGAGAGAAACCTGCAGGAAAACATAAGACCAACAACA
>Ga0315282_10010867_pt1 | contig 14199 bp, 12 predicted proteins | sample YL17G07_20_MG_FD_203693 | JGI IMG/M metagenome (GOLD analysis project Ga0315282, IMG submission 203693) | Sediment microbial communities from Yellowstone Lake, YNP, Wyoming, USA - YL17G07_20 | ecosystem: Environmental > Aquatic > Freshwater > Lake > Sediment | place: USA: Wyoming | collected...
CGCCCCGGCGGACTGGCTGACCGGCCGACTCCCAGACCAGCCGACTGGCCGACAGGCTGACCGGCCGACTCCCAGACCAGCCGACTGGCCGACAGGCTGACCGGCCGACTGGCTGACCGGCCGACTGGCTGACCGGCCGACTGGCTGACCGGCCGACTGGCTGACCGGCCGACTATCCACTCCGCCGACCTACTTCATCGCCCGGATCACCTCCAGAATCACCTCCGGCGGCACGTCGTCTCGGATCGCCACTTCGCCCATCCGCACCGGGAGGACGAAGCGGAGCCGGCCGTCCCGCACTTTCTTGTCGGTGCGCAGCCGGTCCATTACGGCCTCCTCGTCAAGCGCGGGGAAGTGGACCGGCAGGCCTGAGAACTCGAGCAGTGTCTTGAGGCGGCCGGTGAAAACCGCCCCCACCATGCCCAGCCGCTCCGCGATGCCCGCCGCCGCCATCATGCCGATGCTCACGGCATAGCCGTGGCGCAGATTGCCGTACTCGCTCAGGACCTCGACCGCGTGGCCGAGTGTATGTCCGAAATTGAGGATCGCGCGCAGGCCCGATTCCCGCTCGTCTTGCGCCACCACCTCCGCCTTTATGCGGCACGAGTCCTCCACGAGCCGGATCATCGTCCGGTCGTTCTGGGCGAAAATCAGGTCGAGGTGTTTTTCCAGGTACTCGAAGTAGGAAGCGTCGCGGATCACGCCGTGCTTGATCACCTCGGCGAAACCCGACCGGAATTCCTCGGTCGGCAGCGTCCGCACGAAACCGATGTCAATGAAGACGAGCTTGGGCTGCCAGAAAGCCCCGATGGTGTTCTTGGCGCGGGGGTGGTTGACGCCCGTCTTGCCTCCCACGCTCGAGTCCACCATGGCGAGAAGGGTGGTGGGAACCTGGACGAAGGCGATTCCGCGCATGTAGCAGGCCGCCGCGAAACCCGTGATGTCGCCCACCACGCCGCCGCCCAGGGCGAGGAGGGCGGACTGCCGCGTGTAGCCGTGCTGGATCAGGTGGTCCCAAATCTCCTCCACCGTCCGCAGCGACTTGTGCTGTTCCCCTTCGGGGATTCCCATCACTTCCGCCGCCAGGCCTGCCTTCTGAAGCGAACGTGTCACCTTGTTCGCGTGGAGCCTGCCCAGCTCCGGGTTCGTTATCACCAGCAGGCGGTCGCATTTCGGCAGCGCCTCCCGCACCCGCGGCCCCAGGGCCTCGAGGCAGTCCCCGCCGATCGCAATCGGATACTGCCGCTCTGCGAGTCCGACAATCACGTCCTGCATTTGCGTCCTCTCCTACTTTGTCCGAGGAGCTCCGCCGCGGGAAGCTTCGAGATAGGATGTCCGGAGCGCGTGCAACATCTCCTCGAGGGTCTTGTTCTCCATTTCGGAACGGTTTCCCCGTGTCTTTTCCTCCAGGACTTCCATCAGGCCGATCTGGAACCGGGCCATCCGCAGATCCCGTTCTATCTCCTCTGAATACGGGTTGGGCACCGTGCCCGCCGCCAGCATGCCCTGCGCGAAGACCATTTCCCCCAACACAATCAAACTGGGCTGGGGCAACGCCATCTCCTGGAGATGCTCGCCGCCGCAGCCGCATGCGTCTCCGTGGCCGCAGGAATCCTGCTCTGGGTTCTTCTCTGCCATGTTCTTGTCTCCGATCTCTGAACCACTCGCTGTGCTTTTCTTTCGCATTGCAAAGGAACGCGGGCGGGGCCGCCTTGTTTCGACAGGGATTATCGGCCCCCGCGCGGCGGTTTGTCAAGCCAAGACCCCGAAAGAAACAGCCCCCAACAGAGTCTCGCTCGGCTCACCCGCGCTCGAGCACCAAACAGCCATAGCACGGCAGAGTCACGCGGCCCGGCAGTTCCTTGTTCGCCAGCAGGTCGCGGAACCTGCCCTTGGCGAGGGCGATGGTTCGCTCCTCTTGCGCGAAATTCATCAGGAAGACAAACACGCGGGAACCGTCCGTTCGCATCTGGGCGGTGACGCCTTCAGGCAGATCCGTATCAAGGGCGCGGCCCAGTTTCAGATGCGCGGCCAGTTCGTCATAGAAGGCCTGCAGGAACTTCTCTTCGTTTCGCGAGGCCATGTACCATGCCGCGCCCTTGCCAAAACAGTTTCGGGTCAGCGCGGGGCGGCCCGCATAGAAGTCGTCGCGATACGTTGCGGCCACTTGCGCCGTCTCGGCGTGGATCAGGTCGCAGAAGATGCTTGCCTCGAATTCGCCCTCCAAGCCCAGCGGGTTGCCCGGCGTCATCACGACGTGGTTGCGGTCGTCGTCGTACAGCGCGTCAATCTCCTCGGCCCAGATGCCTAGCACCTTCCGGAGCGGTCCCGGAAAGCCGCCGAGGTGGCAGCGGTCGTTCTCGTCGGTGATGCCGCTGAGATACGTGGCCACGAAGGCGCCTCCCGCGCCGACGAAGGCTTCGATGCGGTCCGCGACGCCTGGCCGGATCATGTAAAGCATCGGCGCGATCAGCATTTTGTAGCGCGAGAAATCGTCGTCCATGCCGATGACGTCCACGGCGATGCCGCGCTTCCAGAACGCGCGGTGATGGCTCACGCAGGTGGGGAGATAGTCCTTCTTCTCGCGGCGCGGGCCGCAGGCGTCGTTGATTGCCCACGCGTTCTCCCAATCGAAGATCAGCCCCACCTCGGCCGGTGTGGTGGTCCCAACGATGCAGTCCATCTTCTTGAGCGCCTCTCCCACCTGGGCCACGTCGCGGAAGACGCGCGTGTTCTCGTGGCCGCAGTGGTCCACGACGGCGCCGTGGAACTTCTCCCAACTCCCCTGGCCCTTGCGCCATTGGAAGTACTGCACGGTGTCCGAGCCGTGCGCGACGGCTTGCAGCGAGGAGAGGAAGTGAAGGCCGGGGCGCTTCAGCTTCGGCACGAGCTGCCAGTTGGTGACGCTCGGCGTGCTCTCCATCAGCATGAAGGGCTGGCCGGCCCTCAGCGAGCGGTTCAGGTCGTGGTGGAACGCGACGGAGGAGGCGAGTTCGACGTCCTCCTTCGTCGCGGCGCGCCAGGAGGGATAGCTGTCCCAGGATACGACGTCCAGGTGCCGCGCGATTTTCCGGCCGTCGAGGCCCAGGTATGTCCCCATCAGGTTGGTGGTGATCTTGATGTCCGGGGTCACTTCGCGCAACGGCTGGATCTCGTTCAGGTAGAAATCAATGGTCTGATCGGTGACAAAGCGCTTCCAGTCGAGCGTGAGACCGTGCAGGTGCATCTCGCCGTGGGGGGCGGGTGATTCGATTTGGGACCAGTCCGTGTAGGTGTGGCTCCAGAAGGAGGTCCACCACGCGCGGTTCAGCCGGTCCAGGTCCTGGTCATATCTCTTCTTCAGCCAGTTGCGGAAGGCGTCCTGGCACAGCTCGCAGTGACATTCCCCACCGTACTCGTTGGAGATGTGCCACAGGATGAGCGCGGGATGGTCCTTGTAGCGCTCGGCGAGTTTGCGGTTGATGACGGCGCACTTCCGGCGGTAGAGCGGCGAGGTGTAGCAGTGGTTGTGGCGCACGCAATAGAGGATGCGCCTGCGGTCGGCGCCCACGCGCAGCACCTCGGGGTACTTCCGCGCCATCCAGGTGGGGCGGGCGCCGCTGGGCGTGGCCAGGACCACGTAGACGCCGTTGTCCGCCAGTTTGTCCATCACGTTGTCCAGCCATCCGAACTCGAAGCGGCCCTCTTCGGGTTCGAGTGCGGTCCAGGCAAAAATCGCGGTGGACATCGCGTTGCAGCCGGAGAGCTTCATGAGCCTGACGTCTTCGTCCAGGATTTCCGGCATGTGGAGCCATTGGTCCGGGTTATAGTCGCCTCCATGAAGGAAGTGGGGGCACTTGGGGCTGAGGGGGGGAAAACGTCTCGTCATGTCGGGTCTCCTTGGTTAGGGTTCGACTCCGCTGGAATGATCGGTTTTCCCCGCGCGTCCTGTCAAGCCTATCTTTTACCCATCTTTCGCCTCGCGCGTGCCGGGAGCCACAGAGATTCCCCCGGAGACGGTTCGCAACGCGGGGGGGGCAAGCGTATAAGGCCACGCCCGCAAAACAGGGCAGGCCTCTTCGCATGGGCTCTGTAACTCCTATAGACTCAATGGCACGGGAGATTGCGGTACGTATTCTGCCTACAGGTTCTTTTGAGGAGGCGGAATATTGTGATGGATTCGTGCTGGTTTGTGTGGTTTGCTTACTCCCCGGAACACTGTTCGGTTCTGGAGAATGGACGGTTCTCCCGACAACCCTTTCCCGTGGCAAAGACAGGCCGCGCTTTATGGATAATTCGACTTCTCGCTCACTCTCGAATCTATCCGCACGCCGGGGACCGCGCGTGTGGGAACATTTGCTTGCCCTGGGCCTCTACACCTTGTGCGTATTCCTTCTGTCGCGCCCCTTTCTGGGCAGTGGGATCTGGGTGGCGCATGATACGAGATTTACGGTGGTGCGTGTGAGTTGCGTGATTGAACATTGGAAAACATTCGGACCCTTCTACACCCCGTGGTTGCCGGACGTCTGTCAGGGCTATGGCTTGCCCTTTTTCGTCTTTTATCCCCCTTTCGGTTACTATGTGGCGGCTGCGGCACACTTCCTGTTCGGTTGCGGGCCAGTCTCCGCCACGGCCTTTAGCTATCTGCTCGCCTTCTACATGGCGGGCATTTCCATGTACCTCCTCGTGTGGCTGTGGGGGCGGTTTGAGCGTTGGCCCCGGATGCCTTGGTGGGCAATGGGCATTGCGACCATTTACGTATTTGCGCCGTATCATATTGCGGATGTATTCACCCGCGGGAGTTTGGCGGAAAGCTGGGCGTGGGCGACGCTACCTTTCGTTTTTCTGGGTTGGCGCGTTTGCCAGGAGCGGCCCTTGACGGGAGTTCTCGTGACGTCTATCAGCATGAACCTGCTCATCCTGAGCCACAACGTCATGGCCCTTTATACCGTCTTGTTTGCCGGAGTTTTCGCCATCCTTATGTTCCGGTCGGCGCGAGGATTGCTCAGTTTTGCGGCGGGTGGATTCCTGGGATGCCTCTTGTCGGCCTTCTACTGGTTCCCAGCCTTGAAGCACTTGCCCGACGTGGCTGCTCGCTCGGTGGAAGTCATGTGGGGAACGCCCGACTTCCTTGCTCAGCATGCCGTCTACTGGCGGCAATACCTGATGCAGACGGTTGGCCGGGGGGGCAGCATGCCGGGACCGAATGACAATATGGGCATTAACCTTGGTCCGGTGGCTGTTTTGGCGGCGGCGTTAGCTTTTGTTTCCGCGGTGTCACCCGGAGTGGCTCGGCGCCGCCGCCACGAAACTGTTGTGGGGCTTGGACTCCTCCTGGCTCTGCTTTTCATCATGTCGCCCCAAATGTCATGGCAACACGTGCCCGCCACGTTCCGCTATCTCCAGTTCCCTTGGCGTTTGCTCGTGATCGCAACCTTCTTCGCTTGTTTGTCGCTGTTGCTTTCCCTGCCGCGGGTCAACTCTTGGACACACCCGCTGCTCCTGGCGGGCTTTGCCACCCTTGTGCTTCTTCCGGCCTTCGCGAAGCTAACGCCGAGTTTGGCCGGCGATAATCTGGTCCATGAGAAAGAAATCCTCGAATGGTATTCCACCGAGGAGGAAAAGGGAAATTACGCTGGCGCCGTTGTTCACGAATACTGTCCCCGCTGGGTCTCTTCCGATTTCATCCAGCAGGACGTCTTGTTTCAGAACCCGGCGCCCAAAAACCGGTTGACTGTCCGGCAAGGCGCACTGCAAGTTTTGGAGTATCGCAAGCAGGGTGTAGACTACTTCTGGCGGTATTCAGCCCCAAGCGATGTGAAGGCGAGCGTCCACGTCTTCTTCTTTCCGGGATGGCAACTCCGCATTGACGGAAAACGCGCGTCACAATGCCTGTGTCGTGACGACAGGGGGCTTGTGAAACTGAAACTCCCAGCCGGAACACACGAGGTTCGTCTGGGATTCCGTGGCTCTGGCGACGCCTATCGAGGACTTTATATCACCGCTCTGGGCTGGTTTGTCTGGTTCGCCTTGGCGGCATGGCTTGGCTGGCGGGCGTGGAAAGCACGCAATCTGAGTGGTGGCTGCTCTTCCCGGGGGTAATGCCCATAAAGGAGAACTCGAATGTCTCTCAGGTAGAGTTTGTAGTCTCTCATAGGGCCACAACCTCTCGCAGCACCGCCTCCCGAAGTTCCGCTCTAAGGGCGCGCTTGGGAATGACATCCACCTTCCGTTGCAGTTCTTCCTCAAGGCGCAAGGCCAATCCCACGAGGTCGAATAAGTCCGCTTCTTCTTCAAAATCCACGAGCACGTCAATATCACTGTCCGCGCTTTGCTCCCCTCGAACAAAGGAACCAAAGAGGCCAATCTCTTTTGCCTTGTAGCGCGCCATTACTTCGGGCTTCAGTTCTTTGAGTTTGGCCAGGAGGTCTTGGGTATTCATGGATTTGGGCGCCGTGTTTGCCTACAGGTACCGGCCTATCTCCAGTGCGCCGTGGAAAACGCCGAGTATCTCCACGGTCTTGCTTCCACGGACGAGATACGCAATGCGGTAATGCCCATAAAGGAGAACTCGAATATCTCCCTCTGGCTCGGTGCGGTACCGATGCCCCATCTCTGGAAAGTCTGCGAGGATCTGCACCTTGTCGTGAATACCCCTGACCACTCGCGCAGCCGCGCCGGGATTGTCTTGGGCGATGTAGCTGTGGATGTCCTCAAGCCACGTGGCGGCTTCGTCAGTCCACCTTATGTCTGCCATAAGCGAATCCGCCGCCCCATTTCCTCGTTGGAGATGGTGCGCCCTTCCCGAGCGTCCGTGAGACCTCGCTCAACCGTTCGCGCGAATGCCAGTTCACGCAGAATTTCCTCGTATGTGGCATCGTCCGGCTGCGCTTCGATGAGATCCCTCATTTTCTCTTTGGTCGTCATGTTTTCATCTCTCCCGTCCGCGCCAAATGGCAAGATGCATCGGGTTCGCAATTCTCATTATCCTGATTTGACCTTTGCTTTGCCTCTTGTGACCCGGATTTGCCTTCTCCATCATCTCAAAGATCACTGTACCACGGGAAACGCGCGGTTTCACCATTATTCACTATTGTCCAAAACGTTTCCCCGAAGGGGAAGAACACGAATAGCCGTGGGTGAAACCCACGGAAGGAGGCCGCCTCTTTTCCCCCCCGACCCTGAAGGGGTCGAACACCCAAATCCGTATGGTTCAACCCCTTGCGGGGTTGGGTGCTTTTTCAACCTGTACCGGGGGTTTCACCCACGGAAGGAGGCCGCCTCTTTTCCCCCCCGACCCTGAAGGGGTCGAACACCCAAATCCGTATGGTTCAACCCCTTGCGGGGTTGGGTGCTTTTTCAACCTGTACCGTGGGTTTCACCCACGGAAGGAGGCCGCGTCTGTTCCCCCCGACCCTGAAGGGGTCGAACAGCCAAATCCGTATGGTTCAACCCCTTGCGGGGTTGGGTGCTTTTTCAACCTGTACCGTGGGTTTCACCCACGGCTATTCGCATTGGACTCCTGTCGGAGTCCCTGGTTTGTGGTTGGAGCTATGGTGATTTTGCCCTTTTCTATCAAGGATAATCTCATGATCACAGGTTTTATTTTGGACAAGAGTGGCCATTATTATCTCTCGCCAAGCCGCCAGACGCCGGCGGGCCGGGTTAAGATGGGGCTTCGTCTTTTTGCGGGCGTTGGAGGCCGCTCTTTTCGAGCTTGTTGTAGAGAGCCCCGCGCGAGATGCCCAGCAGCTCGGCGGCGCGCTTGTGATTGCCGCGCGTCATTTCGAGCGCCTTCCGGATCAGCTGCCTCTCGATGGCCTCCTGCGCCATTTGGGTGGCGCGCTTCAGGTTGAGGTCGTCGCCGCCCGGCATGATCCGCTCCGGTCTCGTGCGGGCAAGCAGCTCCGGCGGCAGGTGCCGCGGCTCGAGCTTGTCGGCGTCGCACAGCAATAGAGCTCGCTCCAGGATGTTGATGAGTTCCCGGATGTTGCCGGGATAATGGTAGGACATCAGGGTTTCCATCGCGGGGGCCGTGATGGAGGCGACGCGGGTTCCGCCTTCTTCGCGCGTCTTTTTCAGGAAGTGTTCGGCCAGGGGAATAATGTCCTCGAGGCGTTCCCGAAGCGGCGGGAGAAGGATGGTCAGGACGTTGAGGCGGTAGTAAAGGTCCTGCCGGAAGATCTTCTTGTCCACAAGCTCCGCCAGCGGGCGGTTGGTGGCGGCGATGATTCGGAAATCCACGGGGATCTCGGTATTGTCGCCGACTCGCCGGATCTTGTGCTCCTCGAGCACGCGAAGGAGCTTCACCTGCATGTCGAACGGCATCTCGCCGATCTCGTCCAGGAAAAGGGTTCCGCCGGCGACTTCCTCAAAGCATCCTCTGCGGTTGGCGATCGCGCCGGTGAAAGAGCCTTTCTTGTGTCCGAAGAATTCGCTTTCTATCAGGTTCTCGGGAATGGCGGCGCAGTTGATGGGAATGAAGGGTTTCTGGTGGCGCGGGCCGTGGAAGTGAATGGCGCTCGCAAAGAGGTCCTTGCCGGTGCCGCTTTCGCCGAGGAGAAGCACGGGGCTGGACTGTTCGGCCGCGCGAAGAGCGAGGTCCAGGGCCGCGTGCAGGGTCTTACTGGTTCCAACAATAATCTCCTTGAAAACGTAATGGGACTCGACGGCCTGCCGCAGCGCGCGGTTCCCGATGGCGAGTTGCACGGTATCCAGGGCGGTCTGGACACGTTGGAGGAATTGGGGAATATCGAAGGGTTTCTCGATGAAGTGAAAAGCCCCGTTGCGCATGGCGTCCACGGCCAGCTCGATGGTGCCTTTGCCCGTGACGAGGATGAACAGCGGGGCGGGTTGTAGCTTGCGGGTGACGCGGAGTACGTCCAGACCAGTCGCGTAGGGCATATACTGGTCGCTGATAATCAGGTCGAAGGGGTGTTCTTCGAGCAGCGCAAGCGCTTCTTTGCCGTTATGTGCGAGATGGATTTCCGCGCCCAGACCCTCGAGGGAGATTCCCATGAGGTTGAGCAGGCTTTCCTCGTCGTCGGCAATAAGGATTCGGGCGCCTTCGTAGGATTTTGGGGATTCCATTATACCGGTCCGTGGAGTCGTATCTCGTGGGTAGTCTTCTCGCGGGAGATCGCGGGCGGCGGCTTCGTGGCTCCTACTTCTTCTCTTTTTCCTGCCGGGCGGGCTTCGGGGCGCGGAAGTTCTCCTTCTCCATCCATTCCTGTATCACGTCCCATTTGAAGCGCCATTGGTTTGCCACCTTGTAACACGGAATCTCCTTGCGGTGGACCAACCGATAAACGGTCTTGGCGCTCACTTGAAGGTACTCTGCCAGTTGCTCGACGGTGAGAAGACGCTCTTCCATGACAACCACGCCCTTTCTGGGTGTGAGACCCGTTTCCGCGCCGGACTTGGTCCTCCTGGCTGGATGTTTCCTGGCTCCATACGGCCATCGGCCTTCCGTATGCCAAACATTTCATCTTGAGTGTAAGACCGCAGCCGCGAGGAAGTCAACAAGAAATCACGGAATCACGAGCCGCCGGGCCGCGACGCCGCTTCTCCCTCCAGAGCCACGCTCCAACGAGGATCCATAGAACGCCGAGCGGCAGAAGGGATGTTTTCCCCGTCAGCCCGCGGGAGAAACCCACCAGCAACGGCGCCTCCGTCCCGAGGTTGCGCGCAACTTCGCCCTCGCAGAATGCGGGGAGAAGCGCGGCGAAAACGGGGCAGGGCAGATTGTCGGAGATCCGGGGGTTCAGTTCTACCTCATCATCCAGACCGGTGGGGACCTGTGGGTCCACCGAAACAATCATGAAGTTGAGCGCCAGCGAAACGGCCAGGAGCGTCGAAAACACCACTAGATTTTTCGAGTCGGTCTTTGCGAGCCAGAAAGCCAATGGCGCTGCGAGGAAAGGCACCGCCGGACACAACAGCCGCGGACCTGAAGCCCAGCCCCCCCACCACATGTAGTAGCCCGAGTTGAACAGCAGATATGCCACAATCACAAACGCGGAGAGAAGCGCGTCGGGCGCAAAAGAGGAGTGCTGAGGACTGAGGACTGAGGACTGAGGACTGAGGACTGAGGACTGAGGACTGAGGACTGAGGGGTGAGGGGTGAGTGCTGAGTGCTGAACGCTATCAGGTTCCCGCTTCAGCATCCTCCACATCCCCGCAAACGCCAGGAGGAGAAAAGGCGAATAGAAGAAGAGACCCCTGAAAGGATGGATCGTCACGTAATAAAGGACGGCGAGGCGGGGGAGATGAATGCCCTGAAAGCCCTTGGCCATCTCGCTGCGGAAGAAGTCATTCACCTCATACTTGTAAGGAATAGCGAACTCTCCGAACAGGTGGTAGGTGTAGGTGAAAAGGCAAATAACGGGGATCAAGCCGCCGAGGATGAACTTCCAGAGGCTCCACGGCTTTCTCCGAACAGCCCACAGCGCATAGGCCCCCAGCCCGATTCCGGCCAGCCCCGCCGTGTATTCGAAGAACCAGCCCAGCCCGAGCAGCAAACCCGCCCAGAACAAGCTCCAACCCTCCGTGAGTGAAGGGTGAAAAGGGGGGGGGCTCGTGAGAATTGGGGATTGCGGATTGCGGATTGCGGATTTCTCAGTTTCGGATTGGGGATTAGGGATTGGGGATTGCGGATTGCGGATTGCGGATTTCTCAATTTCGGATTGGGGATTAGGGATTGGGGATTGCGGATTGCGGATTGCGGATTTCTCAATCTCGGATTGGGGATTAGGGATTGGGGATTGCGGATTGCGGATTGCGGATTTCTCAATCTCGGATTGGGGATTAGGGATTGCGGATTGCGGATTGCGGATTGCGGATTTCTCAACTGCGGATTGCGGATTGGGGATTGGGGATTGGGGGTTGGACCCCATAGTTCTCAATTCGCAATCCGCAATCCGCAATCCGCAATCGGAAAGCCGGCCCGACAGGAGTATGCGGTAGCTCGCCATGCAGCACAGGGCGGAAGGGAGGTATGCGAAGAAAAGCGTGGAATAGCCGAACAGAAGCGTCCCGAGCAAAATCCCCGCGCTGAGGACGAAAGCGGCATACGGTCCCACGCCGAAGCGCCGCGCCAAGCCCCAGCACAAAAGCCCCAGCAGCGCCGCCGAAAGACCCACGGTGGTCACTGTCAGGACGTAACGGGTCCAGAAAAGCCAGTATCCGTAGTTGCGCGAGTGCAGCTCCCCCAGAAAGCCCGACCGCAGCCGTGCCTGCCAGATCAGGGCATACAGAGGGGTGGCCATGAAGGAAAGCGCCGGAGACTTGTCGCAGTAGTAATGTCCCCCATAGAAGGCCTTGTCACCGGTTGCCGTCAAGCGGTTCTTCTTATCGTCGTGATAGGCGTCAATGGCAAAGGTTCCCCTCTCGACCAGCGCATAGACAAGATCGAGACGCGAGTTCACGTTCCACCCCGGACGCAAGTGGTTGAAGTAGGCAAACGTGAACCACAGGGAGAAGAACAGCGCCAGTGGAACGGCGTTACGCCTTGCGGCGTCTTTGATGCGATCCAGCATGGAAATACCTTTCGCCCGCCGGTTTGCGGGAAGAACAACGGATACCGATTCCGGTGGACCGGCGCCACGCCCACAGACTACCAGATCAGGCGCCTTTTTCGCAAGGCGGCAGGTGCACCGCGATATTCCATGCGTGTTTTTGGGGGCGGGATGCGGTATGATCCTTCCGCGGGGTGCCTGGCGCGCGCTTTGGGCGTCCGAAGGACAATCCCCGGAAGGGAAGGATAGAACCGACATGAAAGTCCTGTTCATGGGCACACCCCGGTTCGCGGTGCCCCCGCTCGAAAAACTCATGGAGTCGCACCACGAAGTGGCGCTCGTGATCACACAGCCCGACAAGAAGGCGGGCCGCGGCCAAGCGATGCATGCCCCGCCGATCAAGCAACTCGCCCTGCGCCAGGGACTGACGGTCCTGCAACCGTCCACCGTCCGCGACGAGGCATTCCTCGAGACGATACGCTCCCGCGGGCCCGACGTGATGGTTGTGGTGGCTTACGGGAAAATCCTGCCGCAGGCGGTGCTTGACGTCCCGCGGTTTGGGTGCATCAACGTCCACGCGTCGCTGCTCCCGCTGTATCGCGGCGCCGCGCCCATCAACTGGGCCATCATGCGGGGGGAGCGTGAAACGGGCGTTACCATCATGCGGATGGACGCCGGACTGGATACGGGTGGCATCCTGTGCCAGGAGCGCGTGGATATCCTGGAGGACGATGACGCGCGGTCCGTTTCGGACATGCTGAGCGTGATCGGCGCGCAGAAGCTGATGGAAATCCTGGACAAGATTGAAAAGGAGGGTTCCCTCCAAGGACAACCGCAGGATTCCACCCGAGCCACCTACGCCCCCTTGCTCAAGAAGGAAGACGGGAGGATCAACTGGTCGCGTCCGACCGAGGAGCTCATCTGCCTGGTGCGCGGAACCTATCCCTGGCCCGGCGCCTTCACTACCTTGGGAAACGATATTCTGAAGGTGCTCCGCGTTGAGCCGCTTTGGGAATCCGCCTGTGAGAGTGTCGCCGATTTCGAGCGATTGCGTCCCGGCACGGTGGCTCTGACAGTAAAGACTCACGGATTCGCCGTACGCACCGGTGACGGCCTGCTTCTTGTCACCGAAGCGCAACCGGCCGGAAGACGCCCCCTTTCCGGGGTGGACATCGTAAATGGGAATCACGTCAAAAAAGGCGCACTGCTCGGAGGATGACGCGGCTTCCTACTTCCCCTGGTTGTTAACCGTCTTGAGGCTGCCGTCCTCCCTGATGATGTCAAACGGGGTGACGGTTTTCTCCTTGGCTACGTTGAGTAGAACGGCGTCTTCCGGAAGGACCGTCTTCGCGACGTCTTCATCCGGGTCCTTGGGAACGTCGCGCAGGTTGCGGACCAGGTACTGCGTTCCGTTCACCCAGATCTCACTGCCATCGTACTGGTGTCTCCAGAGATCGGCGAAGGCGAGCATGGCTTTCTCACGGTCCTTCAGCCATCCCTGATATGCTTGCCGCGTTTGGCGATCCTTCTCAACCCGGTCCACGAGGCCCGCCTCGTCGGGTCGGACGGCATTGGGATTGGTGTAGAGCTTGAGGAGTTTCTCGGCTTTCAGCTTTGCATGGTTCTGAAGACTGTCGTAAACCGAGGTGAGATTCGTCTCCACTGTGGCCGGGTTATATTCCGACTTCTCGTTGTCCGCCAGTTTCTCCCGCAGCACCGATTCCTCCACATACCTGTTCCACAGGTCCAGCTGGTCGTAAAAAAGCGACCATTCCGCCATCTGCTTGATAACGTCCGCCTTGTACGTCGGGCTCTCCCCCATGCGTTGAAACGTGATCGGATCCATTTGGATCATCAGCGCCGCTTTGTCCGGGGTGTAACCGAGCTCGACCGCCTTGGCAAAACTGCCGTTCAGGAGATCCGTGTATAAGGCGGTCCATTTCGTCTCCAACTCCGAGCTCTTCCGCCGCTCGTATTCGGCGCTGGTGACCTGCTCTCTCACGGTCTTTGTCTCGTCCAGCGGGTCCTTGGAATACCAGAAAGCCTGGTAGTCAATGGCTGCGGTAGCCCCTTGTGTCTCCGTACCCGCGGCAGCGGCCGTCTGCGATGTCATGGTATCAGTTGCCAGGAGCGAGGCTGCCGCCGATCCCGCCGGCTCCGAGACCGCGGTTGCCGAGGTTGGCGCCTCCACGGCGGCAGCTTCCGGCGGCCGCAAAACGGCGCTTTCCGTGGTTGGCGCCGCGGCCGCCACCGGCACGAGCGGAGCGGTCTCTACCGGAGTTCCTGCGGGCGCAGCTAGCGTGGCGGTGGTTGCCGCGGCGCCGGGTGCGGGCGCAGCTAGCGTGGGGGAGGTTGCCGCCGTCCCCGCGGCAGGCGCCACCCCAATCGGCTTGGCGTCCTGAGCGGCGGTCCGCAATTGCCCCAACGGCAGAAAGAGGAGAGTGGCGAGCAAAAGGGAAGCGAGGTATCGCGAGATCATCGGGAAGTTCCTTTCTTGCCAAACTTCCGGGCACAAAAATCCACCGGGCTTCGGTGCCCGTTCTTCCACCCTCATATTGCCGCAACGGCAGACGAATGGCAAGGGGAAAATTCACCTCCGGCAAGGCGGGGGTGCAACCCACCGATTTGCAGGAGACCGACGTCGTTCTTGTCCCGGAGGGACATCTGACAAAGTCTTCGACGGCTTCGCCAGCCCAGCACTTCA
>Ga0315282_10010868_pt1 | contig 14199 bp, 13 predicted proteins | sample YL17G07_20_MG_FD_203693 | JGI IMG/M metagenome (GOLD analysis project Ga0315282, IMG submission 203693) | Sediment microbial communities from Yellowstone Lake, YNP, Wyoming, USA - YL17G07_20 | ecosystem: Environmental > Aquatic > Freshwater > Lake > Sediment | place: USA: Wyoming | collected...
CTGCCACAGCCAAATTCTCACGCGCTCCGACAAAAGCTGCCTCGGTATTCTGGACCCGAATTTCATGGTCAACTCTTGCATCTATCAATGCGCTCACATCTAATTCAACCAGCAAATCCCCTTTCTTCACGCGCGTCCCTTCCTCCACAAGAGTAAGAATTGTTGTCTTCCCTTCAACCTCGCACTTGAGAATTATTTGCTCGCGAGCCTGGATGGTCCCCGCTTCGGATACACTTATCATCAAAGGCCCTCGCTTGACCACAAAAGTCGGCATATCTCCTGCCAAAATAGTCTTCGAGCCGGAATGGTCAAAAGCTACAACTGCAATCCCTATCAGTAGCAATAAAACAATCCCTATCAAAGCCAAAAATTTAGGCCGTAAAAAACGCATTTTTCCTGTGGCTGAGCCAGAATTATTTTCCATTATCAATTTCCCGCAGACGATACCACCACCATTGTCTTTTCATCGACCTTTTAACGACCCCGCTCCTCTTCTTGGACAAGTTCTCCTACCTTTCCCCTGTTCGAAGCGAAACAAACCTGTATTGCGCCATTATACCAAAAACTGCCCTCCAAATCAAGCTTTAACTCAGTACAGACGCACCGCTACCCCCATTTATTGCATAAAAATCGTCAAGATAGCTTACGCCACCACAAAATTATCCGCCGATATCCGCTCTCCACCGTCTGTCTTCCGTCGTCTGTCTTCCGTCCGTCTTCCGTCGTCTCATATTACAATCCAACCGGCTCACACAGGTTATCCGCGCTCTTGGCTCTGCGCCCACAATGCTGGCATTTAAACTTTGGGTCTTTGACAAGGGCATCGTATTCTTCCGCATCGCTGAGATGAAAACCCTGGGAAATAATGTAGCACAGGTGTTTACTGTGCGATTCACTTTTGCAATCCAAATTTTGTGGTATCTTTTTTCCCGCCATCTTTATTTACCTCACATTAACCAACCCAAATCACATAACACCCGCCTCTATTGTAACAGTAAATCGCAAATTGTAAATCGCAAATTGTAAATTGAAATGCCCCCTGCCCTCCGTTGGGAGTCCATAGGACTGAGCAAGCGTACCTTTTGAAATTGGGTTTGATTGGGTTTGTTTTTCGGCGTTCGAGGGCGTGGGGTCATTTTCATAATCCTTTGTGGAACAGGAGGTTAATTTCACTTTGGCTTTTTGGAAATTGGGTTTGTTTTGCATAATTTGTTATTTTTGACTGAGATATTTTCAGCCACGGAGAACACAGATGACACAGAGAAATGAATTATAAACAATGTTAATCGGTTAAATAGTAATTGGTAAATGGTCATTGGCTATTGGTAATTGTTTCCGTTTCGTAAAAAGACGTCCCCCTTAGTAGGGCGAACTTGCGCGTTTGATGCGAAAATTATTGGGTTTTTCGGGGGTGCGGTTTTTGCTAAGTCGTTGCAGTTAAAAAGATAAAAAAAATTTGAAAAAATGGATTTTTGCTTTTAACCCCCCTGCGCTTTTGATTGAGAAGAGGATAGGGTGTAGGGTTTGGGGTTTAGGGGATAGAAAAATAATTAAAAAGGCAAAAATAGGTGGCTGTCCTTAGTTTTTTTTTCTTCTCTTTTTAATAAAGCTCATACAGGTCGGACTTTAGAACTCTATCCTTCAACTCACCGGAAACATTTTTAACCAACTCCACAAACAAATCTTTGGCTGGAGGGCTGACATAGACCTTTTCAATCAAATCGGATGGGGTAACTTTTATACGGATATATTCAGGACGCTCCTTCATCAATTTTTCTAAATGTGCTTCATTTCTTAGACACACTTCTCTTATTTCTTTATCAAATCCTTGAAAGATAAATGCTCGTAGTTCTTTTTCATGTGCAAATGATGGTCGCTTGTAAATAATGTTCGCCCGTCCCAAGATTGAGAACAATCTGCCCTCAGGAGGATTTCCAATCGGTTCCCCTGCATTCTCAGGATCATACTTTACCTCGGATATAAAAATACCATCTCGCGGCCATTTATCTTTAATTTCGGATTCGAACTTTCCGAAAGTAGTTTGTATTGCGATTGTCTCATATTTGTTTTCAGAGTATAGCTTCCATAAAGCGGCAGATTGACCATCATTCATGTGCCAGCAATTCAAATACACAAAAAGCCGCTCAAAAGTATTAACCTTACGCGTCCATTCTTTAGCTTGCGGTGGTAATTGCTTATATGGCTTACCAAAAAATTGCATCCAACTGCAATCATATGGGTCTTCGAGTTTATCCGCCCTAGTAAAATATAATGTGTTTGTGTTTAGCATATCGACATATTTTGAAAAATCCATATATCGCCAAATTTTTTGATTATTATCCGGGGTTTCAATTTTATCTTCATACACTTGTTTTGCTCCTTAAAAGAAAACCGGGGACCGTGGCGGAATACCAATACTAATCCCGTCCCGCGATGCTTTTTCTCCGCTGTTGTTCAGCCGATTTTACCCTCAAACATCCCAAATTCCACGAAAATATTTGTTGCAAAAGTTTTCCTCCTCTTGTATAATTGGTTTTATGAGGCAAACTTGCATAATTCGTTCTCCGCAAAAGGCAAATCTGTGCCTTAGCGCCCTCCTTTTGCGCCGCAAGGCGCAATAACCCTTTTACACCCAAAAAATCTATATTTGTAAACCCTCGTTTTTTGATAAATTCGTAGCAATTTACCTTTGGTTGGGGTAAATTGGCCCCAATCAGCTCAGATAGTTGGAGAAAACAAATGGCTGAAGAAAAAATCATAATTTTCGATACCACCTTACGCGATGGCGAGCAGGCACCGGGCGCTTCTCTTTCAATCTCTGAAAAGCTCGAAATCGCTCAGCAATTAGCGATTTTGGGCGTCGATGTAATCGAAGCCGGCTTTCCGGTCTCCTCGCCGGTGCAGTTTGAGGCCGCCGCACAGGTTGCCGAGCAGGTAACCGGCCCAACCATAGCTGGCCTGGCCCGCACAAGCGAAAAGGATATTGAAGCCGCCGGTAAAGCCATCGCCCCGGCCAAGAAGAAGCGCATCCACACCTTCATTGCAACTTCGCCGATTCATATGAAATACAAGCTAAAGAAAAATAGCGGTGAAGTCCTGAAACTGGCTGTCGAGGCCGTCAAGTTCGCAAAGACCTTCACAGACGACGTCGAATTCTCACCGGAGGATGCCTGCAGAAGCGAAATGTCGTTTCTCATCGAAATCTTAACCGCAGTCATCGAAGCCGGTGCGACGACATTAAATATACCCGACACCGTCGGCTACATCCTGCCGTACGAGTATGGCCGAATCATCGCCCAGCTTAAATCAGACGTTCCGGGTATAGACAAATGTATAATAAGCACCCATTGCCACAACGACCTCGGTATGGCTGTGGCAAATTCGCTTACAGGCGTGCGAAACGGCGCCCGTCAGGTCGAATGCACCGTCAACGGCCTTGGTGAGCGGGCCGGAAACGCTGCGCTCGAAGAGGTCGTGATGGCGATACATACAAGGCCGGATTTCTTCGGTGGTTCGACTATGCTCACCACAGGCAAAGGCAGGGCCAAACCATTGACAACAAATATAAACACAAAACAGATTTACAAGACCAGCCAGCTGGTCTCACGGCTGACCGGATTTGTGATTCAGCCCAACAAAGCTGTTGTCGGAGCCAATGCCTTTGCACACGAGAGCGGTGTGCACGTGGACGGGGTGCTCAAGGAGCGAAGCACATACGAGATTATGACGCCGGAAACAATTGGGCTTAGCGGCTCGAGGATGGTGTTGGGCCGGCATACAGGCAGGCACGGGTTTGCCGACCGTTGCAAAAAGCTCGGCTACAAGCTCACCAAAGAGGAGCTTGAGCAGGCGTACCAGCGGTTTTTGCAGGTGGCTGACAAGAAAAAAGAGGTGTTCGATGAGGACGTTGTTGTGATTATCGATGATGAGGTGCGTGTAGTCGAGCATACCTTTGAGCTGGAGTATCTGCGGGTGCTGATAGAAACGGGAGAATCGCCGACGGCGACCGTAAAAATAAAGAGCAAAGAAGGAATAAAAGAGGCACAGGCAGAAGGCGATGGTCCTGTCGATGCGGCTTACGAGGCGATAAGAGATGCGACGGGTTTCTCACCGACGCTGGAAAGTTACTCGATTCGGGCGGTAACCAGCGGCAAAGAGGCCCTCGGCGAAGCAACTGTCAGAATTAAGCAGAACGGCCGAACCTGTATCGGCAGAGGTATCTCGACCGACATCATCGAGGCAAGCGCAAAGGCCTACGTCGATGCCATCAACAGAATGGTCGGCATAAAAGATAAGGGCGAAGAACCGGAAGTAAAAGTGGAACTGTAAATTTAGGGTAAAACCTATGGGAATGACGATAACCGAAAAAATATTAGCAAAAGCAGCGGGCAAGAAGAAAGTTACGCCGGGCGAGCTTATAGATGCAAAGATTGATATTGTTATGTGCGTCGATATTACTACCCCACCGGCTATCTCAATGCTGGTTGAGAAGGGTATGGATAAAGTATTCGACAGAGAAAAGATTGTTGTAACGCCTGACCATTTTCAGCCGGCAAAGGACATAAAAAGTGCCGAGCTTCATAAGCGACTTGATGAATGGGCAAAACGCCACAGGATAAAACATTACTATAAAATCGGCAGAGCCGGAGTCTGTCACGCACTATTGCCGGAACAGGGACATATTCGGCCCGGCGAAGTTATAATCGGGCCTGACTCACACACGTGCACCTACGGCGCCTTTGCGGCGTTTGGCACAGGCGTTGGCTCAACGGATACAGCAGCGGCAATTGCAACCGGGCAATTATGGTTCAATGTCCCCGCTTCGATAAAATTCGTGCTCAAAGGCGCTCTGCCAAAAGGCGTTTACAGCAAGGACGTAATACTTGCTGTAATTGCGCGAATAGGTGTTGATGGCGCGATCTATAAAGCGATGGAGTTTACCGGCCCGGCGCTGGCGAAAATGTCGATGGAAGCGAGAATGACCATAACGAATATGGCCATCGAAGCCGGTGCAAAAAACGGAATTATCGGCTTTGACGAAACTACAAAAAAATATCTCGATGAGCACCTCAGGGGCAAAAAAAATTATACCGTCTATGAATCGGACAAAGACGCTGAATACAAACAGGTTGTCGAAATCGACTGCTCTAAATTAGAGCCGATGGTTGCCCTGCCGCACCTGCCGAGCAACGGTGTATCTATTGGTGAATGCGCCGGCAAGACAATAGACCAGGCATATATCGGCAGCTGCACCAACGGCAGAATCGAGGATTTAAGAATAGCAGCCAAAATCCTCAAAGGCAAAAAGGCAGCCATAAGAACTATCGTTGTCCCTGCAACCCCTGTTATCTGGAAGCAGGCAATGGACGAAGGCCTGTTCGATATATTCTATGACGCCGGCTGTGTAATTGCGGCGCCAACCTGTGGAGCGTGCCTCGGCGGCTTTATGGGTGTATTAGCTGAAGGCGAGAAGTGCATCAGCACAACCAACAGAAATTTCGTCGGCCGAATGGGACATCCAAAGAGCGAAGTTTATTTAGCTTCGCCGGCCACCGCAGCAGCAAGTGCCATTGAAGGAAAACTAACAGACCCGAGAAAGTATTTTTAATCGCAGATTACACAGATTAAAAGGATTAAAAGAATATGTATCATATTAAATATCTTAAAGCGGGTACTTTTGAAGTAGGATTATTGCTGAACTTTGGGCTTAAATCGCTCGACTATAAAAGATTAATTAACACAAAGAAATCCGTGAAAATCAGCGAAATCCGTGATTAAAAAAAGAAGGTGCCTTATGTCAAAGGCTCATGTTTACAAACGCGACCATATAAATACGGACGAGATAATACCAGCTCGGTATTTGAATACTGACGACGAGGTCGAGCTGGCAAAACATTGTTTGGAAGATTTAGACCCTGATTTTGTTAACAAGGTCAAAAAAGGAGATATAATTGTCGCCGGCGAAGACTTCGGCTGCGGCTCAAGCAGAGAGCACGCCGTTTGGGCTATCCGCGCAGCGGGCGTGCAAACCGTAATCGCAAAATCCTTCGCCCGGATTTTCTATCGCAACGCCATCAACAACGGCTTTTACGTAATCGAGTTGCCGAAGCAGATAGAAAAAATCAACGACGGCGACAAGCTTGTGGTCGATTACAAACAGGGCTTGATAAAAAATGAGACAGCCGGTATTGATATTAAGTTTAATCCGCTGCCGGGGTTTGCATTGGAAATTATCGAGGCCGGCGGCCTGTTAAACAAACTGGCCAAAAAAAGCGCTAAACATATTTATGGGAGGTCATAAACAATGAGTCCAAAACAAAATCCTGGTGATAACATTACGTTCGATCAGCTCGAAGGCATTCAGAGAAGTATCACTAACAGACTAAAATCCCTTCAAAAAAGAGTCCGCCAAAATGACAAAGAGACTATCCTTGAGTTAATACACCTGACGCGCGAGAACTTATACAGAAAGGCACAGCTTCTCTGCGAAGAAAGGGATTCTTACAAAGAGAAATTCCAGGCTATATGCAGAATTCTGGAAAAATAGAACATTGTGAGCAACCGCGGATTAGCGCGGATTTACACGGATTTTAATAAAGAGAGAAAAAAGTGGCTGAATCAGACTTATTGTATTCCGATTTGACAAGAGAGATTATTGGTGCAGCTATGGAAGTGCACAGAAATCTCGACAGTGGATTTCTTGAGAGTGTATATGAGGAAGCTTTGGCAATAGAATTTGACCTCCGCAAGGTACGTTACGAAAGACAGAAAGGCATTGATGTTTTTTACAAAGGGCTGTTGGCAAAGCAGTTCGTGTGTGATTTCCTGGTGGGAGAAAAAGTCTTGGTCGAACTTAAAGCACTCAAAACTATTACCGGTGTTGAGGAAGCACAGATTCTGAACTATTTGAGGGCAACAGGAGTAGAGGTCGGGCTGTTAATAAACTTTGGAGAGCAATCGTTAAAGTACAAGAGGTTAGTGTTGCAACAACAAAAGGAAACCGCGGATTAACGCGGACTTGCGCGGATTAGAAAAATAAATATAAGTAATCAAAATGCAAAATTGTGGATTTGCTTAAGGTGATGAAAGATAAAATTGAAAAAGCAAACAATTGCGAGATGACACAAAAATATATCGCAAAAGAGTTAACGCACTTCACAAAAACGTATGAAACACTTTGCGCTATTCTCGAAGACCGAGTACTTCTTGGTGGGCCTGACATAGAGTTCTCAAGGAGAGGTGGTATAGAGTTTGTAAGTATGTATAAAGAGGATATAAGCAGTAATGCAATGATTAAAGTTAACAAAGTTTGCTTTTCTGACATTCCTGAAGGACAAATGGATATTCACAAGCAGAAATATGGACACTTTGGCATATCATTTGACAAAGACTTTATTGTCAGGAGAGGCGGTATCCCAGTACATTATGTACCACTTGCAGCAGCTATAAATTCAAGGTGGGCGAACGAGGGCGAAACAAGGGCAAGCTTTTTCGATAGGATGACAAAAGAACTGTATGACCACTTCGACAGTTTAATTGTCGAGTATTTCCATGATGAGGAAAAAAGAAAAAAATATCAAAGACTTCACGAGTTTATTGAAATACATATCAAACCCTATTATAAATTCTTTGACCATACGCTGCAAGATGGAGACGAACATAATTATTACTTTGAACGTGAATGGCGAGTTGTGGGAAGTGTTAAATTCAAGATGAGCGATATTAGAAATGTGTTATTATCACCAGAATATGAGAGTAAATTTAGGCAGAAGTTCCCAAAGTACAAAGGGCCGGTAAATTCAAAAAGCTAAAATTAATAACGGTCACTTAGTTTTACTTAAAATTAAAAAATCCGTGAAAATCCGCGTTAATCCGTGGTTTGAAAGGGGAAAATTAGATGAGCAAAAGTTACAAGATTGCTGTAATTCCCGGTGATGGAACCGGGCCGGAAGTAATCGCTGAAGCGGTGAAGGTGTTAAAGGCGGCGGCGAATAAGTTCAAATTCAAAATCGATTTGACGAATTTTGACTTCGGCGGCGAAAGATATAAAAGGACCGGTGAGACCCTGCCCGAAAATGGAGTTGAGGAGCTTCGTAAATTCGATGCGATTCTGCTGGGCGCTATCGGCCATCCTGATGTTGCACCGGGAATTCTGGAAAAAGGAATCCTGCTTCGGTTGCGTTTTGAGCTCGACCAGTACATTAATCTGCGGCCGGTGAAGCTCTATCCCGGCGTCGAGACGCCGTTGAAAGACAAGGGCCCAGATGACATAAACTTCGTCGTGGTCCGCGAAAACACCGGCGACATGTACACCGGCACAGGCGGCTTTACAATGAAGGGAACGCCGCAGGAGGTGGCGGTGCAGTCCGCGGTCTATAGTCGCTTTCAGGTTGACCGCTGCTTAAAATACGCATTTGAATACACCCGCAAGTACGGCAAAAAAGCGACCGGCAGAGGAGAAAACAATACCCTCGCTCTCTGCGGAAAGACAAACGTCTTAACATATATCTACGACCTGTGGGAGCGGGCCTTTCACGAAATGGGCCAAAAAGAATATCCGGATATTAAAAGAGAGTATTACCACGTTGACGCCGTCTGTATGTGGATGGTCAAAAACCCTGAATGGTTCGACGTCATCGTAACCGGCAATATGTTCGGCGACATCATCACCGACCTCGGTGCGATAGTGCAGGGCGGTATGGGCATCGCTGCAGGCGGCAATCTCAACCCGGAAGGCGTCAGTATGTTTGAGCCAATCGGCGGCAGCGCTCCAAAATATACCGGCAAAGGCGTCATCAACCCCTTAGCCGCTATCTGCGCAGGACAAATGATGCTCGCCGCCCTCGGTGAAGAAAAAGCAGCCGAGACGATAGAAAAAGCTGTAATGTTCGTAACTGCCAACAAGATAAAAAGCCTGCAGGCCGGAAAAATGGGTTACTCAACCAGCGAAGTCGGGGATATAGTCGCCGAAAAAGTAGCTGAATAGAACCATGCCAGCGAATTTAACACCAGATTATTTTAAAGCTGAGCAGTGGTATCGTGAAGCCACTACCAACGAGGAGAAAATACTCGCCGTGGAACGTATGCTGGCGGTAATGCCCAAGCACAAAGGCACCGACCACCTAAAGGCAGACCTGCGCAGAAAGCTCAGCAAACTAAAAGAATCGCCCGCAAAGAAGGGAAAGGGCAAACACGCCGATATCTTCCATATCCAGCGAAGCGGTGTAGGACAAATAGTTCTCCTGGGTACGCCTAACTGCGGCAAAAGCTCTATCGTTGCCGCTTTGACAAATGCGAAAGTCCATATTGCCGAGTTTCCGTTTGCGACAAATGCGCCCGTCCCCGGAATGATAAAGTTCGAGGATGTCCAAATTCAGCTCGTTGATATGCCGCCTATCACCGCCGACTACATCGCCCCCGGCCAGGTGGGGACATACCGCAACTGTGATTTGATTGCTATCGTCATTGACCTTTCCGCCGACGTGACCGAACAAATGCGAATCTGCCTGGATTTCCTCGAATCGAGAAACCTGCTTATTGACGAGCAAACGCCCACCGTAGACGGGCATGGCAACGTTCTCGGCAAAAGGGCCTTTTGCATCTGCACAAAGTACGATATCGCCAAACCCGGCGCCCTTGAAGCCCTCAAGCAGTTGTGCAAATACCCCTTTGAATTTGTGGAAGTCTCTACTAAAACCAGCGCAGGTCTCGACAAGCTCCCCGCCTTGTTCTTCGGCTTATTAGGTATCATACGCATCTACGCCAAACCGCCGGGCAAAAAACCCGATATGGATGACCCGTTCACACTGCCGACCGGCTCTACCGTTTCAGACCTGGCCACCGCCATTCACAGAGAATTGGCGGACAAACTTAAATTCGCAAAAATATGGGGCACCGGCGTCTATAAAGGCCAAAACGTCCAGAAAAATCACGTCCTCAACGACAAGGACATTATCGAATTGCATTTCGCCTGATTTATCGCTATGATGTGAATGTCAGACTTCAAAGCTGAGTGTTTTGGACATTCGAAATTTGTTTTTAGGATTTGAAAAGCAGAGGTTTCTGGATGGAATGCAAGAAAAAGCTAAATCTAAAAGATTGCGGCTGTACATACGCCGGCTGTGATAGAAAGGGGATGTGCTGTGAGTGTATAAGCTATCACCTCTCGAGCAAGCAGCTGCCCGGCTGCTGTTTCCCACCAGCCGTTGAAAAAACTTACGACCGCAGCTTCAAGGCCTTCGCCAAAGCATGGAAGCTTTGACAAGGTAAAAGTTAAAAGACAAAAGGCCAGGTGATGAGGACACTCGGCCTTTTGTATGAGTGCAGAATGGGTATTGGCAATCAGTAATTGAGAAGCTCATCGGGCCAGTCTTTGCTTAAAATCTGCTGCAGGTTTCCGTTGGCGTCGAGGATGACGATTTCCTTTCGACGAGCCGGGGTGTTTGGGTCATTGGTCAGGTAATGAGATTTTTCCGAGACGAGGCAGGAAAGTCGGTCAGGGCCTTTCCACTGGGCGATAAGGCTCTCTCCTTCTCCAAACCCTTCTTCCTCGTCGATGAGGATTTTTGTAAGACTAAGGTCGCCGCCGAGGGCATAAATGCCAACTGTGTTTTTCTTTCCATTCAGGAGGATTTTCCGGGAGTCATGAGAAAGTGCGAAGAGATACAAATTCACGTTTCCCTTCGTGGCGTCGAGTACGACTTGATGCACGATTTCGCTAAGTGCGCCGGTAAGGGTATCGTAGCAGAAGATGGTTGTTTTTTCTTCGTCGAGTTTGCTGGAGGGCAGCGACATCTTTGAGGATGCGAAAAAAATGCGGTTCTCACCGGCATAAGAAACGTGCATCCAGGGGTGATATAAAACGCCGGCGAGTTCCGAAACGGCGCCTGTGCAGGTATATCTTTGTAATGGGTCATTAGAGTCGAGCGAGGCAAGGAGCCGGCCGTTGGGGTCGATGACGGTTCGCTCGACGAGCGAGCCGAGGGCAGGTTTCTGTGTGTCGAAGAATTCATCTTCGGGCTTGATATATGCGATAGCACGGGAATCGGCTCGGAAGTCGTAGCCGGCGGCTGGGTCCTCTTCGATACCCGCCTGACCTCGGCCGATTTGTCCGTCCCTGCCGATTCTGTTTCGCCACGCCTTCGAATTGGCCGTCAGTGCAATCCGGTAGATATACGCGCCCGCTTTTTTGTCATTGAGCTTCTCGACATTCTGCCACATTCCCAGCAGCGCATTTTGCATCGCCTCAACAAAAAGCTCGCGGTTACCGGTCAGCTTCCACAAAACCGATGTTAGGAATCCAGAATACCTGGTTCTTAGTTGCCTGAAGACCTCTGCTCGTTTTGAATACTTCATTACGTTGCTCTAACATTAGATAACGGCTGAACGCGTCCAGCTTTCACATAATAATAACAGCCGAGAGCTGATTTTGTAGAAATGTTTATTATAAATTTGGCGTAACCGGCGGCAAAAATTTAATTCTGTGGCTGTTTTTGGGTCAGGGCGTTGAGACGGTCGCGGGCATTTTGAAAGTTTGGGTCGATTTGCAGGGCCGCACGATATGATTTTATCGCTTCAGCAGTTTCACCTTTTCCCTCGAGGAGGATGCCTAGATTGCGATGCATCTCGACGTCATCCGGCCGGGCGATAAGCACAATCCGAAACTCTTTTATCGCTTCATCGGTTTTGCCTGCACCGGCCAGCGCCAAGCCTAATTGGCCGTGGGCAATTACGTTGTCAGGTTCAAGCTCAAGTGCTTCTTTATAACACTCAATAGCCTCACCAAAATTACCCTGCCCAGCCAACGCAAACCCAAGATTGCTCAGCGCATCGCTATCTTCCGGCTCAGATCGCAACGACTGGCGATACTCGGCGATAGCCTCATCGGTCTTTCCCTGCCTGGCCAGCACCGTTGCCAAATTATAATGAGCTGCTGCTAAATTTGGATTCAGCCCCAGGGCTTTTTTATAATACTGAATCGACTCCTCTATCCTGCCAAGCTTATTATATGCAGTACCTAAGTTGTTATATATCTCCGCTGGTTCGCCTTTCAGTTCCAGTGCCTTATTAAAGTGCTCTATGGCTTCAGTTATTTTGCCCGCGTCCTTAAGAACGTTTCCGAGATTAGCGTGTGGACGATATTTTTGCGGCGATTTATTTACACAGTCCTGCCACAGGGTAACAGCATCGGCGTAAACACTGTTTCTCTGATATGTCCATACGCTAAAAAACACAGCCACAATGCAGAATGTCATTATCTTAACCCAGGCGGGTTTTATAAATCGATAAGCCAGTACAACCGCAGCCACAGATACAAATATAGATGGGAGATAAAGCCGATGCTCGAACACAAGTTCAAGACCGAGTACTGATGATTCTATCACCAGATTGCCGAAAAACCAAAGGATGCAAAATGATAGAAGACGCTGCCCCTTCGCCAGATAAACAGCCAGTCCGGCAAATCCAACTGTGGCTACCAAACACAACAATGTCGTCACAGGGTCAATCAAAGAATGCGAAACAGCAAAGTAATGGTCGAGATTGAGTCGGCCGGGATGTGGAAAAATCAAAAGACTGATATAATAAATCACCACCCGAAACTGCGTCAGAAGCCGCTCGGTAATAGTAAAGTCGCGATTGGCATACCCTCCGGCTATCCTTTCCAGTGGATTTTTGCCTAAGTACACTAAGCCAAGGAGGCAGAAGATAACAAATATTCCTGCAATATACCGCACATTCCTTTTCAGCCAGCCAATACTTAAGTCCTGGAAAAAGTACCATTCATACAAAAGTATAAAAACTGGCAACGTAGCTGCCATCTCTTTGCTGCCAAGAGCCATTGTCCAAGCCAGAATACAACCGGCAAACCACGTCCAGCTTCTTTTCCCTGCGAAGACGGCAAACCGGCCCTTAACATAAAGTAAAAACGACAGCATGTAGAACATCGCCGCCATACTGGTCATCCTCTGGACAATGTAAGTTACCGTCTGTGCCTGAACGGGGTGAACAAGCCACAGCAAAGCCGCAAAAAATGCAATTAGATTTGTATCCTTGTATTTATCTTTCAACACAGGGATTCGTAGTGTCCCCTTGACAAAAAGATATATAAATATCGCCGTCAGAATATGAATGGCTATGTTAACAAAGTGGTATCCCCCAACCTCGTACTTATGGAAATAATAATTCAGAGCAAAGCTGATATTGGCCATCGGCCGAGATGATACATAACTCCCGAAACCTGCTGTAACAATATTCTTTAGATTCAATTCCTTAATCCGGATATGAGGATTTTTAGGTATATTCAAAAGGTCGTCTAATAAAAAAGGGCATTGCAGAGTGTTCGAGTAAATTAAAACACCCCCCAAAGTAAGCAAAACCAAAAAAACAACAATGCCACAAGCCTCCCTTCCACCCCTTTTGCTGCCAGTCTTACAACAAACCTTCTCTCCCAAGACTTTACCCTCACACAGGTTTACGCCTTAAACTTTTTGCCTGTTAGCCGTTCGTAGGCCTCGATGTACTTTGCGCTGGTCTTTTTCACAATATCATCAGGCAGCTCTACACCCGGCCCGGACTTGTCGAAATTTATGCTCTCTAAGTAATTACGGACATACTGCTTGTCGAAGCTCTCTTGGTCCCTGCCCCGCCCGTATCTGTCTGCAGGCCAAAACCGCGATGAGTCCGGCGTCAAAACCTCATCAATCAAAATAATCCTGCCGCCGGTAATCCCCCACTCAAACTTCGTATCAGCCAGGATTATACCCCTGCTCTCGGCGTACTCGCTTGCCCTTTCAAAAATCATTATGCTGTTATCGTGCACAAATTCTGCCCGCTCCGCCCCAAGAATTTCCACGCACTTCTCAAAGCTGATATTCTCATCGTGCGTTCCCCTCTCAGCCTTGGTCGCTGGCGTAAAAACAGGTTCCGGCAATTTTTCGCACTGACGCAGGCCGGCAGGCAGCTTCTGTCCGCAAATCGTGCCGCTTTCCTTATATTCCTTCCAGCCGGAGCCGGCCAAATACCCTCGCACAACGCACTCAATCGGCAAAACCTTGACCTTTTTAACCAGCATACTCCGCCCGGCTAATTGCTTCTCAAAGTCGCAAAAAGGCTCCGGGAAACCGCTCACTTGGTCACTAATCAAATGATGTTCAACATCGTCTCCCAGAAAACCAAACCAGAATTTTGAAATCTGCGTCA
>Ga0315282_10010869_pt1 | contig 14198 bp, 17 predicted proteins | sample YL17G07_20_MG_FD_203693 | JGI IMG/M metagenome (GOLD analysis project Ga0315282, IMG submission 203693) | Sediment microbial communities from Yellowstone Lake, YNP, Wyoming, USA - YL17G07_20 | ecosystem: Environmental > Aquatic > Freshwater > Lake > Sediment | place: USA: Wyoming | collected...
ACTTTACTTATTTCGGTTTTTTTGCCTTTGATTGCAGGCTTTGTAATGTTGTTTTTGCCGAATAAGGTCAGACTATTGCCCAAGGCATTAACACTAATTATTTCAGCTTTTGTATTCGTACAGGCCGTCCGGATATTCAATCTTGGTCAACTTGATTATGCCTGGTCTGTTTTTCAAATAGACAACCTGAAATTAGACTTACTGCTAAGCGCCAAACCCTTGGGGGCATTTATATTGATGTTCGCTATGGGCTTTGGCCTGTTGATAACCTTGTATTCACTTAAATCAATGGCCGGCACTAAGCACCTGAATATCTATTACGGTTCGATTCTTCTTACAATAGGCGGCTCAGCGGGAATACTGCTTTCTAATCATCTTTTATTTTTGCTTATTTTCTGGGAGATTGTTACCGCATCACTGTATCTTCTGATAACCACCGGCGGCAAAAATTCCAACTTTGCGGCGACCAAGAGTTTCGCAATAATAGGGGCCTCCGATGCCGCCCTGCTTTTCGGTGTGTTGATGGTATGGGTAGTTTCGGGGACATTTGTCATTTCGGATACTAGCCTGCCAACCACTTCTACATTTCCCATTATAGCTTTTCTGCTGCTTATGACAGCCGCCATTACCAAGGCGGGTGCACTACCTTTGCATACATGGCTGCCTACCAGTGGTGAGTATGCCCCAACCTCTGTGATGGCGCTTTTGCCCGCTGCAATAGATAAACTTTTGGGAATTTACCTGCTCGTAATAATTGTTCGTGAGATATTTGTTATGCAGTCTGCTGCTTTAAGCTTAATCCTTGCAATTATCGGCGCCGCTACGATTATCATTGCCGTAATGATTGCAATGGTTCAGCACAATCTCAAAAAGCTGCTCTCCTATCACGCCATCAGTCAGGTCGGGTATATGATTCTCGGCATAGCAACGATGACTCCCGTAGGCATTGCCGGTGGAATATTTCATATGCTGAACAATGCGATATATAAATGTTGCCTGTTCTTGTGCGGCGGGGCGGTTGAGCAGCAAGCAGGAACGCCTGAATTAGAGCGGCTCGGCGGGCTGGGTAAAAAAATGTCCATTACTTTCACTACTTGCCTGATAGCTGCTTTAAGTATTTCCGGCATACCGCCATTCAACGGATTTGTTTCCAAATGGATGATTTACCAGGGCGTAATTGAGATGGGAACGACACAAGCAGGTATTGCAGCCAAACTATGGCCTATCTGGCTAACTTGTGCTATGTTCGCAAGTGCACTTACTCTGGCTTCATTTGTAAAATTAATACACTCATTATTCCTTTCTCGCTTGCCGCAAGAGCTAAAAGGTGTAAAAGAAGTTTCGCCTTTGCAGACTTTCCCGATGATTGTACTTGCCTCGCTGTGCGTATTTTTCGGAATTTTCTATCACGTACCACTTAAGCTTTTTATTTATCCTGCTTTGAACATAAAACCAGATACTGTGATTTTCGGCACGTGGGACTCAATTCTGGCCACAGCGTTGATGGCGTTTGGTATTATTCTCGGCCTGCTGATTTTATTCGTCGGGCTATTGGCGAGAAAGGTCAGAGAAGTGCCCACGTGGACTTGCGGCGAAGCTCAGACCAATGAACAGATGACAATACCCGGAACGCATTTCTACAAAACTGTTTCAGATATGAGCGGCCTGAAGCAGCTTTACACCGGCCAGGAAAAAGGTTATTTCGATTTATACAATCAAAGCGGGAAAGCAGGTCTGGCCTTGACAGAATTTCTGCGGTGGCTGCATTCGGGAATCCTGCCGGTGTATCTGACCTGGGTAACGTTGGGATTATTGGTAATCCTATTTATACTCTGTAAGATTTGGTGAGGCAAATATGGCCATATTCTACATTTTACTGCTGTTTATGATAATTGCCGCGATTATTGCGGTAGAAACCAAAGACCTTTTAAGCTCCATAATCTGCGTCGGTGCAGTCGGAGTCGGTACCTCTATAATGTTCCTGTTCCTTCGTGCACCTGATATTGCCATAACACAGATTGTCGTGGAGGTTCTGGGACTAATTATCCTGATTCGTGCCACAATCTCTCGTGACCTTACTTTTATCACTGGAGACAGAGAGTTTTTTGGGACAGTTGTTTCAGTAGTTATTATCTTTGTAATCTTCTTAGCAGGGATAAAAGTTTTTGAAACTTTGCCTGATTTCGGCACACCTCTCATCGCCAAAGTACCAAATGTTGCTTCTAACACCTATATAAAGGAAGGGCTCGCAAAAACTGGAGCAGCAAACATTGTGGCTGCGATTATTCTTGATTATCGTGGTTACGATACACTCGGCGAGGCAACCGTGCTCTTTACCTCGATTGTCGGCGCTGTTGTTTTACTGCGGAGAAAAAATAAAAAATTGCTGGAGGAGCCAGACGAATGAAAGGGATGACAGTAATAGTAAAAACTATTGCCAGTTGGGTCAAGGTTCTTATATTTTTGTTTGGTATTAACATCATTATTTTTGGCCATCTGACCCCTGGCGGCGGATTTGCCGGCGGCGTGATTCTGGCTTCCTCCTATGTGTTGCTTATGCTGGCTTTCGGCAGAGAATTTGCAGAGAAAAATCTTTCCCTGCCTGCTGCTTCAAAGATTGACTGCCTGGGGGCGTTCCTTTTTGCCCTCATAGCGATTTTGGGTTTTGCTTTCGGCGGCATTTTCTTCGTCAACTATCTGGTCAAGTATAGTCAGCCGTTACGGCTTATAAGTGCCGGCACCATCCCGCTATCGAACATTGCTATTGGTCTGAAGGTTGGTGCGTCTTTATTTCTGGTTATTCTTACTCTCTCGATGTTTAGACCTGATGTATCAACTGGCAAGAAGGAGTGAACCGATGCCTTATGCATTATGCTTCTTACTGTTTATGGTCGGGCTGTATTGTGCAGTCGTCAAAAAAAATATAGTCAAGATTGTAATCGGCCTGGCAATTATGGAATATGCCGTTAACCTTTTCCTGATTATGCTCGGCTACCGAACCGGCGGAACAGCGCCAATCATCGACAAAACTTACCTTGAACCGGGAACAGGACAGATTGCTGCCAGCTTCGTCAATAGCGCAGTTGACCCCCTTCCGCAGGCACTTGTGCTTACTGCAATCGTTATCGCTTTAGGTTCTCTGGCTTTGATGGTTTCGATGTGCATCAGAATATATGAGAAATATGGCACCCTTGATATTACTGAAATAAGGAGATTAAAAGGATGAGTCCCGCACCTCAGAGATGGTTTTACGTATATTTGCTAAAAAGTAAAAGAGATAGCTTAATTTATATTGGATGTACCTCAAATCTGCATAAAAGATTAGAAGAACACAGAGAAGAGAAGGTCTATTCGACAAAAAAAATGTTGCCTATCGAACTTATATATTTTGAAGCATATAGCTCTAAAAAAGCTGCTTTTGAAAGAGAAAGAAGGCTTAAACACTATGGTAGTGCTTTAAGGCATTTGAAATTGAGAATCGGAGGTGCGGGATGAGCGTACCGCTTCCTGTTTTTATTGCTATCCCTTTAGTGACGGCATTTGTGCTGCCTATCTTCGGCAGGAAAGGCAAAGATGCTGCAACAATCTTAGCCAATCTGGCAACTATTTCGCTGCTTGTGCTGGCTATTGCTACTATCGGGCAGTCTGCCGTATATGAGGTAGGCAAGTGGTCCATACCGCTTGGAATTAATCTCGTTCTTGATGGTTTAAGCTCTCTTTTGCTTTTGACCGTTAGTGTTGTCAGTGCTGCTTCTATGCTTTTTAGCGCCAGATATATGGAGCAATACACCGCCAAGTCAAAATACCTAAGCCTGTTTATGCTTATGGTCGCGGGAATGAATGGTCTGGTTCTCTCGGGAGACATCTTCAATCTGTTCGTATTTCTGGAAATCGCTTCTTTGGCTTCTTATGCTCTTGTCGGCTTTGGCTGTGAGCATGAAGAACTGGAGGCATCTTTTAAGTATATGGTCCTCGGCAGCATCGCTTCTACATTTATCCTTTTTGCGATTGCTCTTGTTTATGGTAATACCGGCGCACTTAATATGGCCTACATTTCAAAAGCAATCCAAAGCACCGGCTTAAATGCAGGGCTTGCTTTTGCTCTGGCTTTGTTCGTCGTTGGCTTTGGTCTAAAAGCCGCTTTGGTGCCATTCCATGCCTGGCTGCCGGATGCCCACCCATCGGCTCCGGCGCCGATTTCAGCAATGCTCTCCGGTGTACTAATAAAAACCCTTGGCGTCTATGCTCTCAGCCGTGTGGTTTTTAATGTGTTCGGTATTTCCATCCCAATAGGCTGGCTTTTAATCGTCCTGGGTCTTTTGAGTATGGTTGCCGGCGCGTTTCTGGCAATAGGACAATGGGATTTAAAGCGACTTATGGCTTATTCGAGCATTAGCCAGGTCGGCTATGTGGTTCTGGGGGTCGGCTTAGGTGGCCTTATCATTGCCACGGGAGGCAACGTTGCCTGGGCTTCTTTAGCTATCCTCGGTGGGTTGTTCCACCTTGTCAACCACGCTGTCTACAAGTCCTTGTTATTTTTAACAAGCGGCTCGGTGGAAATGTCAACCGGCACAAGACAAATGAGACAGATGGGTGGACTCGCAGAGAAAATGCCTGTAACGCGTGCAGCCTGCACCATTGCGTCAGCTTCTATCGTTGGTATCCCGCCCTTTAGCGGGTTCTGGAGTAAGCTGGTCCTTGTAATTGCAGCAATTCAGGCGCATTTTTACTGGATTGCGGCAATAATTGTTTTTATTAGCTTGTGCACTTTAATTATGTATTTGAAGGTTCAAAGGTATGTTTTTCTCGGTGAGTTGCCGGCAAATCTCCGGCATATCAAAGAAAATAAAGGCACTATGCTTGTCGCCATGGTATTTTTGGCCTGTTTGTGTGTGCTTATGGGATTGCTTGTGATTGTGCCGTCTTTGAAAGCCAATATTCTCGACCCGGCTGTAAAGGTGTTGACGGACGGGCTTTTGTATTCAGCTAATCTGATTGGGACATAGTTTCGAAGGATTGAATTTATGAGGCGTCTGGTTTATTTTGTTATAGGGTTTATTATCTGGGTTATCTGGACCTGGCCTTTTGTTGAGGGTAAAATTGATATCCAGGTTGTGGTTGCGGGACTGGTAGCTTCTGCTGGTGTTGCGGTTTTGTTCCATGATATGTTGCCTAAAGAGCACCATGTGTTTTTGTCGCCGCTGCGGCTGTTTTGGTTTTTGATGTATGTGCCTGTATTTTTCTATTATATGGTAAAGGCTAATTTCGACGTGCTTTACCGGGTGCTGCACCCAAAGATGCCGATTAGACCCGGGATTGTAAAAATAAAAACGAATCTAAAAACCGACTCCGGCATTACTGCTCTTGCCAATTCCATCACCCTGACACCTGGCACTATGACAGTTGATTTGACCGACGACGGATATTTGTACATCCACTGGATTAACGTCCAGTCTGATGACATCGAGCAGGCAACAAAAACTATTGCCAACACATTCGAGTGGTTTATCAAAAGGATTTTTGAGTAAAAAGAGAAAGAGAAATTATGATAACAGTATTTTATATTGGCTTGTTCGTATGTTGTTTTTTGTGCCTGTATCGAATCGGTCGCGGCCCCACCGCACCTGATAGAACCGTGGCCATCGACATACTGGGCATAGTCATAGTGGGTTTTTGTGCGCTCATCGGAGTCGTTACAAAAAAGGATTATTATCTTAATATCGCTCTTGCTTGGGCGCTATTAAGTTTTATCGGTACTATCGCATTAGCAAAGTTCCTGGAGGGCAGAAGCTTCGATGAGTGAGATTATTGGATACATATTGATAATAATTGGGATTTTCTTTGATATATCCGGCTGTATAGGTTTGGTTCGTCTGCCTGATGTTTACAACCGTTTGCAGGCCTCAACAAAATGCGTAACGCTCGGCACTATCTTACTTTTAATTGGTGTCGCCTTAGTTAGCGATGTGGCGGCCTTAAATGCCAAAGCTATAATCTGTGCTGTGTTTATATTGATAACCTCACCTACGGCCGCTCATGCAATCGCCAAAGGCGCTTACGCTTCCGGCGTAAAACTGTGGGAGAATAGTGTTGTTGACAAATACGGAGAAGAAATCAGCAAGAAAAGCAAATAATATTCGGCCTAAAATGCAGGAGTTTGAAATTGCGTTTACCAAAGTTAAGAGAATTGAAAGAAGCAGTAACGGCGGTTGTATCCCCGCGTTTTACCACCAGATTCCCCGCTAACCCGTGCATGGTGCCGGAGAAGTACAGAGGCAAACCGGAGTTTGACCTTGATACCTGCATTGGTTGCGGTGCATGCGTAAATGCCTGTCCGACTCCGGAATGCTTAAGCATGGTCGATGACCTGAAGGCAAACCCTCCCGTAAGAAGAATAACCCATCGATATGATACCTGCATCTTTTGCGGCAATTGCGAGGCCAACTGCACGACAAAAACAGGCATACAGCTATCAAGAAAATGGGACTTGGCTACTCTAAATAGAGCAGACACCATCGAAACTCACGAGTTCGAACTGCAGATGTGTGAAAAGTGTGGTGCAATGATAGGTACCAAAAAACACCTTGTCTGGCTTTATGAAAAACTTGGCCCGTTGGCCTATACTAACCCTTCCCTGCTGATTGCCAAAAGCGGCGAATTGCACACAAGGCCGCAGGATATTCAACAGCCGCCAAAGTCCGACAGGGCCGTCGAAACAAGTGATTTTATGCGAATGCTGTGCCCCAAGTGTAAATGTGAGCTGAATATCCAACTGTAAAAATGCTATGGTGACCGGCGAACAACTTTTCGAGCAGCTAAATAAACTTCGCGGTTCTAAAACAGTTATTGTCGGAATCGGCAACATATTAAAAGGTGATGATGGAGTTGGTTCGTTGGTCTGCCAGCAACTTAGCCTCCCAAAATCCTGCGCCGAACTAATAGATGCTAGCACCGTTCCCGAAAACTATATTCAGCCCATCATAAAAAAAGCCCCACAGAATTTGCTTATTATTGATGCTATTGACTTTAGTGCATCGCCTGGAACGATAAGTATATTCAAACCTGAGCAGTTAAACTCAACTGTTTTTTCAACACACACTCTTTCGCCCCGCTTATTTGCTGAAATGGTTACCCGAAATATCAAGGTAGATGTGTGTTTTGTTGGTATTCAGCCGGCGCACACTCGGCTGGGTGACTCTATGTCACCGCAGGTATGTCAGGCGGCTCAGCAGCTTGCGAAGATGTTGATTGACGTTTTCCCTCCGATACGGCCGGTTCTGTGACCTGCCGAATTGTCAAGCGTGCAAGAAGGGGCATCCACTTTTCATAAGCATCCATTTCTTGAGTTGACATGGCAGGAAGATGCTGTTATTGGAGGACCCCTTCATACCGAGAGTGCTCTTATATCTTTTTGCGGAAGGTCTCATCATACGTTACCTACAGCAACATCATATAATTGCTTTTAAGTATATATATGCGGTCTTTTTCCCAAAGTCAAATTTTTCTTTTCTCCAAGCTCGGGGTTGTCTCGGAGTAACTTTCGGTGTCAAAAAAGTGTCAATCGTCACTGTATAACCATTTGTCAGTCACTTGTATACTCACTTGTCAACCGCTTGCAACCCTCATTTTTAGCCAAAAAACGTGTTATAATCCATTGTGTCTCAAGGGCTTATGGTGGCAATATCAGACTGTCGATCCGAAGGTTGAGGGTTCGAGCCCCTTCGGCCTCGTTTAAACAAAAGGGTCATCTCTAATGTGGCCTTTTTTGTTTAATGTACAAAAGGGGTCGAACCCAAAAGGGTGTGGGAAAAGGGTTTTCCCACGTCGTCGGGGTGACAGGCAGTTGTGTTGCCGCCAGAGGGGCAGCGCCCCTATGGAAATCCGCGAAAGCGGATTTGTTCGAGCCCCTTCGGCCTCGTTTACGGGGGAAAAAGCTGCTTTGACAGCAGGCAGCGAATCAGCACTGATTTTAAGTTTTTTATTGATTTTAGCTTTTTAGTCGCCTTCTGTTTTTGATAGAATCTCTCACGCAAAGTCAAAAAAGATTAAGAGAGTCTAACATAATGAAAAAGACTCGGATTGACGCTGTTGACTTGGACACAGATTAACACGGATTTATACTGTTTATAATTCGTTTCTCTGTGTCCTCTGTGTTCTCTGTGGCTAAAGTTCTTTTTGTTAGAGTTTTTAAATTTCTGAACAGAAAGGAAAAGATGAAAGACCATAAATCGGATTGCCCTGGCAAGCAAAAATATCTGGCAGGAAAAAGAATCCTTCCGAAGCCGATTGGCAAAGACACAGATGTAGTAAAACTTATAGATAGTATGGATGCTTATAACGGCGGAAGATTGAGGGCCGCCTGTCATTTATTAAGAGATAGGTTCTCTCAGGAGGACGTTACGGTAGGATTAAGTCTTGCAGGCGCCTTAACTCCCGCAGGGTTAGGGCCATCCACAATAATTCCGCTTATGAACCACGGCTTTGTCGATTGGATAACCGCAACCGGCGCAAATATGTATCACGATTTACATTTCGCCTTTAACCTGCCGATGTTCAGAGGCAGCCATAATGTTGACGATGCGGATTTAAGAGCAAAAGGCGTAACGAGAATCTACGATATCCTGTTCGATTATGAAGACGTTCTGATGGAGACCGACAGGAGATTGAGGACAATACTGGTAAGACCTGAATTCCAGAAGGAGATGGGTACTCGCGAATTTTATTATCATCTTGGAAAAATCCTTAACGAGCACGAAGAAAAAAACAAATTAGGGCAGGTAAGCGTTTTGGCAGCGGCCTATCGCGACGGCATACCTGTTTTTACGTCATCCCCTGGGGATTCGACTATCGGAATGAATGTGGCCGGCATCGAGCTTCTTGCGGAAGCTACAGGTCTGCAGGATTTATTCAAGCTGAAAATAAATCCGAGTATAGATGTCAACGATTCGACAGCCATAGTATTGAACGCCAAGAGATATGAAAAAGGAAAAACGGCGGTGATTTTGATTGGCGGCGGCAGTCCCAAAAACTTTATGCTTCAGACCGAGCCGCAGATTCAGGAAGTCCTGATGATTCCGGAAATGGGACAGGATTACGATATCAACATAACCGATGCCAGGCCGGACACCGGCGGATTATCGGGAGCTTCACCGAGCGAAGCGGCCAGCTGGGGCAAAATCGACCCGACGAAACTTGAAGAAACCGTTACCGCATACCTCGATGTTACAGTAGCATTTCCTCTAATGACCGCTTATGTGCTCCAGTCCACTAAGCCAAAGAAACTAAAAAGATTATATGACAGAGGACAAGAACTGCATGACAAGCTTATAAAATCTTATCTCGAGAACAACAGAGAGGTTGAAAAACTTAAAAGTCTTATCGGAAAGCTGTCAGCCTGAGTAAAACAGATGAAAGAAAAACTTGTTAAATTAGCTCAAAGACACGGGACGCCGTTGTTTATTATCGACCACGCCAAAATAAGAGAGAACTTTCGCACTTTTAAGAAAAATCTCCCCAATGTGCAGGCATATTACGCGGTAAAGGCAAACCCAAACCAGGAGATAATTAAAACTTTGTTTAATGAAGGTTCGAGCTTTGACGTCGCTTCCTACAACGAGTTCATACAGATTTACGAGCAAATCAAAAGTTTCGGAAAGAAAGACAAAGACTTTTTTATCTGGGACAAAATCATTTTCTCCAACACAATCAAAGACAGGCACACCTTAAAAAAAATCAAAAAATATAAGCCGCTTGTTACTTATGACAATGCCGATGAGGTGAAGAAAATAAAAGAGCATTGCCCGACGGCGGGATTAATCTTGCGATTGAAAGTGCCGGATACCGGCTCGCTGGTGGAGTTGGGCTCGAAGTTTGGCGCCGAGCCGGGCGAAGCGGCCGATTTAATAAAACAGGTTTTCGATTTGGGACTTACTGTTGAAGGTTTGAGCTTTCACGTAGGAAGTCAATGCACCAATTTTGACAATTACGCTTCCGCACTGCAGATAACATCCGAAATTTTCAACGACTGTCGGAAAAAAGGCTACGATACGAGAATAGTGGACATCGGCGGCGGATTTCCGGTGCCCTATGATTCACATGTCCCCAGATTCGAGCAGCTTGCGAAAATAATACGTTCAGAATGCGAAAGACTGTTTCCGGAAGATGTAGAACTTATAGCCGAGCCGGGACGATTTATGGTTGCAACGGCCGCTGCACTGATTTCGGAGATAATAGGAAAGGCGCGCAGAGACGGCAAGATTTTCTATCATATAAATGACGGGGTCTATCAAACATTTTCGGGGATAGTTTTTGACCACTGGATTCCGAATTTTCGTCCCTTTAAGGGTGGCAAACAAAAGGTCTGTACCGTCGTCGGCCCTACGTGCGATAGCTTTGACAAAATCTCTCTGTCGGAACATCTGCCGGCAAATCTTCAAATCGGTGATTTCCTTTATACAGAAAACATCGGGGCATACAGCATCGCTTCTTCAACAAGATTCAATGGTTTTGATGGCGCCACGATTGTACATATTAATAAGTAAATGCGTCCGAGTCCCTTTGCCATCGTTTCTTAATGTTTAACAAAAGCGCTGTCCCAGTCTTTCCAAACCGGCTCAAACCCATGTGCTCTTATCATCCCGGCTACCTGAGCCGGGCTGCGTGTGTCGTCAATTTCAAATTGTTCAATTGCATTTGTCGGCTGTGAATAACCGCCCGGGCAGGTCTTGCTGCCGGCACTGACTTTGGTTACCCCGACTTCGATTAAATGGTCTCTCAGCTCCGCCCCTTCGCGGGTCGATAGTACCAGCCCCGCATCGGCAAAGCACAATCGTAACGCAATTATCATCTGCACAAGATTTTTATCGGAGAGTAGAGAAAACTGCGTTCGGTCAACGTTCTTTGCCGGTCGCAGTCTCGGGAACGAAAACGACACGCGGGATTTCCAGTAGCGATTCATAAGGTAATGGGCGTGCTCGGCAAGGGCTAAAGTTTCGAGCCGCCAGTCAGATAGGCCGAGCAGGACTCCGATGCCGATTTCTCTCATTCCCGCCTGAGCAATACTGTCGGCTGCGCTCAACCGATGGTCATAGTTGGCCTTGGGACCGGCGGGATGATATTTGCGATATATATCGCGGTCATACGTCTCCTGATATAGTGTAACCCCTTCGATGCCTGCATAAAGGAGCTTTGCATACTCAGCACTGCTCATCTGATATACTTCTATCGAGATGGAGCTGAATTTGCTTCTCAGTTTCCCGGCAAGCTCCGAAAGATAATCGATGCTGATGAATTTTCTATCCTCGCCGCTGACGAGTAATATGTCCCGCAAGCCCTCAGAAGCAATAACGTCGGCTTCATTAACCGCCTGTTCAATGGTTAATCTTCTCCGCTCGGATTTGTTTTCTTTGTTGAAGCCGCAGTATCGGCAATTATTTATGCAGTAATTAGACAGATATAGGGGGGCGTAGAGCCGGATTGTTCTTCCAAATCTTTGTATGGTAAGCTGTCGGGCCATCTGTGCCATCTCTTCGAGATAGTCCTCAGCCGCCGGCGAGGCAAGCGCCAGCAGTTTCTCCGGGCTATAACTGCCGGCGGGGGAGTCCAAAGCCCGCTCAACGTCACTGCCGTTAACTTCATTTAGATATTTTTGCGTGCTAATCATTCTTCGTTTTGAATATCTCTTAAAAAGCCCGTTAGGGGGCTCGAAGCGCTTGCCCTCTTGCTGGCGGCTGCTGCACCGGCCTTGTAAGCCGTCCGTCCGGCTTTAACCGCGAGCTTAAAAGCCGTGGCCATCAGGCTCGGCTCGGTTGCTGTTGCGATTGCCGTATTGACCAGAACTGCATCGGCGCCCATCTCCATTGCCTCTGCTGCATGCGACGGCAGTCCCAGCCCTGCATCAACTACAACAGGCACGTTCGCCTGCTCAATTATAATCTCCAACGCCGCACGGGTTCTGAGTCCCTGTTTTGAGCCGATGGGGCTGGCAAGCGGCATCACCGTTGCAACTCCAGCATCTTCAAGTTTCTTTGCCAGGACCGGGTCTGCGTTAATGTAAGGCAAAACAATGAATCCGTCTTTAACCAGAATCTCAGCTGCTTTCAGTGTCTCCACCGGGTCCGGCAGCAGATAATATGGGTCCGGCGTGACCTCTAATTTCACCCAGTTAATACCTGTCGCTGCCCTCGCCAATTTTGACAGACGGACAGCTTCTTCGGCATCCCGAGCGCCGGAAGTATTCGGCAGCAGCAGATATTTTTTAACGTCGATTGCGCGAAGCGTGTCGTCATTTTTGTCTTTGATATCCACCCTGCGAAGTGCAACGGTAACGATTTCCGCCCCTGACTTTTCCAGAGCTTCAACCATAATCTCGCACGATGCAAACTTACCTGTCCCCACAAGCAGGCGGGAATTAAACTCTTTATCCGCAATCACTAACTTGTCCATTCAATTAACCTCCCCCGACAAAGCGCACCAGTTCAATACTTTGGCCGTTGTGAAGTTTTGTTTCCGTGAAATTTTTGCGTTCGATAATCTGGCCGTCAACTTCAGCCGCTGCTGTCGCCGCCTTGATATCCAGCTGCTCTAACAATTCAGCCACAGTCGAAGGCAGTTGCCCGGCTGGAAACTGTTTCTCAACACCATTTATTTTCAGCACTTCCATTTTCACACCACCAAAACTAAAGAAGCACTCCTGCAAAAGGAGTGCTTCAAACTACTTCTATCAGCCTTCCTTCGCAGGTCTTAACCTGATCAGGTTCATAGGGTCATCCACCTTGGGCGGATTTCTCAGCTTTCCACCGGATTTATCCCCGGCGTGCTCCCCTGGCTTATCCAAATTTATCTCGCCATCCGTTTGGCGGATTTCTTCGATTATATTATAATACATCAAAATGAGCCAGGAAAACAAAAAATTCGTTATTCAGGAGCATTCGTTAGGCCCAGACGTCCACTGGGACTTTATGCTCGAAACCGCCGATATCCTCCAGACCTACCGCCTCGACAAGGCCCCGCAGCAGCTCATCCAAAACCCCGCCAACGCTACAAAAATCTTCGACCATCCCCTGAAGTTCCTCACTTATGAAGGCCCCGTCAATAAAGGCCAGGGCAGCGTTTGCATCATCGAGACCGGCATTTATGAAATGGTGCATCAGGCACACGACCGGATTGAACTGGACTTAAACGGCAAAATCCTCAAAGGCAAATTCACGCTGTCTCACATCGAAGGCGACAATTGGCAATTTGGCAAAAGTAATATATAATCGAGACAAAGATTGTGGCTCGTCTCGGCGGAGGCCAAGCCGTAGCCGGAAAGACCGAAGGTGGAAGGTGGCATTAACCGAAGAACAAATAGAAAGATACAGCCGACATATAATATTAGAGCAGGTTGGCGGCGTCGGCCAGGAGAAACTGCTTTCATCGAAGGTGCTAATCGTCGGTGCGGGCGGTCTTGGCTCTCCGGCTGGCCTTTATTTAGCTGCGGCGGGGGTCGGGACGATTGGAATCGTCGATGCCGATAAGGTTGAGTTGACAAATCTTCAGAGACAAATCATTCACCACACCGCCGATTTAGGTGTCGAAAAGGTCAAATCCGCAAAAACTAAAATGCAGGCAATCAACCCTGATGTGACCGTTAGAGCTTACCATCGACTGGTAAAGGCCGCCAACATTCGGAAAATTATCAGGCAATACCATTTTGTAATCGACGCCACAGATAATTTCGCCGCCAAGTTTCTCATCAACGACGTTTGTTTCTTTGAAAAGATACCGTTTTCGCACGCCGGCGTTCTCAGGTTCGATGGCCAGTTAATGACCGTCTTGCCCGGTGAGACTTCCTGTTATCGCTGCATTTTCCATTCTTTGCCGCCTGCGGATGTGGCTCGCTCCTGTTCCCGCGCTGGAATTCTTGGTGTTCTGCCCGGCGTTATTGGCACGCTCCAGGCGACTGAGGCAATCAAATATCTGCTGGGCATCGGCAATTTGTTGACCAACACTTTGCTGACCTATAATGTATTAACAATGGAGTTTCGCAAGGTGCGTTTTAACCGTAACCCGAGCTGCCCGCTTTGCGGCCCAAATCCTACAATCACCGAGCTTAAAGATGACAGTCAATAAGTGGAACATCAAATTGCAGAGGTCAAGCCATCTCTCGTGGCAGCCCGAAAAGCAAGCCGTCAAACAAATCGCCGTGCTGATGAGCG
>Ga0315282_10010870_pt1 | contig 14198 bp, 12 predicted proteins | sample YL17G07_20_MG_FD_203693 | JGI IMG/M metagenome (GOLD analysis project Ga0315282, IMG submission 203693) | Sediment microbial communities from Yellowstone Lake, YNP, Wyoming, USA - YL17G07_20 | ecosystem: Environmental > Aquatic > Freshwater > Lake > Sediment | place: USA: Wyoming | collected...
GGACTTGTGATCGGATCGTTGGTTCGAGTGATCCGCATGCCTTATTTCGGCAGACTAGGAGTTGTTTCAGAATTGCCTTCTGAACCCTTGATGCTTGAATCCGGTTCAAAAGCCAGGATTTTAAAAGTCACATTCGAAGATGGAACTGTGGTGATTGTGCCGCGAGCAAACGTGGAATTGATAGAAAGTTAGCCCTGTCTCACGGTCTTTATTTATAGATAAGTATTTGAAATTAAATATAATTTAAAATTTCTAAAATAATCACTTGACGATATTAGGCTTTCAAACATACCATTTTTGATGTGAGAGGCTAATGGCCCGTGCGGGTTTGGGGGGGTTACTTGGCCTCTAAGTTAATAGGTTCCAAGGAGACAATTAAAAATCTTCTTGGAACCTAATTATTTTTTGTCTCATTTATATCTCGCTAATAATTTTTTTTGCTTTTGATTTTTCACTCCGAACTCGATTTTTATAAAACCTGCCTGACGCCTACAAATGCCCATTCTGTATGGATTTTCGGTCATTAGTGCTCAGGCGGTCTCAAGCGTCATTTAAAAACATTGTTTGCAATTAAATCGAAACGAATGACGAAAAATTGAAAAGGGCAAGTTAAAAAATAGACACGTTGAATTTTATTTTATGGGCAAAAAATATTTTGATGTCCGATAAAGTACTATGCTTTCACCAATTCAAACTGTGATTATTGATTTCAATTTCCTAAGAGCCTGTCATAAAAAAGTCATCAGATTATGCATGAAGTAAAGAAAGGTTGAACATTCCACGTATTTGCTGCAACAGCTTTCGTGGCTTAGGGAAAATAGATATGCTGAAAAATATAATAAATATTTCTATAAATTATTTTTAAAGTATTAATTAATTAATACTATAATTTTAAGATTTCATTTTTGCCATTCCGAGTAAATTCCGGGTATTTTGATGGGATAATTGATAGCGGAACTGGCTACTATTTTTAACGTTAATTAATAAATAGTTATATGAATATTATAAAGTAATACTTTAAGTATTTTTTTGAGTACAGCACATAAATCAAAAGCCATTTAATTATTTTAAATTAAATTTAACTAATTAGATTTAATATTTTATTAGTTATTTTTGACTGTTTTCAAATCACAACCGATAATTGATTTTGCCGGTTCTGCAAGCTCGCAAGCCCAATCATTTATAATCCCTTTCAAAGCGGGATTTCGCTCCAAAGCGAGTAAGGCCTGCTCCTTGGCAGCTTCGGGATTGCCCATTTTTTCTAAGGCCCTGGCCATGACCAAATACACTGCACCTGTTTCACGAGTTTGCCGTTTTGTCAGACGCGCCAACACTGCAAGCGACTCCTGATATCGCTTTAGTAAGTAAAGTTCTTTCCCAGCGAAAAAACAAACCGCTTCATTACCGGGCTGTGCAATACAAGCCTTTTTTAAAAGAGGGGCAGCTTTTTCGTGAGATCCAAAATTCATGGCATGAATTCCCGCGTGGGCTAATATCAAATGATTGTTCGGACTATCCAGAAGAGCGCGATTCCAGAATTGATCCGGATTAGCCCAAACCATGCATCGACTATATGTGATGGCAATAAAAGAGATCATTACACCTATCACTAATAACCATGCACCGGCGCTTTTCCATTTTGAATTCCCGACCTTTTCTATAATCACGCCAAATAAAACTGATGCGCCGATTGATGGCAAATACATAAGCCTTTCCGCTACGACAACTCCAATAGGAACTAAGTTGGATACAGGAAGATAGGCGAATAATAAAAATAGCCAACCAAACGAGACTGCTTTCGTTCGGTTTTTCGTTTTGAGGGCGCACCAAGTGATCCCGATTATGAAGGCAAATGCTGCAATGGCTTTTGCCCATCGGATGGAAAAGGGCATATTCATTAAATACCCCTGATAATCGATTCGCAAATGAAAAGGAGCAATAAGAAGTACAAAGTGCTTAAAAAATGCCAGCCCGATAAATGATATGCGATCTGATAACTTCATTCCCCAAAGCATTTGACCTGCGTTGGCAGGAGCGATGGATCCAAGAACCCAATGCCTGAGCAGGAGAATTAGTAAAACCCCAAGGCTTGATGGAATCATGAATCGAATCGTTTCCCATCCGACTCTCTTATTTACAGACCATTCCTGATATGCCCTCATCAGAAAAAGCAAAATAATTCCGGCTGCCGCAGACTCCTTGAAAAGCATGGCAACCAACAATAAAAGGCCTGCAAGCCATGCCCGAGAATGCTTGTTATAGTTGACCGACAAGGCGGCAAGGACAAATAATGTCGCCCCCAATTCTGAGACACCTGTCAAAGACGATACAACTTCAGTATGGATGGGATGAAGCGCAAACCATGTTCCGGCAGCCAATGAAATTACACCTGAATTTGTCATTTTCTTGATAAAAAGTACCGTTAATACGACAGTCGCTAAATGAAAGAGCAGGGTCATCAGATGAAGCCAAGCCACTTGGTCGGCGAATAAATTCCTCTCCAGAGCGAACAAAACAAGAGTTAGAGGCCGATAAAGTTTGGTGACCTTGTCGCCTGCCCAATACTGATCAAAAAACAAATTCGGAATATTGCTCAAAGAACCGGTTCTTTGGTCGGCAATAACCCAGCCGTCATCATAAAGCGCAAAACGGTTGATACATGGCGCATAAGCCGACACAGTCAGAAGCAAAATAATAAGGATGCCTGCCCGATAAGAAATTTTTGGGAGTTGCACGTGCGTTTCCATAAAAAAATATTAATCGTTAATAAAAAAGGTTTCCAGAAAAAACGGAATCTACGCTAGGATAATCGAATTAAATTAGTGTCAAAGAATTCTGAAATGGAAGTGAAAGGAACCAAAATGACTGCGAAAGTTTTCTTCGCCGATATGCGCACGGATATAAAGACAAATATGTTGGACAAGACCGCAAAGATTTGCAATTTAATAGGAATCACCAATCAAATAGAAAAGGGTTTCATCGTAGCCGTCAAACTCCATTTTGGCGAACCTGGGAATACATCATCGCTAAGATCCGTTTATGCGCGCAAGGTTGTCGAAGTCATTAAAAGCACCGGGGCAAAGCCATTTTTAACCGATACTTGCACATTGTACAGAGGCGCCCGAGACACCGCTCCTTCGCATTTGGAAGCGGCTTTTGCACAAGGTTTTGATTTTGCATCAGTGGGGGCTCCGGTCGTTATTGCTGATGGTATACGTTCTACAACGTCCATAAAAGTGCCTGTGAATGGGCGGCATTTCAAGGAAGTTTCCATCGGGGCTGAGATTGTCAATGCAGATGCCTTGATCGTCCTATCCCATTTCAAATTACATGAAGTGACCGGTTTCGGGGGCGCTTTAAAAAATATCGGCATGGGCAGCGCCGATCGAGAAGGCAAGCTATCTATGCACTCCACATTGGGCCCGAATGTCAATCAGGATGAATGCGAAGGATGCGGTCATTGTGTGATCGCATGCAGTTTTGGCGCTATATCGCTGCAAGACGGGAAATCGCATATTGATAAAGAAATATGTGTCGGCTGCGGCGAGTGTCTGGCTGTCTGCCCTGAAGAGGCAATTGAAATTAATTGGAATGAAAAAGCGGCGAACGTTCAAACCAAAATGATGGAATTCGCTCTTGGAGCGCTTAGCGGCAAAAAAGATAAAGCGTTTTTTATCAATTTTATTATGCAAGTAAGTCCTGCATGTGATTGTTATTCATATTCCGATATGCCTATTGTATGGGATATCGGAATCTTGGGTTCCATTGATCCGGTTGCTCTGGATAAAGCTTGTGTCGATATGGTCAATGCCGCTCCGGGCATAGCGAAATCAAATCTTAAAAAAGCTTTAGAACCGGGATCTGATAAATTTCGTGATATTTATCCATCGATTGACTATTCGGTTCAGTTTACCTATGCAGAAGAACTGGGACTTGGAACGACAAAATATCAACTAATTAAAATTTAATAATATTTTTGCAAAGAAAGTTAAGAGCATCTACGGCACATAAATTTCGCATTAAAAAGGAAAAATGCTTTATTCCATGGATTAGGTAAACTCATTCCCTTGTTCTTTTCGCATCGGTATGATAATTTTTTATTATCTGGTAGGTCATTATGAAATATACTGTTTTATATATCGGCCCCGATATAAACCTCTGTAAATATATCGACGAATCGCTAAGCGGTCCGACATTTGAAATATTTCATGCGGCCACTATCCCCGTGTCGATGAACATCATCCTTCAACAATCACCGTCAATCGTGCTGATCGATGAAAATATTTACGGATCGGACCCTTATAAATTGGCAGAAATTATTAAGCGGCAGCATAACTTGGCGCACATAGGTGTTATCGCTATCGTCTCCAAACAATTTATTTTTGACCAAACATATGCTCTTTCGACAGGATTAGATGACTTTATTGAAAAGCCATTCAGGCCGGACGAACTGTTTGAAAAAGCAATCTCTTTGGCCAACAAGCTGTCCATTCTCCGATCAACGGAAAATCCGGATATTTCCAGAAAGCAAGTCGATCCATCGGGGCCGAATGTTAACTCTATTTACAAACAACCATCGCACATCGATCAAGTTACAAGAAAATCGGTCAACATTTCAATTTCTGAACGAAAGCCTTTTCAACCTAATTCTCGAAACCCTATCTTCCTGACCTATCAAGAACCTGGTTACGTCAAGCAACCCAAAGCTGATGCATCGCAGAATAACATTTTTTATCATGGAGTTCCGGACCCAACTAATAAAACGCCAAGCACTTCCGCCTCGTCGCAAAAGAAAATTGATCAATCGCCGGAGTTTCTTCAAAAATTTCAAGGTTCCGGCGTCAGCAAAGAGGCCGACGAATCTTCAGAGCCATATCACGATCCTATAGACGATTTCCTCACCGATTCAGCGAACCCTGCGACTGCAAAATTTAGTTCGCCGAATATTCAAGACCCTTTAATTCATAAGGCGGTAAATTCGACAAGTGCTGATATTCCGGATATTACTCGTATGGCGCTGGCTGAGATCCAACAAAAACTTGCGCCTTTCACTCCAGAAAAGATAGAAGGAATTATTACAAAAATATTGGATGCCAAAGTGAACGAATTTATTCAGGGTAGCCTGAATATAGATACACTTGCAGAACTTATCAAAACGGAAATAAAACGTCTGCTTCCAAGGCTTGTCGATGAAATTAAACGCACCATCAAATCTAGCTGAAATCATGATCTGTTATGGTTAAACCGGCTCTGAATCTTCCTGATCAAGTATATTCGCTGATCAAACTGGCCCTTGAAGAAGATATCGGTCCGGCAGGCGATATTACGACCAATTCTTGCATACCTAAAGCTCAACTTGGCCAATCCACAATTTACGCAAAGGAAGAATTGGTTCTTTCCGGTGTGGATATTGCAATTGCCGTTTTTCAAATGATAGACGAATCAATAGATTTTAAAATTTTAAAGAACGATGCAGACCATCTTCAACCCGGAGACGCTGTTGCAAAACTTACCGGACATTTGCATTCCATATTAGCCGGTGAACGAACAGCGCTTAATTTTTTATGTCACTTGTCAGGTGTTGCCACTCTCACGGCTAAATTTGTTTCCGCTTCAAGTTTAAAAGTTGAGATTACGGACACAAGAAAAACGACTCCTGGCTTGAGATACCTGGAAAAAATGGCCGTTCGCGCAGGCGGCGGAACCAATCATAGAATGGGATTATTCAACGATATCCTGATCAAAGACAACCACGTCGATATTTGCGGGGGCGTGATTCAAGCGGTACGGTATGCAGCTATAGCTAATCCGAATGGGATAATTGAGGTGGAGGTGAGGAACCTCGCTGAATTGGCTCAGGCAGTGGAAGCGGGTGCGCACACTGCGCTTTGCGATCATTTCAGCATCGATGAGCTGACTCAAGCTGTTCAAAAATTCGGCAATACTATTCAATTGGAAGCCTCTGGAAATATATCCCTCGAAAACGTGAATGCAATCGCCGCAACCGGAGTTCACAGAATCAGTATTGGGGCTCTCACGCATTCTGCCCCTGCAGCCGACCTTAATATGAAAATCATCGGATTATGAACGACCTGTTTATTCCATTTGAAAAAAGGCCTTTACGTTTTGGGCGGATTTGGACTGTCTTAAAGGAAATCGATTCCACTAATGCCGAAGTCTTTAGGCAGGCAAAACAGGGTGGTGTCGAAGGATTGGTCGTACTGGCCGATCATCAAATAAAAGGACGAGGAAGAGATGGCCGTAGTTGGCACCAGACCCAAAATGCCGACATTGCAATGTCTGTATTGATAATCCCTTCTTTGAATTCTTCAGTTTTAGCTGCTTTGCCATTGGCGGCCGGAATGGCTTGCGCAAAAGCAATTGAATCGTTTGGTTATCAAGGGATTGGATTAAGATGGCCCAATGATCTTATTTTGAATGGAAAAAAACTGGGAGGCATTTTATGCCAATCCAAGACGATTCAAAAACGGTTGGTCACTGCTATAGGAATCGGCATCAATGTGCGATCAAAACAGGAAGATTTCCCAGCCGAACTTATAGATATGGCCATTTCACTGGCAATGGCAAGCCGGGATGTTTCTTCAATCCCTGAGCGAGGCGAACTAGCTCTGGAAATTTTGAAAAACTTGGAGACATTATATGGACAACTGGAAAAATCGGGTTTTGAACCCCTGATTCCGGATTATCAAGACCGTTGGATTCATAAAAATAAACGAGTGGAAATCAAGACCATGAATGAAAAAATAATAGGACTGGCAGTCGGTATTTCAGAAAACGGCGGTCTTTTGCTGGACCTGAACGAAGATAAAGGAATCAGAACAATCTTGACAGGTGATTGCACGCTGCTCAAAAATCCTGAATAGTTTAAAATCGATTTGAAAAGGAGTAACCGGATTGCTGCTCACCGTTGACATCGGCAATACAAATATCGTACTCGGCGTGTATCGTGGAGAAGAACTCGTTGCGCATTGGCGCTTAGCCACTATGCCGCAAAAATCGGTTGATGAATATGGCATACAGATCAAATCGATCATGATCAACGATCGGATAGATCCTCTTGAAATAAACGGATTCATTATTTCATGCGTCGTGCCTGCGCTTCAGGGCACATTCGAAGAGATCAGCAAACGGTACTTTAATATTAATCCGCTAATCGTAGGTCCGGGAATCAAAACAGGTATGTCTATATTGTATGACAACCCACGTGAGGTCGGCGCGGATAGAATCGTTAACTCCGTTGCTGCTTTCACCAAGTACAAACAAGCTTTGATTATCGTTGATTTCGGAACAGCCACTACTTTCGATTGCGTCAACACAAAAGGCGAATATATGGGCGGAGTTATTGCACCAGGCGTTCAAATCTCGGCGGAAGCTTTATTTTTGAATGCCAGCAAGCTTCCGCGAGTCGAGATTATCAAGCCGAAAACGGTACTTGGCAAAAACACAATACATTCCATGCAATCCGGATGTGTGTACGGATATGTCGGTTTGGTGGATGGGATCGTGCAAAGGCTTAGGGTAGAAATGAACTGTCCGGTAAAAGTCCTGGCTACCGGAGGCTTGGCTTCGTTAATTGCCGAAGATTCCACCGCTATCGAGAGCGTAGAGCCATTTCTGACCTTGGAAGGCTTACGCATCCTCTTTTCCATGAATCAGAAAGGCTGATTTGGGAGAGGCACAGGCCTAAAGTCGTTGGCATCCGCTGCTGCAAATAGGTAGAACACCCCATTGATCAAACCTTGCGGCGCCCTCTTGCCGTCTTTTCCATGAAGATGCCCAAAAATGCAAATATCGACATTCCCTTTGATCAAAATATCTGAAAATCCCTGATGAGTGCTTGAAACAAAGCAAGGAGGGAAATGCATCATAACCACTCGTGTTCGAAGATTTATTAAATGCACCAGTGAATCGACCGCCATTTGCAATCTTATTCTTTCGCGATTGTATATTCTCTCATCGCTCTCAGTCGAAGACGGCTCTTGTAAATTCCATTCTGATGACGACAAGATGGGTTCACCGGGAATCGTCCAACCTCTGACCCCGGCGATGCCGACGCCAGGTTGAACCTCTATCGAATCATGCTGCAATAAAGTAAAGTGATTTCCAATTTGCTGCCGCATCCATTTGATTTTTTTCCACCAATAATCGTGATTTCCGCGGATTAAAATTTTCTTGCCTGGCAGATCCGCCAAAAAATCCAAATCGGGCTTGGCCTGATCGAATGTCATTGCCCAAGAAATATCTCCTGCGACCAGGACAATATCTTTCTCCGTTATTGTCTTTTGCCAATTCTCCTTGATTTTTAAATGATGGTCCCGCCATTTTTCACCGAAAACATCCATGGGTTTATTTGTACTCAAGCTCAAGTGCAAATCGGCTATCGCATAAATCGTCATAGAGACACCTTGTGCAAATTTCGACTTGATTTCTTATCATATGCAAAAATAAAAGCCAAAGAATCCGATGTATTGGTAAGCCGCTCTCGAAAATGTTATCTGAACCTAATTGGAATATAATATAATTAAAACATGTCCAGAATGCTTTATGGAAAAAATCCGGTTCTCGAGGCAATTCGCCATTCGCAAAAATTGATTCAAAAAATTTATCTCGATTCAACTCATAAAAACAAACTCGAATATATCGCCATATCAGCGAGTAAAAACAATTTGTCTGTGGAATGGATCGAGCGAGATAAATTGGATCGCATCGCCGGAACCAAAGATCATCAAGGCGTCGCTGCCATGCTCGCCGGTTTTCCTTATACCTCTCTTAAGGATTTTTTAACCAGAAAATCCATCGGACCTAGAACAGTGGTCTTGCTCGATGATGTATTTGACCCCATGAATCTGGGTGCGATTATCAGGGCAATGGCTACTTTCGGCGCCGATCTGTTGATCATCCCCAAAATCGGTGCATGCCAAATCACTCCAGTGGTTAGCAAAGCCTCAGCAGGCGGTACGGAAATCTTACCAATCGCACGCGAGACCAATATTGCCTCTTGCATCGAGAAATTGAAAAAAACAGGATTTTGGATTGCCGCATTAACACTTGAAGGAGCGACAAATATTCATCAATCAGATCTCAGCGGAGACATCGCATTCGTAGCAGGAAGCGAAGGCAAAGGCATTCGGGAGAGAGTGTCTTCCGTTTGCGATTTTAAAGTATGGATTCCCACCGGCGGAAAGCTGAGTTCTCTTAATGTGTCGCAGGCAGTTGCTTGTGCACTTATGGAAAGATACAGGCAGATCGCTGCAAGGCAAAAATAAAATTAACCCAGTTGCTTGCGGACAAATTCTATAAGCGCTGCTTTTGATTTCGCTCCCACAAGCTGATCGGCCAGTTCACCATTTTTAAAAATAAGCAGGGTAGGAATACCTCGAATTCCGTATTTCGAAGGAGTAAGGGGGCTGTCATCCACATTGAACTTGACAACTTTAATCTTGTCTGCGTTTTCTATGGCAATCTCTTCGACGGTCGGGGCTATTGCTTTACAAGGCATGCACCAGGGAGCCCAGAAATCCACCAATACCGGTATCTCTGATTTCAAAACTTCTTGGTCAAATGTACTTTCGGTTACTTCCAGCAAGTCAGCCATTTCCTTCTCCTTGTAGCGATTTATTGATGATATCTCATGTCTTGTAGGATATAACATTCTGCTTGATTATCTTCAATGTGCTCATGATAATTTATTCATCATTCATTTTTACTGATTGATGCTTGAAGGTTCAAAAAAGATTCAAAAAATTTTTAAAAAATTCACTTGATGATTTTTTTTAATGGCGCAATGCAGCTCATTATCTTTCAGTGAAATAGCACTCATCCTATTCTTGTATTGATAAAAAGCTTTTAGATGATTAAAGTTGCCGGATTGAGGAAGGAATGAAACGGTCATATTTTAATCAGAAAGGCTTTACTTCGTATGAAATCCTGATCGGATTGCTCATCGTCGGTTCTCTGGCTGTCATTGCCACCACTGCAAATAAATTCATCAAAGAATACTCGAATATTTCCGCTTTGAAAGCGGATATTAATATCATCAGAGAAGCCACCAGAAGATTTCAAAGAGATTTGGGCTTTTTGCCGAGAGATGTTTGGCGCGGCGTTGATCCTGGGCTTTCTTATAAAAACGGATGGCAAAAAGGAGAACATAGTTTTCAATGGGAGCACTTGGACTTAAGCACCTGGAACGGCCCATATCTCAAACAATGGCGACGCAATCCATGGGGCGGTTATTATGAACTCCACTATTTGGGATCAGGCACGAATTACTTAGGAATTCACGGACCGGCGGTTTTTCTGACGCTCAAACCATTGCATTACGGCGGACGAGATGGGATGCCTGATAGGCGAATCGAAAAGTATCTTGAAAAACAGGGAATCGATCTGTCGCTATGGAAAGACAATATTGTGATTCTTATTTTAGTGGAAAACGTGCACGAATCGGAGCATTTGTGAGAATCGACCTGCCGACGAGGATTTGATCTGCAAATCATTCCGCCTTTGCTTCAAGCGAAATCAATCGAATATATAAATTCGGCTTATCAATCTTCATAGTGAATGGCAATTGCGGCTGTTCCTGGTTTGCGTTTACATTGAATTTAATAATTGAAAAACCTTTTTTAAATATAAACTTTGACTCACTTTCATCTCCTGCCCATCGGATATTGACAGGCAAGACAGCGTCATTATCAGCCGATGCGATGAGTTTAAATCGCAGCGCGCGGCAACCTTGCCCTATAATCAGGTTCACTCTCGCATTAGATGTCGAGGGGATCCTGAATGCGGCCCGAATTTCCTCATTTGGCGCAAATCCATATACAAATGGATAATCGTCCGTACCAAAATCCAAGCGGAAGGTTTCGCCTTTGACCAAATCCGGCTTTGTGTCGATCTCAAACAAATAACTTTCGACATCTCTTACCGACGAGATGGGATTTATAATGCAGCGATATTTTTTTTCCAATTTTTGAATTAATTGAAGTGCAGGGGAGGAATTGGCTTCATCATGCCCGAAAGACAGTTCACGATCCCATACTATCCACAGGCGTTTTACCCTGCGCTTGGAAATCGCCTCGCTAAACGGCAAATGGAAATTCCTGATTACAGCGAAAATCTCCGATCCATTCGGCAATTTCCGCCAACTTGCAGCTCTACAATTGTTCCACCACGTTGCTGAAACCGTTTTGTTCTCCGGAAAATAATAATCGACCACGTCACCGTAAAAGGCTGCCGGCAGAACGGCAATCGCATCGCCGGTATATGCATGAGAAACAATTTCCGAAACAACTTTGGGGATGTCTGCATTGTTTTTGTGTATGACATGTTGAAAGCAACTCCAAATTGAAACTGCGATCCAAAAAGAGAAAACAATAGTCTTCCCCGATCTGGAAAAACGATTAAAAAACTGAATTAAAACGGCAATTGCTCCCAAAAGCAAAAACGGATGGGCCACGACAAAATAGCGATCGATCAGAAGTAGTCTGCCGTCAAACTGGAACGCCATTGTCCATCCCAAGCCGAATAACGCAAAGATAAACGAGCCAGCGCACAAGGCAAAGAGATCAAAGCGTTTTGTGATCGCCAAGATGAAATTTATGGCCAGCAGAAAAAATAAAAGCAGTATGCCCAAAAACATGCCGGAAATTTTGACGCCAATAAACAAGCGTCCTAACAACGATAAAAATTGCGGCAATGCCTCAAAAAAACGATCCGGCCCCGGAACGAAATCGCCATATCGGTGCATGGCTAAAAATTGGTCATGTAAAAATATTTTGTAAAAAATATTGACGCTTACCCAGGGATAATAAAAAAGCCCGGCAAGAAACATCGACTGTAGCGTTTTATAAAGCCTTGCATGGCGCTTCGCGGGTTCGTCGTTTGCATTGGCGTCTCGATATATTATGGCATGAAAGATAATTGTAATCGCAACTGCAAAAAACCCGAGGTGCGTATAAGTCCCCAAGGCCGTTAGAATTGCGAGCAAAATCATGGATCGATTCGTGATATAAACCCAAACGGCGGCCAACGCAAAAAATACCAATACGCCATAAGGTAACGCAGATCGTCCATAGAATGTCTGATAAGGTGAAAAGGCGAATAGGGCTCCCAATAACAGACCGCTTTGCCGTGAAATCAGATCTCGACCCAATAAATATGCAAATCCTGCTGCAAAAGCGGATATCACCGCTACCAGCAAACGAAACGCCTCGAGCCGGCCCGTAAAAATAGTTATTAAATGAAACAAAACCCTGAGCAACGGGTTATGGCTGTTCACGATCCCGATCTGATCGAATATTGTCGATAAAAGCGAATGGCCTGCTCCGGATTCCATTAGATAAGTCGATTCCAGAACGCCTAACGGTTCGGCAACAATCCCGACCAGCCTTGATGCCAACGCCGCAGCCACAATCAAAATGAAGAAAAAATCGAAGCCTGATTTATTCTGCGGATCGGAAGGCCGTCCGATTGTCGCTGATTTTCGCCTCGCCCATCGAAAACCTAGCGTCAGCCCCCAAAAAATCAGGAAATATAAAACAATCAGAATCGGCGCCCATTGCAATCGATCCCAAGGAAAATTTTTGGTGGAAAAAAACTCAAGGTAATGTAACGGTTGAGGCGTGATCATGGTTTTATTGAACTTCCCTGTTTCGAAAGTGAGACAATTTTCGCCTGACGGAAGCCTGGAATCTCATACTTAAATTCACCCTCTAGCCGCCATTCTTGAGGAAGGCGTTGTTTTTCTGAAACAAAAATTATCAACTGTCCGGAATTTTTCAAAAGATTCATTGCAAGATTTGCCGCTTCTTTAATTTTAACGGCTCTGCTGATGATAACATCAAATTTTCTGTTTTCCGAAACTATAAGCTCGTGCGCGTCAATTTCCATGATGCTTACATTTTGCAAGTTCAGATTTCTGGCGACATGGCGTAAAAACCCGGCCTTTTTTCTGATTCGTTCGATCAGCACAAAGTCAATATCCTGCCTTAATAAAGCGAGAGGAACGCCTGGAAAACCATTGCCGGATCCGATGTCCGCCACGAGCGCTTCAGTTTTTTGAGGCAATAATGCGCTGGCCATCAGGCTGTCAAGAATGTGATTGATCACATCTTCGGCGAATCGCGCGCCTGTCAGGTTCATTTTTTTATTCCAGTTCAGGAGCTCATCGCAAAATCGGATCAGAAGAGTAGGGTCAGGACAAGGAGGTCGCGGGTTGCAAGCGTTGTACATTTTTGAAAATAAAACGACGCTCACTGGTTATGAGCTTTCAGATAAATTATCAACGCCGTCAATGCTGCAGGCGTGATTCCCGAGATTCTGCCTGCTTGGCCCAATGTTGCAGGCTTGTGCTTTGCCAATTTGGTTTGAACTTCAAATGAAAGGCCATGCACATCTTTATAATCCAAATCTTGCGGCAATCGAATATGTTCGAATTCTGAAAACTTTTCGATTCGCTGCATCTCTCGCTCCAGATAGCCTGCGTATATGATCTGGACTTCCACCTGCTCAATGACCTCCGGAGGAAGAGAGGACCGCGAAGGATCGAGTTTATCGATCTTTTGATAATTCATTCCTGGTCTGGAGAGAATGGAGGCCAAAGAGACAGTCTTTTGAATTGGAGCAGCGCCGATGGATTGAAGCAAATTATTGATCGACTCCGTAGGATGTATTTTTGTCGATTTAAGTCGTTCCACTTCAGCATCTGTCGCCGCTTGTTTATATTGCGCTTTTGCCATCCTCGAATCGGAAGCCAATCCAACGGAATGACCGATAGGGGTGAGCCTCAGATCTGCATTATCCTCGCGCAACAGGAGACGATACTCAGCTCGCGATGTAAACATCCTATACGGCTCCTCAGTGCCTTTTGTGGTCAGATCATCCACTAGGACACCAGTATATCCGACATGTCTGCCGATAATCAGCGGTTCTTTACCCTGAATTTTTAAAACAGCATTAATGCCAGCAAGAATTCCCTGAGCTGCGGCTTCTTCGTAACCTGAAGTTCCGTTGATCTGGCCCGCAAAAAATAATCCCGAAATGGTTTTTGTTTCCAAAGTTTGCATTAGTTGGGTCGGATCGGCAAAATCATACTCTACCGCATACCCCGGCCGTATGACTTGTACATTTTCCAGACCGGGCACGGTTCGCAAAAAAGCGACTTGAACATCAAAAGGCAAACT
>Ga0315282_10010871_pt1 | contig 14197 bp, 14 predicted proteins | sample YL17G07_20_MG_FD_203693 | JGI IMG/M metagenome (GOLD analysis project Ga0315282, IMG submission 203693) | Sediment microbial communities from Yellowstone Lake, YNP, Wyoming, USA - YL17G07_20 | ecosystem: Environmental > Aquatic > Freshwater > Lake > Sediment | place: USA: Wyoming | collected...
TTGCACAGGATTGTCAATATTTTATTCTTGACAGCATAGGAAATTATATTAGCCACAGATTACACAGATTGAATTTAATCTGTGACATTTGACCAAAGATAAATTACACGGATTTAATCTGTGAAATCTGTGGCTGGATTTTGCTTGACCCTTTATCTGGTTAGAGATATGCTATATTGTATATGGATGAAGTCTTGGAAATCAGTGCGACATCTTTAGAGGTATCCGGTATTGCCCTTCTGATTGCCGTATTGATAGGTATTTCGCTCGGCGTGATTATTGGACTGGGCCGTTTTAAGGGCAAAAGGTTTATTATCAGTTTAGTCAACACGGGAATGGGCACCCCCCCGGTCTTAGTCGGCTTGGTTGTTGCAATATTACTATGGCGCAGTGGGCCGTTGGGCTTCTTGGAATTACTTTACTCCCGTCCGGCAATGATTATTGCGCAGGTTATTATCGCCACGCCTCTGGTTATGGCATTTACCACTGCCGGTATCCAGCGGGTTGACCCGGAACTAATAAGCCAGACCGTTGCGCTGGGGGCAGATAGACTTCAACTCTTCTGGATTCTCGTCAGGGAAACCAGACTAACCCTCCTGGCGGCCGTGATGGCCGGGTTTGGTGGAATTATTTCTGAGGTTGGTGCCGTTCTGATGGTCGGCGGAAATATTAAAGGAGATACTCAAGTCCTTACCACGGCCATTGTGGAGAAAACCCGACAGGGTAACTTTGAAATGGCATTGGTATTCGGGGCGGTGCTTCTGTTAATCTCTTTCGGGATTAATCTATGCCTGACAATACTCCAACAAAAAGAGACGCTGGTCTGAAAGCACTTTTGCTCTCTGTAGAAAATCTTAGGTTTTCTTATGACCCCGAAAGCATTCGGGGGAGGGAGAATAATTTTACTCTTTCCATTCCACGCCTTGACCTTTATACCGGCGAACTGGTCGGTATTATTGGTCCCAATGGTTCAGGTAAGACGACTTTACTAAAATTACTCGCCGGATTGCTGTTACCTCAGGAAGGAACGCTCAGGTTTAATGGACATCCCTTCCCTAACGGGATGGTGGCTACCATAAATTCCCGGTCTCATCTTTTGGTTTATCATCGCCAAATCGGGTTTATTCCACAGCGGGTGGTGCTTTACAACCGCTCGGTTAGTGAAAATGTCTCGCTGGGACTCAAAATCAGAGGCTACCCGGAAGAAGCCATTAAACAGATGACCGGCGAAATACTGGCGAGACTAAAAATAGCACATCTTTCCGGACGACGCGCCCTGACGGTTTCCGGTGGTGAGGCACGGCGGATAATGCTGGCACGAGCACTTGTTATAAAACCGCAAATCCTTTTCCTGGATGAACCGTTCAGTGACCTGGACCGCCAGGTAAAAACCGAGATTCAGCAGGACCTCAGCGCCTTGCTTCGGCAGTCTGGTTGCACCGCACTTCTCGTTACCCACAACTACGATGAAGCGTATCAGGTTGCCGAACGCTTTATCGTCCTGATGAATGGTCAGGTTGTTCAGGATGGCAATGCGGGTGAGGTCTTCGGTGCACCACGTCAGCCCGAGATTGCCGCCATTGTTGGTATCCGGAATATCTTTCCGGCCGTGGTAGCGGAGACCGAAGCCGATATGGTGCGGCTGTCTCTTAAGGCTTGTAGTGACCCCGCTTTGGCGGGGGAATCTAAAGGTGTTAACTTCTGGGCTGTGGGCAAATCTGCGCCCGGAGGAAAAGTCGTGGCATATGTGTTACCGGAAACGATTGTGATTAGCGCCCGGTCGGGTGGGGCGCCTGTCTGCCGTGCCAACCTGACTGCGAGCGAACTCGCTCAGGCAGGCGGCACAGGCAGGCCGGAATCAACCAGTGCACGCAATAGTCTGGACGCCACCGTCAAAACTATTACGCCGGGTCAGCATTTTGCCTGGGTGGATTTGGACATTGCGGGACTTAATATCACCGCCTGTGTTACGCACCAGTCCATTTATTCATTGGGACTTGCGCCGGGTAAAGCAGTAACGGTCTTAATTAAAGCCACAGCCGTGAAATTTATAGAGAGGTAATTTATGGTAATTATTTAGCCGGATGAAACAATCCCCATTATGGGAGCGGACTCCCCTCTAATTCCCCCTTATTAAAGGGGGACTGAGGGGGTTGTGCCCCTTTGTTAAGGGGGACTTCAGACGGCTAAATAATTACAATTTATGCAAAACCAACTAAATTCTCTTGCAGATTCGGGGGAAAGCAGCAGCGAATCCCGTGAGGGAACGGCATATAATTCTTGACTTTCTTGGACGGATATTTATAATTCCGATATTATGAAAGAAGCGATAAGGTATCTTAATAACGCTAGAGAAATCCTCAAGAAAGCCCCGCGGGAAGGCAGGACTTATCTGGATATTAAACCTGTTCAGGAAGCATGTTCTACCGCCTACCTCGCGGTTCTGAAAGCCATTGATGAATATCTGCTGACCAGGGGATTGACCAAAAAAGAGTTGCCGAAATCAGTTCAGTCCTATCAATATCTTTTACGCAAACATATAAGTACCCATAATGGCAAACTCTTCCGCGAGTTTGATAAACTTTATGATGAATTACATATTGCCGGTTACTACCGCGGATTGCACAGTGATGTGATAATAATTAAAGATATCTTCAATATAGCCCAGCAGTTTATTACCAAAATTGCTAAATAATAATTCTTGACTTTTTTGGACGAAATAAGTATTGTGTCCCCAGAATTGGAAAGGAATACTCTGATGAAGGAAGCGATTAGATACTTACACAATGCCCGGGCAATCTTAAGAAAAGCCCCGCGGGAAGGGCATAGTTATACAGATAACAAACCCGTCCGTGAGGCCTGTGGCACCGCCTATCTGGCCGTCCTGGAAGCCATTAATGAATATTTACTGGCCAGAGGATTAACCAGGAAAGAACTACCTAAATCATTTGAGCAATACCAGCAATCTTTGCGCAAATATATTTCCGCCCACAACGGTAAATTATTCCGGGAGTTTGATGTGCTTTATGATGCCTTACATATTGCCGGTTACTACAGAGGTCTTTTACGCAACATTCAACTGGTTAGAGATACCATCAATCTCGCCCAGCAGTTTATTACCAAAATTGCTAAATAATAATTCTTGACTTTCTTGGACGGATAGATATAATTCCGATATGATGAAGTCCAGACTCACTCACTCACTCACTCACTCACTCACTCACTCACTCACTCACTCACTCACTCACTCACTCACTCACTCACTCACTGGCGCAAGACGATGGTTTCTTATCCTTTTAATTGTCCTTTGCCTATTCACCCTGTTCGGGTGTCCTAATTCGGCTTGGATTCTAGGCACTTACACTTTGGGTGAACCATGAAGAAACCGGAAATATTTACTAAGGGAAAGATTCTTAAGGACACGGAAAAACGGGAGCGGGCGCTCTGGTTGCTGACCTGCCTGATATTAGTCATCTACGCCTTGCTGATTGCCGTGATGTCTCGTCCCGCTGTCTGGGACGCGATTGCCCAGGGGGTAGGTTGGTTCACTTTCATTCTTCTGTTGACCGGATTATTTGTCCTGGTCATCTTATTCTGTGCCTACCTTATTCATCGGGTAGTTTATCGGTTGCGTCAGGAAATCATTGAAGACGAAAGACTGAAAATACTGGGCCAGGCCACGGCCTATCTTTCCCACGAAATAAATAATGCCCTCACCATCACCCAGGGGTATCTGCTGATGGCCTCTGAGATGGAATTACCCCCGGAACTGAAAAACGACCTCGCCATCGTCCGGGATAAACAGGAAGCAATCCATAATCTTCTCACCGACCTGCTTCTGTATTCCGGTCTCGGCCGTTCGCCTAAAGAGCCGGTTGACCTGAGAGCCGTTATTATGAATAGTCTCCTCCAGATGAACCCGCTTTTCGCCAGAAGCAATATTGCCGTTCAGCAGAAAATTCCTGAAACACCACTAATGATTCAGGCTAACACAAATCAGTTAAACGCCGTCTTCGTCAATATCTTCAAGAATGCCGTTGAGGCAATGGGGACCTCCGTAAAGAAAGAACTCACCCTGGAATGCCGGCCATCCGCTGATGAATATCTCATCCTGATTGCCAATTCCGGTCCCCTAATTCCATCGGAAGTCAAGAAACACTTATTTGAACCGTTCTTTACCACCAAAGAATCGGGAAGAGGCACGGGTCTGGGATTGCGTATCTGCAAGAATATTATTGCCGACCATAACGGTCAAATCTGGATAGAGAACCGGCCGAACCAAGAGGGTGTTCGGGTGGTGATAAAGTTACCATCACTTAAGGAGAAACCGGATGTCGGAACAGAAGCCCAAAATCCTGGTCATTGATGATGAACGGCTGATTTGCGAATTACTGAAACGGTATCTGGAGAAGCGCGGTTATGAGGTTACCTTTTTTACCGACGGGCGGGAGGGGCTTAAGGCGATTGAAAAGACGACCTTTAATCTTGCCCTGATTGACATCATCATGCCGGCGCTGTCCGGGATAGAGGTGATTAAACAACTCAAGCAGGTGGCGCCGGGGCTGGTCTTTATCGGGATGAGCGGCTCGCTGGATGAAACCGGCATCGCCGCGGTCAGTCATCTTGGAGCGGCGGGTTTCATCAGCAAACCTTTTGACCTGCCGCAATTGGCGGCATTCATTGCCTCTAAAATCCGGCCTGCCTCGCTGGCAGGCGGGCCGTCCGCACCGGTGCAAAATGTCGGGCTGAATAAAGAGTTTATTCCGCCACCCCCGCCCGCGCCTTGATGCCGGAAAGGAGCACCGAATCCCGTGAGGGAGTGGAATATAATGCCGATAAAAATCGCCTTTTCCAGACAACGACCGCCCGGTGGAGAGGTAGTAATTGTTACATTAAGCGGGCGCTTTGCCTCTAAAGAAACTGAAGAATTCATCAAAGAGACCGATAGCTATATGGAAGAGACACAGACGAACCGGTTAATCCTGGACCTCGGCCGGTTAGAATATGCGGGAAGCCAGGCGGCTGCGGCGTTGGTACAACTCGCGGCCCGCTATCAGGTGAAAATCGCCGATGTTCCCCCCGCTATCCAAAGCGTCTTCTCTATTTTAGGGTTGGACCAATTATTTGAAATCTATCCAAACGTAGAAGCGGCATTAACAAAATTCTAAGCCGGATAAGAAAGGAGGTGATAAAAGATGTTGAAAGCGGAAATTGGCAAGACCGCCGGTGCGGTCTATCAATGCCTGGGCAAGAATACGCGAATACCGATAAATGACTTACCGAATAAGGTTAAGGAGAATCCGAACCAGGTCCACCTGGCCTTGGGTTGGCTGGCACGCGAAGATAAGGTCCAGTTCACCAAGGAAGCCCGAACGACCTATGTGGAGTTGACTGATAAGGAGAAGGTTAACCAGCAGACCCAGTGTCAGATGTAAAGTAGTCCCGCCCTGGCGGGACATCCTCCGAAGGAGTCCTTCGGACCGAGGTGTGACGAGGGACACTTCCCACTGGCGGGAAGCGGCTATCTTACTTGAGGATAAGGCAACATAAATGGAAAATCAGGCATATATGATGAGCTTACTGTCTAATTGTATTGATTTAGAATTCTCGGAGCGTCAGCGGAGATCCCGTATCGTCCCGATGTTACATCGGGGCGCATCGGGAAGCGCTCGGCATCCCCCCCCCGCAAACCCTTATGAAATAAGGGTTGTAGGGCATCTGTTTTTTGCCACTAAGACACTAAGACACCAAGAAGAAATTAGCCGGTTATTTTCTGTATATTCATTCCGTCTTTCATTAGTTCTATTCAGCGGCCCCGATGTTCATCGGGGTCTAACTCGCTGTAACCCCCGATGTCCATCGGGGTAACAGCGAGTAAGAAAAGGAGGTGATTTGTAGAGTTTATGAGGATTTCCCCACGAGTTAGGACGAGGACATCCTGACCCGGGATGAGGACATCCTGACCCAGGATGAGGACATCCTGACCCAGGATGAGGACATCCTGACCCAGGACGAGGACATCCTGACCCGGGATGAGGACATCCTGACCCGGGATGAGGACATCCTGACCCAGGATGAGGACATCCTGACCCAGGACGAGGACATCCTAAAAACACACCCCTGACCCCTCCCACTGGGACCCTGTGGGTCTTTTTAGAGGGGAATTGGGAGAAAAGGAGGGATTTTTATGCCAAGAAATAAGGACTGGATGCCGAAACGGGATGATGACATTTACAACAAGGAAAAGGCGTATTTTGCGCGGATTGTGGCCAATAAGGTGGCCTGGGGCATACCGGATGCCGCGATTGCGCCCTTACTCACCCTGCAGGCCGAGTATGAGCCGCTCTACGACATAATCCAGGATAAAAAGAACCGGACCTCGGGCCAGGTCGCGGCCTACCGCGACTGCAAAAAGCGATTTCTCAAGGCCTGGCGGGCCTTCCACCAGGAACGGGTCCTGCATAATTCCCTGATTCCGGTTGAGGACAAGGTCATCCTGGTCGGCAAGGACCGCGATACCGAGCCGACACCCAGGGGCAAGATTGACCTGGTGCCCTATGTCTTCCTAAAACCCTTAGCCGGCGGCGTGATTGAGGTGCGCTCCCAGACCGAAAAAGACGCCACACGGGTCAGTATGCATCCATTAGCCGATGGAATTGAATGCCGCTGGCTTCTCGTTCCCAAAGGCGAGATGCCGCCTGAGGGGTATGAGGACGCTAAAAAGGCCGTGGTCTCCAGAAAGGCCCGTTTTACTATTGACTGCGGCGACAAGAATGCCGGCGATAGTTTCTACGGTTTCTTCCGCTGGGTGAACACAAGCATCCCGGCCAACTCCGGGCTCTGGACCAAGGCCCTGAAAGTGGTCATTGCGTAGGAAAAAAGATTAACCACAAAGGGCACAGAGAACACAAAGAAATTTCTTTGTGAACTTTGTGTTCTTTGTGGTGAAAGGAATTTTATGGCTTTAAGTCCAGGTGAAGTCAAGACCGAGCATATCTCAACCGGTGCGGTGACTACTCCGAAAATAGCCGATGAGGCGGTTGTGGCGGTCAAGATAAAAGACGGTGCGGTCAAGACGGAGAAGATAGCGACCGGCGCGGTCACCGGCTCAAAAATAGGCGAGGGACAGGTCTACGGCAGTAAGTTGCGCGATGGCGCGGTCAGAAGCGAAAAGATTGCGTCCGGCGCCGTTACCACGGCAAAAATCGGCGAGTTGTCTGTGACCACTTCCCGGTTACAGGATAAAAGTGTCACAACGGATAAACTTGCCTCCGGCGCGGTGAGCACTGAGAAAATTGCTCAAGGCGCGGTGACTCCGGCGAAGTTGTCGTTTGTGCCGCCGTCTATTGCCCGGCCCATCACGCCGCCCATCACGAGTGTGGAGTTGGGAGTGGGGAGTGTGGAGTCGGATAAGATTGCGGCTGGCGTTATAACTGCTTCAAAACTTGCAACGGACTCCGTAGAGACGACCAAGATAAAGGACGGGGCAGTTACACCGGCGAAGTTATCGTTCGTGCCAACTGCGTTTGTCCCGAGAACCGCGGCCGCACCAGATAAAACCCTCGGAGATTTTATTATTGATGGTGGTTGGCATACGGACGCATTAGACCTTTCAAGTATTATTCCCGTTGGTGCCAAAGCAGTTGTTATTGACCTTACGATTATGACTTACCCAAATGTTGGCGCAGCACTCTTGGTAGCGACAGATATCAATGTTTATCCCGATAATCGAGCACAAATAATGAGCGTTTTTAGCGGCAAGAGGACGGAAGGACATTTTATCCTTCCTTGCGAACCTGATAGACTATTTGATTATGCCGGAACCCCAGTAATTGACCAAACCCTTAACTTAACCGTCATCGGCTGGTTTATCTGATTCGGGATACACCCCAGCACCTATCCTTCCCTCATCCCTCACGGGTAAAGAGTCGTTCCACCGCCGGGATGGCTTCCGGCTGGGTAAAGATGATAACCCGTTCACCGGGCTTGATGATGGTATCACCGCGCGGGATAACCGGCGTATGTTCTTTAACCACCACGCCAATAACCGCCTGGCGGGGGAATTCACTATAAAACTTCTCCTTTACCGATTACCACGATACCGTTTTCGCTAACGGTAAATCGTTTTTTGTCCTCGGCCGGATTATACCCGATTTCCATTTTTTCTGGGATTTTGACATCCTTATCAATAATCGCCCGCTTGATACGGGCATAACGACCGACCTCTACCCCTTCAAAGATAATGGATTGATAGACGCGGGCATAACTTTCTACCCGGACATTAGGCGAGAGGATGGAGTTCTGCACCCGGCCGCCGCTGATGATACAACCCTGGCAGACGATAGAGTCCAGGGCGATGCCCATCCGTCCGCCGGGCTCATCCGCAAAGACAAATTTGGGCGGGGGCGCCTGCACCTGATAAGTCCTGATGGGCCAGTTCATATCATAAAGATTAAACTCCGGCGACACCGCAATCAGGTCCATATTCGCCTGATAATAGGCGTCAATCGTTCCGACATCACGCCAGTATTTGGACGCCTTTTTATTCTCATCTACAAACGGATAGGCATAAAGCCGGACCTTACCGAGAAGGCTGGGCAGGACATCACGGCCAAAATCGTGTGTGCTGGTTTGATTTTTACTATCCGCCTCCAGGACCTCATATAAAACCGACGTGTTAAAAATATAGATGCCCATAGAAACCAGTGACATCCGGGGATTACCGGGCACGGTCAACGGGTTTTCATTGGGCTTTTCCTGAAATGCCACGACCCGATTCGTCTCGTCCGTTCCGATGACCCCGTAGAGCGGGGTCTGTTCTATCGGCATCTCCACCGCACCGACGGTTACCTCCGCATTCTTTTCAATATGGTAACGCAACATCAGGCTGTAATCCATCTTATAAACATGGTCTCCGGCCAGGATAATCGTATAAGCGGGGTTTTCCTTCTCTATGGAATAGATATTCTGATAGACTGAATCAGCCGTGCCTAAGTACCAGGTATCCTTGACGCGTTGCTGGGGCGAGATGGGTTCTATATATTCGCCCAAAGCGCCGGAAAGGAAATTCCAACCCTCGCGCAAATGCCGGTTCAGTGAAATACATTTATATTGCACCAGTACGATAATCTTGCGGAAGTTGGAGTTGATGGCGTTGCTCAAGGTAAAATCTACGATGCGGTAGATGCCGCCGAAAGGCACGGCCGGTTTGGTCCGGTGTTTGGTCAACGGCTCCAGCCGTTCTCCCTTTCCACCGGCCATTATCACCACCAATGTCTTCTTGATATTAATCATAATTTCAGTATGAAGTTAGCCACAGATTTTACAGATTAAATCCGTGTAATTTATCTTTCCGGACCAAATTACACCGATTAAACTCAATCTGTGTAATCTGTGGCTAATCTTTAACGAGTTACGATTTCAACGCCTGTTTCGTAGCCTGGTCAATGGTTTCTACATAGGCGAAGTTAAGTCCGCGCGTCAACCGTTCTGGAATTTCCTTAATATCTTTGGTATTCTTTTTAGGGAGAATTACGGTCTTGATACCGGCCCGTCGTGCCGCTAAAACCTTTTCCTTTATCCCACCCACCGGTAAAACCTTGCCCCGCAACGTAATCTCACCCGTCATCGCCACATCCGGACGAACCGGTTTGTCGGTAAGTAACGAAATAAGCGAGACCGCCATCGTCAATCCCGCTGATGGACCATCTTTGGGAATCGCACCCGCCGGAACATGGATATGGATATCCGAGTCCTTAAAGAAATCCTCGGCCAACTTAAGTTTCTTGGCGTGTGAACGGATATAACTCAAGGCCGCCTGGGCCGATTCCTTCATCACCTCACCCAGATGACCGGTCAGGGTCAGGTTCTTATTCCCGCGCATCCGGGTTGATTCCACAAAGAGGATATCTCCGCCGGAGGGTGTCCAGGCCAGGCCCGTGGCCACACCCGGTTCACTCGTCCGCTCCGCCACCTCCTGAAAGAATTGAACCTGCCCTAAAAACTTCTCAAGATTCTGGGCCGTAACCTTCTTCGTTATTTCTTTACCGCTAACTTTATCTTTTGCAATCTTACGGCAGATGGTGGCGATGTTACGCTCCAGATTACGCACCCCCGCCTCACGCGTATAGGCATTAATAATCTCGCCTAAGGCCGATTCGTCTATCTCAAACTCCTGCGCCTCCAGCCCGTGTTCTTTTAACTGCTTGGAAACGAGGTGCCGTTGGGCAATCTTTATTTTCTCCTCCTCCGTGTAGCCGGGCAATTCCAGCACTTCCATCCGGTCCTGCAGGGCGGGCGGAATGGTATCCAGGATGTTGGCCGTGGTGATAAACATCACCCGGGAGAGGTCAAACGGCACCTCCAGATAGTGGTCGGAGAAAGAGAAATTCTGTTCCGGGTCAAGCACTTCCAGGAGGGCGCTTGACGGGTCGCCCCGGAAGTCCATCCCGATTTTATCCACTTCATCTAACATAAAGACGGGGTTATTGGAAGCGGCCTTGCGGATACCCTGCAGGATGCGGCCCGGAAGCGCCCCGACATATGTCCGCCGGTGCCCGCGTATCTCCGCCTCATCCCGAATCCCCCCGAGGCTCATCCGGTAGAATTTCCGGCCCAGTGCCCGCGCAATAGATTTTCCCAGCGAGGTCTTGCCCACACCCGGCGGTCCGACAAAACACAAAATCGGTCCGCGCATACCCGCCTGACCGTTCCCGACCCCGTCGGTTCGGGACGGGGCGGGCAGGTCCTGTTTTAACTTCCGCACCGCCAGGTATTCCAGAATCCGCTCTTTTACCTTCTCCAGCCCGTAATGGTCTTCATCCAGCACCTTTTGGGCTTCGTTGATATCCAATTTATCTTCAGTGGCGGCCGACCAGGGCAGTTCAATCAGCCAGTCCAGGTAAGTCCGGACCACTGAGTATTCCGCAGAAGCCGAGGGAATTCGTATCAAACGGTTCAGTTCCTCATCCGCCACCTTCTGGGCCTCGGGCGATAACCGGGCATCTTTCAATTTCGCCTTGATTTCCTCTATCTCCACCGTACGCTCGTCCGTCTCGCCCAGTTCCTTCTGGATAATGCGCATCTGCTCCCGCAGGATTTCCTCCTTCTGTGCCTTGGTGATTTCGCCCTGAATCTCCGCCTGAATCCGGTTGCTCATCTTCAGAACCTCTAACTCCCGGCTGATAAGCCTCAGCAGTCGCTCCAGTTTGTCCTTGACATTCGGGAGTTCCAGTATCTTCTGCTTCTCCGGCACGGACAGGTTCATATTGGAGGCAATCAGGTATGCCAGGAGCGTCGGCGAATTGATATTCAGCACCGCCATAGACAACTCCTCCGGCAGATACGGTATCTGTTTAATGACATTAATAAAGGTGGTCATCACCGTGTGCACCAGTGCTTCCAGTTCCGGCGTCGCCTCCACGATATCCGGTTCTATCTTTATCTTGGCCCGGGCGTAAGGCTTGCGCTGGAGAATCCCTTCCAGTTTAATCCGTTCCAGTCCCCGCACCACGAGGCGGGTCGTGCCATCCGGCAGTTTGGACATCTTCATTATCTCGGCGCTGGTGCCGTATTCGTACAGGTCATAAAGCGGAGTGACAATGGAGTCCCGACCCAATCGGGAATGCGCTTCTTCAGCACTCTCGGCATTCTCTTCTTTAATGACGATACAGGCCATTATCCGGTCGTGGGAGAGAACCTCATCTATCATTGCGAGGGCTTCTTCATCCGTGATGAGGAACGGCAACATTATCCCCGGATAAAGCACGGTATCGGTCATCGGTAAAACAGGCAGAATCGCGGAAGACTGTCCCACTGGGATAGGGGGACAGGTCATTTCTTTCGGTTTGTCATTCTCAACGTTATTCATATATCCTTATCCAGCGTGTCTAAAAAGCCACGCTGAAATCCCAATGACCAATTTCCAAATCCCAAAAGTGCTATTAAAATCGGTTTGGTCATTGGTTCATTGGACATTGGTCATTCAGGCTGGACTTTTTGGACAGCCTATAATATTTACTTCTCAAAATGTATTTCAATATGCGTCACGGTAACCCGGTCTTTCTGTGCCTTGGGGATGACCACTTCCAGGAAGCCCTCCCGGTAAGAGGCGTGTGCGCCGGCCGGGTCAATCGGTGCGGAGATACTTAAGACCCGCTCAAATTTACCGTAATTTATTTCCATCTGCCGGAAGACGCGCTTGGGGGTTAGACACTGGTCCGGCCGGCTTCCCTTAATCGTAATATTGCGCTCATCCACGCTAATCTTTATCTCAGCCGGATTCACACCCGCAATCTCGCTCTTAATCACCACCTCAGTCGCCGTCTCATACACATCGGTCGGCGGATGCCAGATGCGGTCAGTGAACATCATCACCAAGTTACTGCTGTGGAAGGCTAAGTGCTTAAAACTGCCTTTATTTTCGGCCGGCCTGCCTGCCGAAGCACCGGCGCAGGCAGGTGCCAGTTGCCACTTCCCGGGGTGCTCCGTCGTGGTCTTTGAATGCGATTTACTCTCTTTATGTGGACTCGTCATCTTTATCCCCTCCCTCATCAGCATAGAGCATAGAGCCCCGTTTTATGCTCTACGCTCTTCGCTCTTTGCTCTACGCTCTATGCTTTATCAGTTCCTCCGCTGGCGAATCATAAGTAACTGCACGAGTTGCAGGATAGCCATTAAGGTCGCGGCGAGGTAAGTCAGGGCCGCGGCATTCAAGACCGCCCGGGTGGATTTTACCTCGGTCGTTTCTATAATCCCGCGGGTCGTCAGTAGTTGCAACGCCCGTTTACTCGCATTAAACTCCACCGGCAGGGTAACCAACTGGAAGAGCACCACCCCGCCCAGGACCATTATCCCGAGGTCAAGCATCCAGGGCGGCCAGCCCGCGTAGGAAGACATCATAAAGATACTGCCGATGATAATAATATACCAGATGTGCTGGCCGAAGGCGACAAAGGGGTAAATCCCGTTGCGGAAGTGCAGGGGCAGATAGTTAGTGTGGTGCTGTAGTGCGTGGCCGGTCTCGTGGGCCGCCACGCCTAATGAGGCCAGCGAACGGCCGTTATAAACCGAAGGCGAAAGCCGCAACACCCGTGTCCGCGGGTCATAGTGGTCGGTCAATTCACCCGGGGTCTGTTCAATGGTCAGTTGGACGCCTTCCGCGGCGAGGATGCGCCGGGCCGCCTCGGCACCACTCACGCCGCTCAATGAAGACACCTTTGAATATTTGGCAAAGGCCGTCCGCACCCGGATTTGGGCATACAAAGCAAAGATTACCGCCGGTATCAGGATAATTACGGTCCAGTCAAACATAAATATTCCCATCTGATTCCCCCCTTAAACACGAAGGCACGAAATAATTTCGTGTTTTCGCGGTTCTGTTTAGTGATTTCGTGGTTTCATTATACTAAAATCAAATCCGCTTGTCAAATAGAAATCACAATTAGATTCGCTGAGTTTATCCCGCCTTCAGCGGGGCTCACTACAAGGCAAATACGGAAATTTTGCTTGACAGATTAGGGGCGGGGAGTAGACTGGTAACATATTCCCGCTTGGGCGGGACGGAGTTTATCCCCCGATGTTACATCGGGGGGCTGTCGCTACGCAGGGAGGGTATGAATATGAAACGGCTGGCCGGACTAATGCTGGTGGGTTTGTTCCTTGTCTCGGGCTGTCTTAATCCTACCCTTGCCAAAGACAAAAAGGAAAAGATACCCAAAGGTCTCAAGACGAAAACAGCAATAGACTATAAGTTCGTATACCCTAACGGGCACAAGGAAGAATCTGGCGAATATAATAAGGTCTTAAACGGCAAGAGGATTTACCAGTATGATGACAAGGGCAATATGATTGAGCTGGCTTCGTATGGTGCCGATGTTAAGTTAATATGGAAGGCCCTTCCCAAATATGATGACAAAGGCAATCAGATTGAGTGGGCTACCTATGGTGCCGATGGTAGGTTAGAAGGGAAGCGCCTTTCCAAATATGATGACAAGGGCAATCTGATTGAGTGGGCTACCTATGGTGCCGATGGTAAGTTAGAAAGGAAGTCCCTTTCCAAATATGATGACAGGGGCAATCTGATTGAGGTGGTTGCGTATGGTGCCGATGGTAAGTTAGAAAGGAAGGCCCTCCTTTCCAAGTATGATGACAGGGGCAATCCGGTTGAGTGGGCTCGGTATGGTGCCGATGGTAAGTT
>Ga0315282_10010872_pt1 | contig 14195 bp, 13 predicted proteins | sample YL17G07_20_MG_FD_203693 | JGI IMG/M metagenome (GOLD analysis project Ga0315282, IMG submission 203693) | Sediment microbial communities from Yellowstone Lake, YNP, Wyoming, USA - YL17G07_20 | ecosystem: Environmental > Aquatic > Freshwater > Lake > Sediment | place: USA: Wyoming | collected...
AGGGGTGTGCTTCCAAGGGGTAGGTCATTTTGAAACAGTAGAAGTAGAGGAATAAGCTTCAGTGCCTATTTGGTGTTTGGAGCGCCTTTTGATTTCGTGTTATCGGGGTTCTTTTGATTGCCATCCCTGTAAGCTTTTGCAAATGCCGCTATGAAGACTACAGCAGCCCAAATTAATAGAGGTATCAGGTACTGTATCCAGGAAAATGTACCTCTGTTCAAGAGCCAAAGTAAGGAGATTAATGCAACAGCACTAAATGCGCTGTAAAGGGCAATCCATTGCCATTCAGTCTTAATCATTCTATTATTCGAACTGACTTCTTCGACATTTATGATATCACATTAAGTCAATGACGATTTCCCCGGATTTCAAAATGATACGCTACCGCTTCCAGGGATATTTACTGACGGGTGTGCTGAGAAGCCGTAGTGGCATTCAGATAGCTAAGTGTGACGATTTGCCTCTACTGGCTGCTGTCCCCCAACACTGATACGGCTAGCACATGTGGCCCAACATGGGTACCAACTACCGGGCTGACCTTTGTTCTGTAAATACGCTCCTTGGGGAATCTGGAGCTAAGGCGCTGAGCCAGTGTGTCCGCTTCATCGGGGGTGGTAGCGTCCTCGATGGCCATCTCCTCGATATTTGAAAAGCTCGCAGCAAACTTATATAAGAATTCGATAGCCCTGGCGCGCGACCTCGGCCTGGCCACAGGCCGGCCTTCTCCTTCTTCCAGAGTCATGATGGGGTTCACCTTTAGCATTGATCCCAGAAAAGCTTGTGCTGCACTGACACGCCCGCTCCTTTTGAGGTATTCCAGGGTGTCGAAGGCGAAATATATCTTCGAGCGATAGATATTACGCTTGGTTATCTTTACCACATCTTCTATTTTGGCTCCGGCATTTGCTGCTTTGGCGGCAGCAATGGCGATTAACCCCAGTGCCATGCAACCTGCCTTAGAATCTATTATCTCTATGCGGCATTTTCTCTTTGTCATCCCAGTTGCTTGCGATTCCATTTCGTAGATAGAAGATAAGCCGCTGGCCAAAGAGATGACTACGATTTCGTCCGTCTCTTGGGCTAACTCGTCGTAAACTTGAGCTAATGCAGCCGGACCAGGCACTGCGGTGGTAGGTAAGGTTTTGCTGGAGGCAAGCTTCTGGTAGAATTCCTCGGTCGTTAAGTCAACACGGTCTCGGTATGATTTCGTGCCGAAGTTAATATACAATGGCACTACCGTTATCCCCAGAGGGCTGGCGATATGAGTTGTCAGATCGGAAGTGCTGTCGGTAACAATCTTTACAGGCATGATTCTTAGATATGGTCTTGTCGTCCTAATCCCTTATAATATTCTATCTTGCTCCTTCCAGACAAGCAATAGGAGCGGCTGGGCATTTCCTTTCTATTGCAATTTAGCCATCGATGTTAATTCGGAAGAACTTAGGCAAACATGTAATTGACATATGCAATATTCAGTGGTATATGTACATTCAGCACGAACATCCAACGACACATCTCGTCAGATCCGCGTACATAGTTCCATATAATGCCTGAAGAGCAAGACTAGGAGTGAAACAATGGCTATATACCCATCAAAACAATGGATAATAGAGGTGTTGAAGGCCGCTGAGAGAAGCGAGGCATACAAGGAAGCAGCAAAGGATTGGGAAGGAGATTTTCTGTGCAGAATCGAGGCTGACGAAGAATTCCTCAGAGATATGAGCCGAAAGGAAGCTGTGGCAGGTTATCTGAGCTTCTTGGACATGATGCCGCCTGAACAGCGCAAAAAATATAGAGGTACTCCTATGGGCGACGTTCTTGAGAAGAAATTGGGCATACCGTTAGATGCTTCCCTGAATGATGTCGATGCCAACGAAATATCGAGCAAAATGTCGAAGCTCTCTGCGGAGGATATTAAAGGTTCCGCCGTGTATTTCTGGATAGATTTCTGGCATGGGAGCATCAGAAACATGATACCTGTGGCTCCGGGTGAACATGGAGATGCGGCTTTCAAACTATCTGGGAGATACGGCAGTTGGAAGTTGTTGGTCTCAGGACAACAGGATGCAGTTAAATTGACCATGACTAGGAAACTGAAGCTTGAAGGCAATATGGCATATTTGATGAGACGGGTGAGAGCTGCGGCAGCCTTAGGCAAAGATGTGTTCGCTGCAGTTCCCATCGACTGATTTTATAGACCGATACAGAATCGAGTTAGCTTGCCCTCCGGATACCCCCGTTTTCGAGCGCCCTTTTCCCAGAGCCTTGAATAGGTCGGAGAGATAGTCTCCCCGCGACATTTTCCCCTTGACATTACAAGAACTAATGTTCTATTATATCCCCAACATAATATAGCTGTGCAGGGATGTGCAGCCGTCCGCCTATGGCGGACAGGGGTCTTGGGGTGTCCCCGTCTCCCACACTTTCCCCTCAAAAAAGGTGTGGATGCGAACCTGGCTTGGAGAGGCTTCTTTACCTGGTGGTCGGGGACACGTTCGGCTGAAGCTGGCCCGAGCCCCTCTAAGTTTGCGGGATTTAGCGCTGAAAAATCAAAAATGCCAAATCCTGAAAACCGGAGCTGTGCTATACCCCAAAATCTCAAATAGAAGCAGAGTCAGTTGGTGAGCTTAGGAACCCCGTAGGGGTCAGAGGTAATTTTAGGAGATGTTGCCTTAGAGGACATAGGTGTGGAGTTCCTCAGCCACCTCAACCTTCTTGCCGAAACTAGCCTCCGCCTCCCTGATATTCTTGGAATAGTTATGGTCGGGCCAGAAGTGGGTCAGCATCAATCGCTTTACCTTGGCCTTTCTCGCCAGAGCGCCAACCTCGCCGCCCTCGAGATGGCCCCACTCAGCGTCGCCCGGGTTGCCGCGGGTTGCCTCACAGAGGAAGAGGTCAGCACCCTTTGCCAGCTCTGCTAGCTCGTCGCACAGGCCGCTATCGGCGGAATAGACCAATCTCTTGCTGCCGCAGATAGCCATAGCATAGCTAGCTATATAGTGCTTCACCGAAGCGAATTCTATACTGAGGCCTCCCAACTTTAACCCAGCTTCTGGGTTATACTCCTCAACCCGGAAGTAAGCAGAGAAGAATTTCGGCGAGTTGTTGAATGCCGAGACTATCTTTAGCAATGCTTCCTTACCTCCGGGCGGCAAGTACAGGTGTGGATGAAGCGCTTTATTTGAAGGGCGAATCAGCGCATAGCGGTAGGGAATCAAGTCAAAGCAGTGGTCGGCATGAGGGTGCGAGATCACGATATGATTTACGTCTTTTAATGCAGCTACTTTCTGGAGGTTGCTCATCACGCCGGTGCCGCAATCCAAGAGAAGCTTGGTTTTCCCTTCTGCAACAAGGTAGCCGGAACAAGCCCCGCCGGCTCGCGGATAGGCAGCGCTGGAGCCGAGTATAGTAAGTTGCAAAGGATTCACCTCCTAGCTAACCTGCTGACGCAGCTTCAGTGCCCGATACACTGGCACTGGCTCAGCCTTGCCTTTGAAATGCTGCGGCTCCAGTGCCTCGACCTCAACTGCATCCTTCACCTGCTCATAAGTATTAGGCCCAATCCATATCTGTCCGCCGGGAGCATTGGAGCATAGCCGAGACGCCAAGTTCACAGCGTCTCCTATGATAGTATATTCAGTACGGCCCTCCGAGCCCACATTGCCCGCTACTGCTGGGCCTGTATTTATTCCGATACCGAACTGCACCTTGGGCAAGCTCTCATCCTGAGGCGTGCTGTCTATCGCTTGCTGGCCCTCCAATGCCGCTTTTACCGCTAGTAAAGCGTGGTTAGTTTGGTCTTGGGGTGCATTCCACACCGCCATAATGTTATCGCCGGCAAATTTGTTGATCATCCCCTCGTTGGCAAGAACACGTTCTATAATCAGCGAAAGGTATTTATTTAGCGTGGCTACAATAGCTTCGGGATCCAGTTTTTCGCTCAAGGCAGTGAAGCCCCGCATATCGGCGAACATCACTGTTATCTCCCTTCTTGCACCTCCCAGCTTTAACTGGTCAGAATTGGCCAAGCTCAAAATCTCGCTGGCAACCTGAGGCGAGACATACCTGCCAAAGAGTTGGTTTATCTCACGCTGGTCAGCCTGTGCCGCAAACACGCGGGTTATTACAGCAGTGACATACATGATAGGCAGCGAAATGAGAGGGTAGAAGATGTTCAGAATGTAACCGCTGTCAAAGGCAAAGAACACACCCAGCCCGTAGCCAACAAACAGCACCACGGCGAGCACAGTGCCCCAGCGGAGTCTTATCAGCGGCAGGACAAAGCCCATAACAACAACCATGAAAAGAACAGTGAGAGCGGCGATAAGCTTGCTGGTCTCCTCAAGAAAGCGTCCTTTGAGGATGGTGTCTAAGGCGTTGGCATGTATCTCTACGCCGAACATCTTCTCTGTCGAAACTGGAGTGACCCAGTAATCCGTCCCCCAGCCGCTGGCAGTCATACCGATCAATACCAATTTGTCCTTAACATCGGAAGCTTTGAAAGTGCCCTGTATCACGTCGGCGTAAGACAGGCGCTTGAAGGTGTTCGGTCCGCCGACGAAGTTCACCCTCATCTGACTCTTGCCATCCACAGGGATTTCTCGATTAAAGAGGCGTATCGCCCCACTATGAATGCTATAATCCTCATGAATAGTGAGGCCCGGCTGCACATGCTGCTCGAGGTAGATTTTGTACATTGCAAGCACCAGTGCAGGATAGGTGTTACCGTTTTCGTCAGATACTACCAGAGGGATTTTCCTTACTACGCTCCCGCCTTCAGGGACGACATTTGCATGAGCCACATCTGCCGCAGCCTCAGCAAAAACAGGAGCAGGTAGAGTGAAGTCTTTGTACACAACCATTGGCTGATCCGTTGCCTGAGGGTTATCACCTATGCCAGCCAGCACCACATTGCCTGCATCCTTCAGGGCCTGAGCAAATGCTGTGGCATTCTGGTATTCATCAGCGAAAAGCACGTCGTATCCAACAGCAGCAGCGCCTGCTGCCTTCAGATTATTAACAGCGCTGGCGTGGAGAGAGCGGTCCGCCCAAGGCCAGCCGCCGTATTCCTGAAGGCTTTTATCATCTATCGCAACGATGACAATATCAGGGGATGGCTTAGTATTGAGAAAGAGCTGGTCGGTGAACCACCGATTTATGGTAGCAAAGGGCTGAACGAAGTAAACGAGAAGTACAAGAATAGCACCGATACCCAGCGCAATCAATATATGTTTGCGCTGCCTTCGCTGCTTCCTGGTTTTCCCTCTAAGGAAAGAGAGCATGAATTGCCTTATTGATGATATTAATTCAGACGGTGAAAACCGTCAAGGTGACATAGGACATTCGCTGCTGCTATATTCAAGCGACAACGAACTAAGTACTTAGACTCCTAGCCCAAAGCTACGCTCAACGCTGTGGCCAGCCTGATTACATCATGGTTGGCCTGCCTTAACCGATCGCTTAATAGCTGCGCCAGATTACCCATTATCTTGAACCCTATCTGCGTGTCTGCCTCGCACAGCTTGGCTAGGTCAGGCCCATATATCTCCAACGCCAAACATGCCTTCGTCGCCGTTATCGTCGCAGACCGCTCGGCCTTCGTCAGCATCGCTACCTCTCCCACCACTATCGGCTCAGTCGCATCCATCTTTATCAATGTCTTCTCACTATGTCCTCTCTCATCAGAGAACTGCGGCAATGTCAGCCTCTTGCTCACCTTCACCGACCCGGAATATATGATGTATATCGTCTCCCCCATGTCTCCCTCTGTGATTACAATGTCACCTTCACCCCACTTTATCTCATGTGCCACGGACAGCACTTTCTCCATCTCTTCCTTCGTCAGCCCCTTGAATAGCGGCGCCTTGATTATCTTCTCTGTCAATACTCCCATCGCCATCCCCTCTACTGTTTATTCTAGCTATGCCTTATAGTTTTGGGCTGAAATACTCCTAGCTCCCTATCACTAGAGCTACTTCGTTCTGCCTTATTACGTACTCGTCACCTGGATTAAGATTCGCCTGCGGTATCTCAAGCTGTGCACCAAGATATTCCTTCCCCGCCTCTTTGAATTTCCGCTCTATAAAGTCGTCTATCACCGAATAATCACTACTGAGTACATCCTCAGCGTGAAGGGCCTTACCCATAGAAAACAACCCCACCAGCATGACATTCTGTCTGTCTCTAAAATGAGCGGCAAGCTCCCCAAATCTCTTCCCTATGAATTCGGCAGGTATCGCTTTCTGCTGCAGACAACTCTTATCGCCATATGATAACAACTGCCTCACTGCCAGCACTACCCCCTCTGCCATCGCCGCCGATGTAATCAAAAATGGATCATACTCCCCATGCACTATTACCTCGCTAGCCCCGGCACGCCGTACATGCGGCGCAGCCTTGGGCTCCGTTACCTCTACACATACCCGGGCCCGGGGATTCATAGTCTTCACGGCCAGCGTCCCCAATACCGCCCTCTCATCTGCACTGGCTATGTCACCCTGCGCTGTATCACTCAGGATTATCACCGTTGCCGCCTGCCTTACATTGGCAAGGTCCAGAATAGCTTCACTGGTAAAATCGCCATGCACAAACCTCGGCTTGATGGACTTGTACCTCAGCAGTATTTGATTCATTTCCTCTGGGGTTGACGAGTTCACCAGTATTATCTCAGGATGTTCTTGTCTAGCAATAATACTCTCCAGTATCGTCTCTACGTGTTCATTCCAGCCGCAGATTACCGTGTGCTCTTTATTTTTTACCTTCTCCAATCCTTTTTCCTCCCTCAAACGTCGTGTGACCAGGTAGGAAGCCCCTTGGGCAGCAACAAACGGGATAAGGCCAACCCCAATTACGATTACAACAGAGGCGATGATTCGTCCAGTTGTAGTTACGGGGGTGAAATCGCCATATCCAACTGTGGCTACGGTGACAATCAACCACCAGAATGCCTCTCCTAGGGTATTTATAGAACCACCGGAGCCGCGCTCAACAAAATATACAGCAATGGCGGCTCCGACGAACACCACTAATAGGACTATGCCCAGCTTGAGGACAAAGCTTCTTCTTACCCCCCAGAATATCCTTTGGAGAGCAGACTTCAAGAAATTACGTCTGTGTTGTTTGGTTCCTATGAGGGCCTTATCCAGTGCTTCTCCTTAAATAATCGCATTTAGTCTGCCAGCGATTCTCAATCTACATTTACCTTTGAAACAGTTTATAACACAAGCCTGAGGGCGATTGCAACCCTCTGCTTTGACTTTAGCTAGATGTAGACAGAGAGCTCGATACAATGTTAAAATCAAGAAAGAACCTAAGCTTAACTCAAAAGCATATAAAAATGGAGGATATTTAATGGGCAGGAAGGAAAGGAAAGCTCAGCAGAGGCAGGCATACAAAGCAGCATTCAAAAAAGTCAAACATGGCCATGGTGGTAGAGCAATCCGGAAGAAGGAAGAGGCGGCTCTCGGCAGATAGTACGCAAGGCAAGTTTGATCTGAAAAAGTAACATACCGAGGGATGTTAACAGGCAGCTATTTATCAACCGTGGATATTACTTTATCCAACAATAATCATAGCCTGCTTGGTGACATCCCTGGTTTGTTTATGTGATTTGTCAGGAGAAGATATTATAGAAACATGAAGCTGTTATGAGAGGAGGTGAACACCATGGCACAAAAAGGAGGCTGCGCAGCAAGAAGGCCTTGTGGTAGTTCGGCCAAGCCAGCGGCTAAGAAGACAGCTAAGGCGAAGGCGTCAAAGTCTGTCAAGAAATAGAGCAAACATTATTGTTGTGTTGCATAGAAAAGGTGGAAGAGGTCGCTCTCCCTGGTGAGAGCGATTCTTCTATTATTCTTTCGGGTAATCGGATTACATGGTACTCACGCTCTGCATCTTTGTTTTAACTTTAATACTGATCATGGTCAGGCCCAAGCCCTTAAACGAGGCTACTGCAGCCTTGTTAGGGGCTATCCTCATGTTAGCCACGAGCGTCATTTCACCATCTGACGCTTACGATGTGCTCAAAACAACAGATAATATACTTCTATTCTTTCTAGGGCTAATGATTGTCTGCGCTGTGGCCGACCGGGCGGGCTTCTTCGAATGGAGCGCCTTCAAGGCAGTCAAACTTGCCAATGGTAAAGGACGCAGGTTGCTCCTCGTACTTTTTGGCCTGGGGACACTAATCACCACTTTTTTCTCAAACGATGCCACAGCCTTAATACTGACCCCGATTGTTTACGTGCTGGTTACCAGGTTAAAGCTAAATCCTTTGCCTTACGTTTTTGCCTGCGCTTTTATTGCCAATACTGCCTCTATGATGCTTCCTATATCCAACCCGGTGAATTTGCTCGCGGTAGACCAATTCGGGCTCACCTTGGGTCAGTATCTGCGTTTCCTTCTTCTGCCCACAATTCTAGCGATTCTGATAAATGTAGCGCTCTTCGTCATCATCTTTCGCAAGGCTATCTCGACTTCATTCAAATACGATGGCATGGGATTCTCCGTCAAGGTCGATAGGTTTTTCCTATTCACTTGCGTTGGCCTCGTTCTCACTGCCCTAGGCTACATTTTTGCCTCCCTCTACGGTTTGCCGCTATCCTGGCCAGCTTTAGGCGGAGCTGCCATCCTTCTCACAGGCGGTTTTGCCTTCCGTCGCCTTACTCTGAGAAGGGTAAACTCCAGTATCTCCTGGTCTATCCTACTCTTCATTTTCAGCCTAGCATTGCTTGTCAAAGGGCTGGGCAATGCAGGAGTAACCCATACTCTGGGGGAAGTATTGGCTAACCTTTCCTCGAAAGGCTCTCTGGGAGCAATCTTAGCCACTTCCTTCGGCACTGCTATCGGCTCAAATTTGATAAACAACTGGTCGATGATGATGGTATCGGTCTCGAGTTTGGGAAATATAAGCACCTCGATACCATCCTTTAATCAAGGCCTTATCTATTCAAGCATTGTTGGAGCCGATTTAGGCCCCAATATCGCCATCCTCGGCTCGCTATCATCTATGTTGTGGCTGGTGATTTTGAGGCAGAGAGGACTCGACATTCATCCCATGCAATACCTGAAGCTCGGGCTAATGGTTGCTCCTCCCATGCTTATTGCCGCTGCTCTGGGTCTCTATGCCTGCAGCCTGTTCTGAAGCTAATTTTAATGGAACAAGAACCCTTAATAGTACTTCTTAACTATTTTTGAAAAATGGCTCCAAAACCTCTTGACATAGTCTACCATTAGTGATATTTACTTAATCAAAGGGCAGAAAATTTAAAAGTGCTGTGCTATTCATGAACTAAAGCGCATGCTTTGCACAGCAAGAAAAGAATAAGACTAAAAGGAGGCGGCCTTAAGGTGACACAATCGAATATTACTATGCAGGAAAAGGCGGTTTTTTCGACAGACGAAGAACCTCCAAGCAAAACTATTAGCGAGACCGAAGAACCCCCAAGTAGTAGGGGCACAATAGGCTCGGAAAACCGGAAGAGATTCTTTGGCCATGTTTCGGAGGAAAATTGGAGAGACTGGAGATGGCACTTCCGGAACAGAATCACCACCATTGAAGAACTATCCAAATTCGTCCCTCTGTCAAACAAAGAGCAATCAAGGCTTAAACTGGTAACTACCAAGTACCCCTTTGCGGTGACCCCCTATTATCTCACCCTGATTGACGTGGATGACCCTAATGATCCCATTAGGAGGCAGGCCATACCGTCTTTTGACGAGATTGGTCTGGTCGGAATGGGACAAGAAGATCCACTGGAAGAGGTGAGGGATTCGCTCGTCCCGGGGCTGGTGCAGCGTTATCCTGATAGGGCATTGATGGTACTTACCGATATATGCCCCATGTTCTGTCGTCACTGCACCCGCAAGAGGGAGTGGAAAAACGGGGGCTGGGTGCGCTCGACTGCTGAGATCGAGACAATGCTTGAGCAGATACGCACGCACAAAATGATTAGAGATGTCATCATCTCCGGCGGCGACCCGCTGACATTATCGACGCACCGCCTGGAGGAAGTCATCTCGAAGTTGAGACAGATAGAGCATATAGAGATCATACGCATAGGCACGCGTTTCCCTGTGGTGTTGCCGCAGCGAATAGACGATGAGCTTTGCGCCATGCTCTCGAAATACGGCCCGATATGGCTCAACACCCATTTTAATCATCCGAATGAGATAACGCCTGAGTCGGCCGCAGCCTGCGATAAGCTGCTCCGGAGTGGAATCCCCGTCAACAACCAGTCTGTGCTGCTGCGCGGGGTAAATGACTCCGTTGAGACGCAGATGAGGCTATGCCAGGGTCTTCTTAAAACGAAGGTGAGACCTTACTATCTCTTCCAGGCGGACGAGGTGCAGGGGACAGAGCACCTGCGCACTACTGTAGAGACAGGGTTGAAGATTATAGAAGGTATGCGGGGCTATACCTCAGGTATAGCCATCCCTACCTATGTAGTGGACTTGCCCGGAGGCGGAGGTAAAGTGCCCCTTCAGCCAGAGTACCTTCTGTCACAAACTGGTGACACCCTTACGTTCAGAAACTACCAGGGCCGTATTTTCCATTATCGAGAACCGAAGCCGATAGTCCAGAGTTCAGGGAAGAATGGACAGCGAAATGGCCGAAAGGCACGGCCAGTTCTCACGCAGCTGGTGCTGTTTGGGGAACAAGAAAAGGTTAAAGATGAAGATAGGGCTGTCGTACGATCTTAAGGAGGAAGTGATTCTGGACAAAGAGCATCCGGATGATGCTCTCGAAGAGTACGACTCTTTGGAAACCGTCGATGCAGTGGCTGCAGCGATGGAGTGCATGGGGCATTCCATCGTCCAGCTAAGCGGCGGCAGGAAGTTTCTCGCCAACATCCTTCAGAGTGATGTGGACTTCGTTTTCAACATCTCTGAGGGAAGGGGAAACTATAGAAGCAGAGAGGCCCAGATACCGGCCATCCTTGAGATGCTCGACATACCCTATTCAGGGTCGGATCCTCAGTGTCTGGCAGTCTCTCTGGATAAGCCGCTGACCAAGAAGCTGGTACAGGCTGCTGGTGTCCGTACGCCAAAGTGGCAGGTTGTCAGCGACAGGCGGGAGATGGAAGCGGTATGTCGGGATAGTTTTCCCCTGCCTGCCTTTATAAAGCCTGCCTTCGAGGGTTCGAGCAAAGGCGTTCGCCTTGCTTGCAGGGTCGAAGACCGCGAACAAATGGCTAGGGTAACAACGGCGTTGTTGGAACAATACCGGCAGCCTGTTATGGTAGAGGAGTTCATTTCAGGTGACGAAGTGACGGTAGGAGTGGTAGGCAACTCCCCACCTCAAATCGTGGGGATCATGCGCATCTTGCCCCGAAAAAGGAGCGATAATTTTGTCTATTCGCTGGAGGTGAAGAGAGACTGGCAAAACCAGGTAGATTATGAGTGCCCAGCGCAGCTTGAGGCAAAAGTTCTGCAGAAGATCGCTGATTTCAGCCTCAGTGCGTTCCATACTCTGGGATGCCGTGACTTCGCTCGGCTGGACTTCAGACTCGACCGTGAGGGTATGCCCTACTTTCTGGAGATCAACCCATTACCAGGGCTTAACCCTAAGTCGAGCGACCTGCCGATTATGGCTTACAGGATGGGCTGGAATTACCAGGGTCTGATAAGCTCTGTGCTCAATGCTGCTCTGAAGAGATATCCAGAACACCGGGGGTGCTGATTAAGCACGATGAAATAAATGAGATAGGATGGGTACTGTGCACCTGGACATAGCTATCATCTTCAATCAGCCAAGCTCTGACCGCTATAGCAAGATGGGAGAGTCCAAAGCGGTCGCAGGTGTGCTGGAAGAAGTGAGGCCTGTCCATCGGGCTTTATCCGAGCTGGGTCACACCGTTACCAAGGCCCCCCTGCGGCCCCCCCTCGAGCTGGCTAGAGAGAAACTCAAGACCATACGTGCCGATTTGGTTTTCAACCTCTTCGAAGGATTCGAGGGCCACCCGCAAACAGAAGCTACAGTGGCAGGTATGCTTTGCGAGCTGGGGATACCGTTCACAGGCAACCCGCCTTCCACCCTTGCCTTGGCCTTGGACAAGGCGAAGGCCAAAGCGATTCTGGAATCAGATGGTCTCAGGACTCCCAGGTATCAATGTTTGGGCCCTGAGAATCTGGACCTGTTCCATTTGAACTTCCCCTGCATAGTCAAGCCGCTGGGTGAAGATGCCAGCCACGGCGTGACCGAGGAGAGCGTGGTAACGGATCTCGACCAGCTTGCGAAGCAGGTCACCAAGATAAGCCAACTTTTTGGTGGAAACACCCTGGTCGAAGAGTTCTTGGAAGGCCGTGAGTTTAACGTAACAGTATTGGGCAACAAAGAACCACTTGTCCTCCCCGTAGCTGAAATGGTTTATTACCTGCCTCCCGAATTGCCCAAATTGCTGACCTTTGCTGCGAAGTGGCAGGAGGAAAGCCTTTATTACAAGGGAACCAGGGCCACCTGCCCTGCAGAAATTGGAGAGCGGGAGAGTGACCTAATTTCCCAAACTGCCCTAACTGCCTTTAAACTACTAGGTTGTCGCGGCTACGCCAGAGTAGATATGCGTATGGATGCGGAAGGAGTGCCCAATGTCTTAGAGGTGAACCCGAACCCCGATATATCCCCGGGTTACGGTGCAGCACGTCAAGCTAAGGCGGCGGGTTTGACTTACAATCAGTTTATCGAGAAGATTGTGCTCTTTGCCCTTGAGGAGCATTCGTATAGCCGAGTAACAGAGACTGTCTAGAGCCCGAATAGTGCAGGAGAGATGAAGGGGCAGGTTGCAAACCTGCCCCTTCATCTGGAAGGGACATAAAGGGATTTGAAAGCAGTGCCTAAGCGCCCTCATATAAGGCCGATGAACCCTGAAGACAAAGCTGCCGTGATGAAAATCCTTCGAACCACACCCGAGTTCACGCTGGCCGAGGTTATTGTGGCTGAAGAACTCATCGATTATTACTTAAGTGAGCCTGTTGCCTCAGGATACAACATCTTGGTGGCTGAGGTTAACTCAGAAGTTGTGGGCTACATTTGCTGGGGGCTTACCCCGCTCACCGAGGGGACCTGGGATATATACTGGATCGCTACCGACCGGGAGAAGCAAGGACAGGGTATCGGTACGGCTCTGCTGACCTCTGCCGAAGCCAGGATCAAAGAGGCCAAGGGCAGGCTGGCGTTCATTGAGACATCCTCCAAGCCGGGATACGAGAAGACGAAAGGATTTTACCATGCGCGCGGCTATGAGTTAATTTGCCGGATCCCGGACTTCTATGCCCCTGGCGATGACAAGTTAATCCTTCAGAAACGACTGAGCCCTTGAAATCGCCCCTCCCTATTATATGTGCCAATCGAGAGATTATAGCGTGAAACTGATTTTTATTCATGGCTCTGGAGGCTGCAAGGAGGTCTGGCACCACCAGACAAGACACTTTCCCGAAGCTGACGCTGTTGCTCTGCCGGGTCATCCGCACGGCAAACCGTGCACCAGCGTCGACTCTTATGTCGATTGGCTGCGGGGATACATCCGTGATGCCGGCTACATAGACGTGGTGCTGTCAGGCCACTCGCTGGGCGGCGCTATAGCTTTGCTTTACGCACTGAAATATCCTGAGGATTTGGATGGGCTCATTCTCATCGGCAGCGGCGCACGGCTCCGCGTCGGCACCATGTACCTCAAGATGCTAGAGCAGGCCAAAAGAAACCGCACTATATTTGAGGATTTCTTTCATAAATCATATGAATTTATCGAACCCGAACTCAGAGACATATTGCAGAGGAAGGCTTTGGAGAGTGACCCCCCTGTTTTACTCAACGATATGCTTTGCTGCGATAGGTTCGACATTATGGAGCGGGTTCACGAAATCAAGCTGCCAACCCTGGCTCTGTGTGGTAGCGAGGACATAATGACCCCACCGAAATACACCAAATACCTCGCCAGCAAAATCGAGGGAGCCAAGGAGGTAATAATCGAAGGGGGTACCCATATGGTCTTCGCCGAACAGCCCGGAGCCGTCAATCAGGCTATCGAGGATTACCTCAACAGCCTTTGAGAAATGACTTGCCCCCCAGTCACAAGTCCAGAAAAATTGTCATGCGGCATTTTGTTGAAGCTGCAGGCCTCTGCAAAACCACTTGTTCTTGAGCAGGCTAATCGCGGGGATTTAACATTCGAGGGACGTGTCGGGTAATAAAACAAGCTTCT
>Ga0315282_10010873_pt1 | contig 14195 bp, 10 predicted proteins | sample YL17G07_20_MG_FD_203693 | JGI IMG/M metagenome (GOLD analysis project Ga0315282, IMG submission 203693) | Sediment microbial communities from Yellowstone Lake, YNP, Wyoming, USA - YL17G07_20 | ecosystem: Environmental > Aquatic > Freshwater > Lake > Sediment | place: USA: Wyoming | collected...
ACCCGGCGCTCCGCGCAAGCAAAAATCCGCTCAAATGAGAGCTGGCAGTCTGGTATCGGCTATCTGACCCGACATCGCGCTGCCAACCGGCTGCTCTCGCCGCCTTGTGAGAAATCCGGGCTAGCCCGGTCCCCGAGCGGGCGATTGCGATTGAGGACTGTGCAAACTCGGAGCGCCGAAGGGCCGAGTGCGCCGAAGTCCCGGGCCCCGCACAAGCCACAGATGCGCTGCACCGCAGGGCCCACGATGTCCAGCGCCCGGCTTGGGCCTAACGGGCCATGAACACAGCGTAGGAAAGGGCCGAGCTGACGCCGGCGGGATTCAACGTTGCCGATGTGCATGACTGCCTCACGGTGACGGGCGCCATCGGGACCGAAGTGATCGGCAAAGCCACGCCTGGCAAGGGCGCACAGTACCGGGCAATTCCCATTCCAATTCTGTTGGCCGCTGAGGTCTTGATTCGCGGCTGGGCAGACAGGATGCCGCGTCAGGATTCGCGGACACCGTCAGCTTTGCGCGACAGATTCAGCACGTGGGATAGGCATTCCTGCCTGTCCCACCGGCGTGATCTGACGGAAACCGGCGGACAGGCAGAAATGCCTATCCCACATCGCAGAGCGGTGTTGACAGCCCGCCGGGCAGGGCATATTCTTCTCAGCAACAAGCGGCAAGGAGGTTGTCATGAAGTATTTGCGAGGTTTGGGTATCGTTTTCCTGTTATTGTGCGGCAACAGTTTTGGCCAGGAGTCGCGCGCCACGCTTCTGGGGCGCGTCAGCGACCCAAGCGGCGCGGTGATTGCCGGCGCCAAGGTTCACGCCATCAACATCGGACAGAATAGGGGCGCCTCTTCGGTAACGAATGCGGAGGGCAACTACGAGATTCCCTACCTGCTGCCCGGGGTGTACCGGGTTGAGGTGGGGATGACCGGCTTCAAGAAATCCATCCGCGAGGCCGTGGAACTGCACGTGGCCGACCGCCTGACCGTCGATTTCAACCTTGAGCTGGGGGCGGTGGCCGAGTCGGTCACCGTGGCGGGCGATACCACGCTGCTGGATACGACCACCGCGTCGGGCGGGACCATTATGCAGTCCCGGCAGACCTCGGAACTTCCTATCGTCGGCGGCAACGCCTTCTACCTGGCGCGGCTGACGCCCGGCGTGCTGTCCGGCAGCGGCGGCCGGCAAGCTGGAAATCCGATGGACACGGGCGCGGGCACCGACATCATCGTCAACGGCGTGAAAGGCGGGTCGAGCGAAGTCACGCTGGACGGCGTGCCAAACATGGCGGAGCGCGACGGCGCTCTTCCCCCCATCCAGGACTTGGTGCAGGAGTTCAAGATGCAGACGGTCACCTTTGACGCCAGCATCGGCCACGCCGCCGGCGCCGTGACCAACGTGAGCCTGAAGGCCGGCACCAACGCGCTTCACGCGACCTCCTACGGATTCTATTCGCGTTGGCGGGCCGTGCCCTGGTTCACCAACAAGTTCATCTACGACCCCACCACCGGGCCGATCAACGACGAAAAGAAAGCGCGGGCGCTGGAAGGCTGGCGCCACGAGCGCTGGGGCGCGACGTTTGGCGGGCCCGTGGTCTTGCCCAAGCTCTACAACGGCCGCAACCGCACCTTCTGGGTGTTCGGGTATGAGGGCCTGTACATCATGCGCAACCTCAACGGCACGTACAACGTGCCGCCCGATGCGCAGCGGCGCGGCGACTTCTCCGATCTGCTGAAGATCAACAGCCGCTACCAGATCTACGACCCGTACACCACCCGAGCCTCCACCACCGCCGGCCGTTTCAACCGCGACCCGCTGGCGGGCAACATCATCCCCACCGCGCGCCTGGACCCGGTGGCGCTGAAGCTGCTGGAATACTTCCCGAAGGCGAACCAAGCCGGCAGCGCCGATTTCCGCCAGAATTATTTCCGCACCCGGGACATCAACCGCGACGACCGTAACATGATCGGAAAGCTCGATCACAATTTCAGCGAGCGGCACCGGGTGTTCTTCCGGCTGAGCAACAACCAGCACGACAACAAAACGGACACCCTGCCCGGGCTGGCCTCCGGCACCATCCTGGACCGCACCGACTATGGCACAGTGTTCGACGACGTCTACGTCTTCAACCCGCAGACCCTGTTGAATTTCCGTTATGGGCTGACCTACGAGGACGACGCAACCAAGCGGCGCAGCCAGATGATGGATCTGACCACGCTGGGATGGCCGCAGTTCCTGGTCAACGAGATCAGCACCAAGAACACCGCGGCGGGTATCGCTTTCCCGCAGCTTTCGGTGGATGGGCTGCAAAAGTTGGGCGACGCGGGCGGCAACCGGGTCGGCACCTTGTACCACACCTGGGCCGGGACGCTCACGCGCATGACCGGCGCCCACAGCCTGCGCATGGGCGGCGAGTTCCGCTTGCAGCGAGAGAACGGATTCAACTACGGTGCGGTCTCGCCGAACCTGACCTTCAGCACCAACTGGACCCGCGGGCCAGTGGATAATGCCACGGCCTCTCCGAACGGCGTCGGGCAGGGGCTGGCCTCCATGCTGTTCGGCCTGCCAACCAGCGGGAGCGTCGCCATCAACGCCTCGCGCGCCGAGCAATCCACCTACACCGGCCTTTACCTCCAGGACGACTGGCGAATCACGCCGCGGCTTTCTCTCAACATCGGCATCCGCTGGGAGTTCGAGGGCGCCGACAGCGAGCGCTTCAACCGTTCGGTCCGCGGTTTTGATTTCACCGCGGCCAGCCCGATTTCGCAGCAAGCCGCGGCGGCCTACGCCAAGGCGCCGGACCCCATCCTGCCGGTGTCGGCCTTCCGCACCATGGGCGGCCTGCAGTTCCCGGGCCTCGGCGGCCAGCCGCACGGCCTCTGGGCAGCGGACAAGAACAACTTCGCGCCGCGCTTCGGCTTTGCCTACAATCGCGGGAAAATGGTGCTGCGCGGCGGATTTGGTATTTTCTACGACGTGATCGGCGTGGACCGCACCGACGTGACCCAAAGCGGCTTCAGCCAGACGACCAGCTTCCAGGCCACCAGCGATAACGGGCTTACCTGGCGCGCGAAGCTGGGCAACCCGTTCCCCGACGGCCTGCAGAAGCCGGCAGGAGCAGCCGCCGGCCTGGCAACCTACCTCGGCCAGGGCATCACCTACTACCCGGAGAAGGGGGTGAATCCCTACATGCAGCGGTGGACGTTGTCGGTACAGCGCGAGCTGCCCTCGCGGGTCTTGATGGAAGTGTCCTACGTGGGCAACCGCGGCACGAAGCTGCCGGCCACACGGCAGTGGGACTTCGTCCCCGCTCAATACCTGTCCAAGTCGCCGGCGCGCGATCAGGCGACTATCGACTACCTGACGGCGCAAGTGACCAACCCGTTCTACGGCATTGCCGAATTCGGTTCGTCGGGACGCGGCATCAACCAGCGTTTCAACCGCAACCAACTGGTGACGCCTTACCCACAATTCACCGGCGTCAGCGCCTCGCTGCCCATCGGCTATTCCTGGTATCACTCCATGCAGACGCGCGTCGAGAAGCACATGACGGGCGGGATCTCCTTTTCGGCGGGCTGGACGTGGTCCAAGCTAATGGAAGCGATCAGCTTCCGCAACGACTCCGATCCATTCCTCGAGGAGGTGATCTCCGATCAGGACTACACTCACCGCTTCACCCTCAACGGCATTTTTGAGTTGCCGGTCGGCAGGGGCAAGCCGCTGCTTCGGAATGCCGGCGGGGTGCTGAACGGCGTGCTCGGCGGCTGGTCGGTTCAGGGTTGGTTCGAGGGACAGACCGGCGAGACACTCGGCTTCGGAACCAACACTATTTTCTATGGCAACCTTAAGGACATCGTGCTGCCCGTGAGCCAGCGCAAGGTGGAACGCTGGTTCAACGTCAATGCCGGGTTCGAGCAGGATACCCTTAAGCAACTGGGGCAGAACATTCAGACGTTCCCGACGCGCTTCAGCGGGGTTCGGGCCGACGGCATCAACAACTGGGACCTCTCGTTGTTCAAGAACTTCCGCATCCACGAACGGCTGCGCGCCCAGTTCCGGCTGGAGACATTCAACTCCCTGAACCACGTGCAGCTTGGCGCCCCCGACACCACGCCTACCAGCACTACGTTTGGCACCATCACGGGCGAGAAGGGCCACGGCCAGCGGCAGTTGACCCTGGCGATCAAGCTGCTGTTCTGAGCGCCAATCCGAATCCGCGTGAATCCGCGAAATCCGCGGATCGGTCACGGCCATCGTTCGGGCCGCTGCCCCAGGGAGGGTGAGCCAATGTTCTCGCGACGCGATCTGTTACGGGCCCTGGGAGCCGCGGCTGTGGCGCATCGCCTGCCCAGCGGGCTGTGGGCCGAGGAATTGCCGTACCGGCCGCTGGGCCGCACCGGCCGCGCCGTGGTCCCCCTGGCGCTCGGCGGGCAGGCCACGCTGCAGTACCCGACCAATTACTTCGACCCCCCCGACATCATCGTGCGGGCCGTGGAGCTGGGCCTCAACTATCTCGATACCGCCAACGCTTACGGGCCCAGCCAGGCGCAGTACGGCATGGCGTTCGACCACATTCACCTGAAACCCAACGACCCGAACTATAACGCGGCCCTGCGCGAGCGGCTCTATATCGCCTCAAAAACCGGCAACCGCTATTCCCGCAATCGCAGCCAGCCCAACGCCGCCACCGCCATCAGCGACCTGAAGAACACCATGACCCAGGTGTTCGGCGACGGCAGGGGCTACGTTCCGGAAGGCGCATACCTGGATTGCTTCCAGATTCACAACCTGGGCAGCATCGCCCAGGTGGACCAGATTTATGCGGGCCTGGAGCGCCGCGACGACCCGCAGGTTGATCCGCTGGGCGCGCTGGCGGGCCTGCTGGATTTCCGCGATGGCGCCAACCTCACCGGCCTGAACCCGGAGAAGAAGCGCTGGATCAGGCGCATCGGCATGACCGGCCATCCGGCCGACGTGCTGATGAACTGCATGCAGCGCGACCAGTCGAACATCCTGGAGACGCTGCTGCTACCCATCAACGTGAACGACCGCCGCTATTTCTCCAACCACCTGAACGCGGTGCCCGTGGCGCGGGCCCGAGGCATGGCGGTGATCGCCATCAAACTGTTCGGACAGGGGGCCATGTACAACCGGCCGACGAATCCAACTGTCATCCAGACGGTCGGCGTGCCGGGCGGCGTGGCGCCGGCCGACTTGATTCGCTACACGCTATCATTGCCGGGCGTTGACGCGGCGGCCGTGGGAATCGGGCACATCAACCGCAACGATCTCTCCGACGATCAACTCGTCGCCAACATCCAGGGCGCGGTTGCCCCATCCGCTTCCCCGACCGAGCTGCTGGCCATCGAGAGCCAGGTAGCGCAGATCCACGGTACGAGCACCAACGGCACCTTCCAACCGGCCTACAAGGGTTTGCAGCAGCCGACCGGCGTTCAGGTGGCGCGCGACGCCGACCGCGTCATCATCCGCTGGAACACGGCGCTGGCCGGCGACCAGCCCATCCATGCCTACCAGGTTTACGCCGGCGCAAACCTGGTCGCCACTGTGCCGTTCACCCCGCAGACCACGCTGGACCCGCTGTCGCTGACGGTGCCGGTCTCCGCTATTCCCGGTGACCCCATCCGGGTGGTGGCTACGGTGAACAGCCCCTTCCCTCCCCGCCGCAGGTGAGAGCAGGTGCCAACAGGGTCCAAAGGTCCAAGGGTCTAAGGGTCCAAACGACCCTTGGACCCTTGGACCGTTGGACCATACAGCGTTTGGGTATACTGTAGCGGCGTCCTGACGATGATTCTGCCCAAGCTTACGCCCGGCCGCGGCATCCTGGCGCTGTTGTTGCTCACAGGGTCGGTGTACGTCAGCTCGCTCGGCGGCGAGTTCATCATCGGCGATGACTACAACGTGTACTGGAACAACCCGCGCATCCTGACGGAAACGGTGTCAGGTGCGTTCCGCCTGGACGCTTACCAGGCCCTGCCGCAGAAGCACCCCTACTATCGGCCGCTGGCGTTCCTGGCGCACTCCTGGCTGGCCCGCATCACCGGCCGCCAGCCGTTCGGGCTGCATCTGGCCTCGGTGCTCTTCCATGCCGCCGCCGGTGTGCTGTGCTTCCTGCTGCTGGCCGGTTTCTTTGAGATGCGGGTCGCCTGGCTGGCCGCCGCGCTGTTTGTGGTTCACCCGCTGCACGTCGAGGCGGTGGCCTGGCTGGCCGGATTTCCGGAAGTGCTGGCCGGGGCCCTGGCATTATTGAGCCTCTATGCGTTGGCTCGCGCCCGGCGAATTGCGGATTTCGGATTGCGGATTGCGGATTGCCAGCAGGCACGAAATCCGCAATCCGCAATCCGCAATCCGCAATTCTTCTGGCTGGTTCTGGCCTGCGTGGCCGCCGCGCTGGCCTGCCTCGCCAAAGAGACCGCGCTGGCTCTGCCCCTGCTCGCCGTTCTGTTCGCCGGCCGGCGCGCCTGGCCGCTGTTCGCCATCGCCGCCGGAACGCTGCTGGCGCGGATGCTGGTGCTCGGCGCTCACTCGGCTTCCCTGCCCCCGCGCCCGGTGACGCAGCACCTGCGAATCCTCGCCGCTGCCGCGGTTCATTATGCGAAGAAGCTGGTGTGGCCCTGGCCGGTGGCGCCCGAGTACGAGTTGGGCCAGGCAACCTGGATCTGGCTGCTGGTTCTGACCGGCTGCGCGCTGGCCGCCTGGCTGGCCTGCCGCCGCGCGGATGCGCGGCTGGCGGTGCTGATGATCCCGGCTTCCCTGGCGCCCGCGCTTGCCGCCAGCATAGTGTTCTTCAGTGATCTTCGCTTTGTGGGCGACCGCTTCGCCTACCTGGCGGTGCTGGGGGTCGCCCTGCTGGTTGCCCTGGCGGCCCGCCGCGCCGCGGGCCTGGTGTTGGCGCTGGCGCTGCTGGCGGTGTGGAGCGGCATGTCGGCTTTCGCTGCCCACGATTGGAGTGATTCAGAAAGGCTGTGGGCGCATGCGCTGCGCGTCACCCCGCGCTCCAAGACCGCGGTTCTGGCCCTGGGTGAGTGGTACTACACGACGTCCCGGTTTGAGGATGCCGCACGCGTCTACCGCCACGGCCTGCTGTTCCGGCCCGGCGACCGGGATTACCTCTATTCGCTGCGGAACGTCGGCCGCTTGCCGGCATCCGCAACCAACAAGGATACAAGCCGATGACGGCCGCCGGCGGCTGGCTGACCACAACTCGGGGCGCCGCCGGCATCATGCTCCTCGCCGGCGTCGTCTATGCCAACTGTCTTGGCGGCGGATTTTTGCTCGACGACGAGGAAATCTACCTGAACGACCCGGGCCTGCCACACCTCTCGGTTTGGGCCGCATTCGGCCGCATGCCGTTGCAGGCGATGCCGCATCGGCAGGGCTTCTACTATTACCGGCCGGTTACGGTGCTGGCCCATTCGCTGCTGTTGCGGTGGTTCGGCGCGCAGCCATTTGCGCTGCACCTGTTCTCGGTGGTGCTGCACGCGGCCGCCGGTGTGCTCGTGTTCCTGCTGCTCGCCCGGCTGCTCGATCCCATGAGCGCCTGGCTGGCGGCGGCGCTTTTCCTGGTCCACCCGCTGCACGTGGAATGCGTGGCCTGGATGGCCGCGCTTCCCGAGCTGCTGGCCGGCGTTTTTACCCTGCTGAGCCTCTACGCCATCGTGCGCGCCGCGCCCCCCGCGACGGTTCTAGACCGCGGAAGGCAGCGCAAGGGAACCGTCGCGGCGCCTGGCATCTGGCTCATCCTCAGTTGCCTGGCCGCCGCCGCGGCCCTGCTCAGCAAGGAAACAGCGCTGGTTCTGCCCTTGATTGCCGCCGCGCTGGCCGGCTGGGCGGCCTGGCCGCTGTTCGTGGTGGCCGGTGGTACGGTGGCCGCGCGCTACCTGATAATCGAAACGGCGACTGCTTATCTGCCGCCGCGGCCCTTCTGGTCACAGGTCTATCTAATGGCGTCGGCGCTCGTGCATTACGCGCGAAAAACGGTATGGCCGTGGCCGCTGGCTTCCGAATACAACCTGCGCCAGCCGCTGGCCGTCTGGGTGATTTCCGCTGTGGCATTCGCTCTGCTCTTGTGGCTGGCACAGCGGCGGCCGCCCGCCCGCTTGGGCATGTTGCTGTTTTTCGTTGCCCTGGCCCCGGCCGTCGCCGCCAGCCTGGTTTTGCCGGGCATGCGCCAGGCGCAGGACCGCTACGCCTATTTGGCAGTTCTGGGATTGGCGTTCCTGATCGCGCTGCTGGCGCGCGGGCGGGCGGCCACAGGGGCGGTGCTCGGCATCCTCATCCTGTGGAGCGCGCTCTCCATTCGCGCTACCGGCTATTGGCGCGACCCGGAGGCCCTGTGGTCGCAGACACTGCGCGTGACGCCCCTTTCCCGAAACGCGGTGCTGGGCTTGGGCGAGTGGTATTACTCGACGCGGCGCTTCGCAGACGCCGAGCGCGTTTACCGCCAGGGACTGGCGTATCGGCCGAACGATCCCGACATCCGCGCTTCGCACCAGGCGGTGCTGAAGGCGCTGCAGGGATTAGATCATTGAGTCATTGACGATTGAGTCATTGAAATGCAATTCAGGGGAATCCGGATAACGACGGGCCGGGCGGCAGCCGCGCTGGTGGTGCTGGCCATCCTCATCTATGGCAACGCCCTGGGCGGCGGTTTCATCTGGGACGACGAATACCTCTACCTGGACAGCCCCAACCTGCTGAAGGAAACCGTCTGGTCGGCGTTTACCGGCGGCAACCCGTTCGCCTATATGACCGGCCCGCAGGCTTACACGGTGTACCGGCCCGTCCAGGTGCTGGCGCACACCTGGCTGGCCCGGCTCACGCATCTGGATCCCTTCGGCATTCACCTGGCTTCGCTGCTGGTTCACGCCGCCGGCGGGGTGCTGGCGTTCCTCCTGGTGCTGGAATTCGCTTCCCTGCCCGTCGCCTGGATCACGGCTGCCCTGTTCATCGCTCATCCGCTGCACGTCGAAGCCGTGGCCTGGATGGCGGCATTCTCGGAGGTCCTGGCCGCCTGCCTGATGCTGCTTTGCCTGTACGGGCTGGTACGCGGCCACAGAATTTCGAATTGCGGATTGCGGATTGCGGATTGCCAGCAGGATGCCAAAGCACGAAATCCGCAATCCACAATCCGCAATCCGCAATTCCCCTGGCTCGCCGCTGCCTACATTGCTGCGGCCCTGGCCTTCCTGACCAAGGAAACCTCGCTGGGCCTGCCCCTGCTGGCGCTGTTCCTCGTAGGGTGGAGAAGGGCTTGGCCGCTATTTGGGCTGGCTGCCGGCGCGCTGGCCCTGCGCTGGAAGGTGATGGGGTTGGCCTCGGCGGCGATCCCGCACAGGCCGCTGTGGCGGCACATCCACCTGGTCTCGATTGCCGCGCTGCAATACGCGAAGAAGATGATTTGGCCCTGGCCGCTGGCGCCCGAGTACTCAATGGAGCACTCGCTGCCGGCGTGGCTGCTGTTCGCCGCCGCCTGCGCGACCGCGGTGTGGCTGGCCTGGCGCTCGCGCCGGATTCGCTTGGCGCTGGCGCTGGTTGTGGTTTCCCTGGCGCCGGCATCGGCCTGCGCCATGTTCTTCGCCGCCCATCGTTTGGCGCAGGACCGCTTTGCCTACCTGGCGGTGCTCGGCGTCTGCCTGCTTGCGGGCTATGCCGCCGCCAGCCGGCCCGGCCTGGTTGCCTGCCTGGTCCTGCTGCTTGTGTGGAGCGGTCTTTCAGCCGCCGCCGTGCTCCACTGGCGCGACAGCGAGACATTTTGGAGCCACACGCTCCGCGTCACGCCCGATTCCAAGGTCGCCGCGCTGGGGCTGGGATACTGCTATTACTCGACGAGGAGATTCGCGGAAGCCGAGCGGGTCTATCGCCGGGCGCTGCTGCTGCGCCCGAATGACCCGGATTTGCTCAAGTCGCTGGATGCAGTGAGAAAAGCGGTGAAGTAGCTGTCAGCTATCAGCTTTCAGCTTTCAGTCATCACGCGCGGGCCGTCAGCGTCGCGCCGCAATAAGGGCAAAAGAGGTCGGCCGCGCCCACGGCGCGCTTGCAGCTCGGGCAGGTGGGGTGCAGGGCATGATTGCAGCGCGGGCAGAAGTTGTACGCCCGGTTCACTTGCGCGCCGCACCGCGGGCAATCGAGCATCAGCGGCTTGCGCAACAGAAAGTACAGGATGAAACCGATGGCATTGGGGATGAAGATGACGCCCAATGTCCAGCCCAGGCGGTTCATGCCGCGCCGGCCGGCGTCGCGGTTCACATAACCGATCAGCAGCGCAAAGAAAGCAGAAACGGTGCCGGCCAAGATCGGCAGCAGGGCGCGAAACACCGCCGGCGGCGGGTGGTGTTCCCGCGGCCAGAGCCAGACATGAAACACCGCCTGTATCCCGGCAAAAGCCACGAAGGCCAGCACGAACGCCCAGGCCGGAATGATTCGTGCTTCCTCGGAAAGCCCTGTCCTCGCGTCGTCCATAAGCCACCTACCCTTCCAGCGGCCCAGCGCCTTCGTGACGGCCATTGAAGAGCCCGCCGCTGCGTTCAAGCCACAACAAAGCGATGGCAGCCACCGTCGCGGGAACCGACCACCACAGCAGGAACCCCGCCTGCCACACCGGCGCCGGCAAGCGCATCGCCTGCCCCATCCATTCGAAAGCCCTCCAGAAGTAGGGTGTGGTCAGCAGCATCATCAGGCACGAAAAGACGCAGGTGATCCACAAGGGCCGCAGCCGCTCGTCGCGCTGGCGCAGTTCCGCCGCCCGCATCCTGGCCCGCGCCTTGGCCATACCGACGATTGCCGGATTGACAGGGACGGCCACGGTCCGGAGGGAGGCGAGCGCCTCCGTGGTGAGGCGGGCGCGCTCCGCGCAGGCGCCGCAGTTTTCCAGGTGCGCATCGAGCCACTGCCGCTCGGCCGGTGACAGGCCTTCAATGTGCCTGCGGTCGATCAACCGCCCCGCCCATTCGTGTGCATCCCGGCTCATCCCCTGCCTCCTTCGATTGACCGCCGGAGGGCCTCGAGCCCGCGATAGAGCCGCGACTTGGCCGTGGAAAGCGTTACTCCGGCCACCGCGGCGATCTCCTCCAGCTTCATTTCTTCCTGAAAGCGCAGGACCAGCACCTCGCGATACACCGCCGGCAGCGAGGGCAAGGCCCGGGCCAGCCGCTCCGCCTCCTCCCGCTCGGCGACCAGCTCCAGCGGCGATGCCTGCCCGGCAGGCACTTGCAGCGGAGCGCGGTCATCGTCCGGCTCGGTGAACGCCTCCAGGCTGACGCCCTTCTTCTTTCTGGACCAGTCAATGACCAAATGACGGGCGATGCTGAACAGCCAGCTTTCGAAGCTGGCTCGGCCGTTGTACTGGCTGCCGCGCTCCAGCACGTGCAGCCAGGTTTCCTGAAAAGCGTCCTCGGCCAGCGCCCGGTCGCCGGTCAGGGAGATCAGGTATCGCAGCAGGCGGTAGTGGTATCGCTCGATGAGCCGGTCGAGCAGGTCCGGATCGTGCTTCCGCAGGCCGCGCGCGATCTCGGCGCATTCCTGGCGCATGGTACTCAAGAAGCAGCAAGCGGTAGCCTGTGCCGTGCTCATTCCAGCACAGTATACGAACCAGCGCACCAAAAAGACGCAGGGGCGGCCGGCCAATCCGCAGATTCCCGTTTTTGCGGAACCTGCGTAATCTGGGGATGGGTGGTCGGTTACAGCGGCACGGCCTGCTCCAGAATACGATCGCGAATATGCGGCTGGAGGGCCTTTTCGGTAACGATCTCCACTTTTCTTCCGAGCAGGTCCTCAAGAGCCTGGGTGAGGGTCACGCGGTCCCACAGGCTACGGTCAGCCTCAAACTCGACGAGGATATCCACCTCGCTGTCCGCGCCGCCCTCCCCTCGCACCATAGCGCCGAACAGGCGAACACTGCGTGCTCCGTATCGAGCGCAAATACGAAGCATCTCCGCACGGACTTCAGAAGGAAATACAGCCACTCTATTTGCCCTCTTGGCGGCGTATTATACCTCAAGAAACGCCTGCTGGGTAAGTTTTTTATAATGACTAATGTCATGGCTGTCAATTGCTTAGCCATGACGCCGCGTTTGCCCTTGAACGTCTCTTCCAGGACAGTACTGAACGTCGCGCAATACGGCAACGTGTGTCACTGCATTGTGGGGGATTCTACAGTGCCTGCCAGCGGTTGGCGGGACGATTGCAGCCATGCCCGGCGGGGGGATTGGAATGGCGGGGCCGACGAGACTCGAACTCGCGATCTCCTGCGTGACAGGCAGGCGTGATAACCAGCTTCACTACGGCCCCGCTCTGCGGCCGGCAGACCCACACTATAACACAAACCCGCGTTTCCGTCGCCTCTTTCGGTGACAGCCGAGTGTACCGCCGGCCGTGAGCCGCCGGCCGCCTACAGCCCACAGCCTACAGCCGCATCATCCTTTCTCCGTTACATAGACGCCGGCGAAGATGATTGCGGCTCCGGCGATCAGCCGCGGCGTGATCTGCTCCTTGAGGAACAGCAGGCCGAGCAGGGTGGCCAGGGGAGGCTGCAGGTAAGAGAGCGTGGCCAGCCGCGTGGCGGAGACATAGTGCAGGGCGAAATAGAAGATGAGGTAGGCGATCACCGAGCAGAACACGGTCATGTAGCCCATCGCCAGCCAGCCCTTCCACGTCACCTGCGCCAGGCCGCCGCCGGCCAGCCCGCCAATGGTGACGGGCAGAACCACGGCCGCCCCCAGCAGGTACACGAACGTGTTCAGCGAGAGTGAATCGAAACGCGGCGTTACTTCCTTGCCGAGGACGACGTAATAGGCGAAGGCCAGCGACCCGGCCACGGTGAAGAGATCGCCCAGCAGCGACGGACCCGATCCGTTATGGTGCTCGCCGGCCAGCAGCGCCAGCCCGGCCAGCGAGATGGCCATGCCGGCGATTTTCAGCGCGCTCAACTGCTCCAGCCCGTGCAGCCGCGCCAGAATCAGCACGAACACCGGGCCCAGAGAAATGATCAGCGAGGCGTGGGCCACGCTGGTGTACTTCAGGCCGGCGATGAATAGCATCTGGTTGAAAACCACCCCGACCAGCGACAGCAGCCCCAGCACCTTCCAGTTCTGGCGCAGCGAGCGAAGGCCGGCGGCGCCGCGCCGCGCCAGAAACAGGGCCAACATGATGGCGGCAGCCACCTCGATGCGCAGCCCGCCCAGCGTCCACAACCCGAACTCCCGCACCGCGATCTTGCCGACGATGTAATTCGCGGTCCACATCATCACCATCAGCCCGACCAGCACATACAGCAGTGGCCGGGAGATGGGCGGCTGGGCGTGCTCGACCTCCAGCACCTCCTCGACGACGGTATGCGCGGCGGAGGCCGCGGCCGCGCCGGCCACCTTCAGACCGCCGCCCGCCTCCGCCGGCACACAGGCCGGCGCCGGGTTTTCGGGGCCCTCGTGTGTCACTCCAGTTCCTCTTTCCGAACGGTAATGGACTCGATGTAATCGAGGTCGATGTCGCAGCCGATGCCCGGCCGCTCACTCACCCGGATCGCGCCTTGCGGCGTCACCTCGGCCGGCGGCACGACGACGTCGCGCTTCCAGTAGCGCTTGCTGGCCGAAACATCGCCGGGCAGCACGAAGTTGTCGAGCGTGGAAAGCGCGATATTGTGCGCCCGACCGATGCCCGATTCCAGCATGCCGCCGCACCACACCGGGATGCCACGGGCGCGGGCGGCGTCGTGGATGCGGCGCGCTTCCCCGATGCCGCCAACGCGGCCCATCTTGATGTTGATGATGCGGCAGGCGCCCAGCTCGATGGCCTGCTCCGCCAGCCGCAGGTTGCGGATGCTCTCGTCCAGGCAGATCGGCGTTTCAAGCCGGGCCTGCAGCCGGGCGTGGTCCACGAGGTCGAACCAGGCCAGCGGCTGCTCAATCATCATCAGGTGAAAGCGGTCCAATTCCTTCAGCCGCGCCGCATCGGCCGGCGTGTAGGCCGAATTGGCGTCGGCCATCAGCCGGACCCCCGGAAAGCGCTGGCGCACCCGCGCCAGCACCTCGATGTCCCAGCCCGGCTTGATCTTGACCTTGATGCGCTGGTAGCCGGCGTCCAACTCCGTTTGAATGCGCTCCAGCAGGTCCTCGATGGAATCCTGGATGCCGATCGACACGCCGCACGGGATTTCCTCGAACTTGCCGCCGATGTACCGCCAC
>Ga0315282_10010875_pt1 | contig 14194 bp, 10 predicted proteins | sample YL17G07_20_MG_FD_203693 | JGI IMG/M metagenome (GOLD analysis project Ga0315282, IMG submission 203693) | Sediment microbial communities from Yellowstone Lake, YNP, Wyoming, USA - YL17G07_20 | ecosystem: Environmental > Aquatic > Freshwater > Lake > Sediment | place: USA: Wyoming | collected...
GGCCGAGAAACTGCTGGCGGTTGCCAATGAGTTGGTCCCGGTGGTGGCGCGTCTTCGGGGCCTGGAACCGAAGGCTCCGATCCAGAAAGGGGTGAAAAGCCGCGAGGAGATCTTTCAGTTCATCAAGCAAGAGGTTAGCGACCATTACGGAAAGGACGAACTCAAGACTGAGGGCATCCTGCTGCGAGATCTCGGCCTGATCCCGCCTGATCTCGACTACGCCGCCTTTACCCTCAAGCTCCTCGCGGAACAGGTAAGCGGGTATTACGATCCGGAGAAAAAGGCCTTTTTTATTGCCGGATGGCTTCCTGCTGATGCCCAGAAGCCAGCCATGGTTCACGAATTAACTCATGCGCTGCAGGACCAATACTTTGACCTAGATGGCATGGTCAAGCGGGATCGCAAGGCGCAGAACGACGACGCGGCCCTCGCGCATCAGGCCATCGCTGAGGGGGACGCCACGGCCGTCATGCTCGATTATCTCCTGGAGCCGACGGGCAGAACCTTCCTGCAATTGCCCGATTTAGTTTTCGTCATGAAAGCTCAGCTTTCGTTGATGAACAATCAGTTTGAGACGCTCCAGACTGCTCCGGATTACATCAAGGAGACCCTGGTGTTTCCCTACGGTTATGGCGCAGCCTTTCTGCAAAGGGCCCGCGCGCGCGGCGAACCTTGGTCCGTGGTCGACAAGATCTATTCAGACCTGCCGTCCTCGACCGAGCAGATCATCCATCCGGAAAAGTACCTGAGCCAACGCGATGCTCCCAAGCCTGTAGAGATTAAAGATCCCACGCCACAAATGGGGAAGGACTGGAAGATTACTTACAGGAACGTGCTGGGCGAGTTCTCGCTGTATCTGCTGCTAAAGCTCAATCTGCCGGATGAAGACGCGAAAAAGGCCGCGTCCGGCTGGGGCGGGGACCAGGTGATTCTGGTCGAGGAGGCCAGCAGCAACCGCAGCGCGGTCTTCGCCGACAGTGCCTGGGATGATCAAGAGAGCGCCGGCCGCTTTTGCGAGGCGTTATCGACTTGGTTGCAACACCGCTATCCGCAGGCGCGCAAAGTCAGTGAGTCCGGGGACGGTCTCGCGCTCATCTCAGGCGGCGAGTACCACTCGGTTAGGCGTCAAGGCACAAAGGTGCGCCTTATTGTGGCTTTGCCCGAATCGTATGCCGACAAGCTCCGCGCACCCTGAAAGGCCTCGTGCAACCATTGAACTGGCCGCTTAAGAATGGCCAGGGAGGGCACGGCATCCTGCAAGCCCTGACAGGGGTGGCGCGATGCTGCCGGTTTCGGACCATTGCGGTTCAATATGGCAGGACCCTGACCACCCGCGTTTGAGAGAGGCGGTCGTGCAAGCATCTGGACTGGCGGTCGAAACAGCTCCATAAGAGTCCAACCCCCAGTGCCGCGCTGCCAAGCAGGAAGGTGATCGAGCGGATGAGAATCTGAATCGCACGCGGCCGACCGAGCGACACCCCCACTATTTTCAGATCCGTGAGCATCATGCCGATGGTTTGGTTTGCGGTGCCGAGAAAGAAAGACGAGTACACAAAATAGGTCATGAGCAGCAACAAGACAAAGTACATCATGCTGACGGTATCAAATACCTCGACGTCATCGATTACATCAACCGCGAAGACGAACGAACTCGCGCAGACCGCGACGATGATGATGTCTACCAGGCCCGCCAGGGTACGCGACAAAAGGATCAGCTTGCCTTCTCCATGCTCGTTCGCGGACGACCGTGCGGTCTCGACGTCCGATTCCGGCGCTGCCGCAGGCTGTCTATACTTCGCCAGCCTGGCCGTAGTGGTGTCAATCAGCTCCTGAATGTCCCGCCAGCGCGAGGCTTCGACTTGTGGAGCCTTCTGAGGAATCACCGCACCCGCCGCAGGAGCCGCGGCGGCAGCAGGCTCCGCAGGCTGCTGTTCGCGGCCGGCAATACGCACGGCACGACGAGGTCTCCTCGGCTTGGCCGGCCTCGGCGGCGGCTCATGCCCCTCGACTTCCGGCTGCTCCGCGCCCGCCGTTACAGGGCCGGCCTCAGCTTCGACGGCGGGAGGATTCGCCTCACCGGCCTCACGTTTTAACTTAATCTCCTGCAAACGCCGCGAAAGTTCCTGGCGCCATTCTGGAAGGCTCTCCTCGGGCTCAGATGCCTCCGTTTCCAATGCCCCACCCGGTGTCTCAACCTGCAGCCGGCCTGCGGATTTCGGCTGCGAGGACTCCTCCGGCACAACACCGTTGAACGTCTGAAACCCGCAGACGAGGCAAACTCCGGTGCCACTGAACTCAGTACTCCGGCACTTAGGGCAATACATAGACATGAAAGCAGATAACTAGAAACACAAGCATTATAGCACAAGGGTCGCACTCCATCGTGTTTAATCTGTTATACTGTGTCGGAGCAATGAAGATGGCCTTCAAGCAGCGCATTACGGTGCTGGGTATCCTGGCCCTGCTTTTTCTAGCGGCCTATGGGGCCGCCAAGGCCTACTCTCCTGCGATCGTCGCCTACGTCGTGGAGCAGGCGCTCGTGCAGAAAGCCCCCGAGGGGATGAGCCCAATTCTGGTAAGGGAGCGTTTCCAGGCCTTGCTGGCCTCCACCCCCGGGGAACTCAAGATGTTGAAATTGCTTGCTTTATCCAACTATCTGGAGAAGGTCCAGAAACTGACTCCCGCGGAACTGAACCGACTCCTGAGGCCCGACGGAACTGCTGCCGGGACAAAACCTTGAGGAATTTGGAAACTTTTCGGCGCCGAACAATGTCTATTTTATTAGAAAGTTTCGTGATGGGCACATCTGGCGCTATGGTTGAAACCATATTGTGGCGGATGGTCGCATGAATACGAGCTCCTCGGACAAGTTAGCACTCGCTAGGTATGAACAGGACAGCGTCACGTCGGATCAGGAGCAGTGCAGCGCTCCCGCGGCGGAAACGTTTGAGGAGATTTTTCTGCATTACCATTCGATGGTTTTCAACCTGGCGTTTCGAATTCTGGGCGACCGGGAAGAAGCACTCGATGTATCTCAGGAGGTATTTTTCTCGATCTATCGCAAATTGCACCGCTTTCGTGGAGAGTCCTCGCTCAAGACCTGGGTCTACCGGATCGCCATCAACCGGGCGTCGAACCGCTGTCGCTGGTGGAACCGTCTCCGACGCCGCGGGACAGTATCGCTGGACGTAAACTTGAGCAAGGATGAAAGCCGGACTCTCGCCGAATCACTGGAATCGGGAAGCCGGACCCCGGAACAGGCCCTCCTGTTGCAGGAAACGCGACACGAGATCGAGCGTTCACTCTTGCGCCTTCCAGTCCAGCAACGAGTCGCAGTGGTTATGAGAGACGTCCAGGGTTTGTCTTATGAGGAAATCGCTGCTTCGCTGAAGGTGTCGCTCGGCACAGTGAAGTCGCGCATCGCTCGGGGACGCGAGGAGCTTAAGCGTCGTCTTGACGGAACTCTGGGGTGAGTGAGCCGGGGGGTGTGTTATGAGATGTGAGAAGGTGCTTGGCCAGTTATCGTCATTCCTTGACGAGGTGATGGATCGCGACCTCGCCACAGGGATTGCCCAGCATTTGAGAGCGTGTCCGACCTGCAACCGGGAGTTTGCCCGGCTCGAGAAGCTGCGGAATGCGCTCAACAATCTACCGCCTGTCGAAACGCCGGATTATCTCCACAACTTGGTCGAACTGAGAATCAGTACTGCTCGCCAGCACTCCTGGAGGAACAGTCTTCAGTCCGCCTTGGAATATCAGTGGTCCAGGATTCGAACTACTGAAGGGATCTGGTATCTGACCAGGCTGACAGGAGCGATGGCTGCCCTCGTTCTTTTTATTGCAATTTCCTCCGCGATGAATCCGATGGAACTCGAGTTCGGGGATCAGCTCGCAAGCCGAGGATTTACGTCGCGGGCTCTGCGCTCTCAACAACTGGCCTTCGGCGTGCTCACCAATCTCGGGATGCCGCCGGTGGAAGCACAGAAACGGCCTATCAGTCCAAGTAATCCCAAGACAAATGACCTGAACCTGGTGAATCTTGGCCAGAACGCGTCGACCAGCGCCCATGATGACACAATCTCGGTAGTCACGTTCATTGACCGCAACGGCAGAGCGACAGTGCGGAGAGTCCTGGAATATCCGGCCGACGAATCCCTGCTCAGCGCAGTCACAGATTGGATTTCTTCAACGAGCTGGAGACCTGCCAGCCGCAATGGCAGGGCCGTAGATTCCAACGTGATTCTCACGTTTAGCAAGATATACGTTCGCGAATGAGACTCCGGCGTCTGCATTCTGATCCCTGGCTCTTGTCTTATGCGGTAGGAGGGTCGGCAGGTTCCTGCCGGTCTTCGGTGATCGCTCGCTCCATCTCGGCCGAGCGAATCTCTTCCAACTCCCGCGGGTGCTCTTCCGCCATCTCTTCTTCCGTCAGGGTGCCGGTGATGCAAGCCGTGTTCAAGGGATAGACATTGGGATTGAAGATCACGAAATAGAAATGCCAGATAAGGATAGCGAGCGTGGCAAGCCAGGCCTCGTAATAATGGATGGCCTGCGCGACGTCCCAGCCCAAGAGCGTGAACAGCCGGATAAAATAGTTGTTGAACCAGAGGATGATTCCTGTGCTCCCCATGACCACCACGCCCCAGATGAGCGCCCAGTATTCCACCTTTTCGAAATAGGCAAAGCGGCCGAACTTCGGCTTGGACTTTGACCGGCCAAGGTAATACTTGACCATCCCCCAAAACTCACGCACGTCGAGCAGCTTCGGCATCAGGTCGCGCCTGAGCCGCTTGCCCCGGGAAACAAACAGGAGGTAATAGAGGTGATAAATACTGACGCCGATCAGCGCGACGCCGGCAATGCGATGCACGAGGCCGCGCACGGAGAAGAGCTTCTCGCTCCACTGGCGGATCGGCGCTACCCACCATGCATCCGGAAACTCCAGCATGAACCCGGTGATCACGAGAGTAATGAACGAGATTGCCAACACCCCGTGCTGGATGCGCTCGCTCAGGGACATGCGCACATGCTGAGCCGGGCTGAAGTGCGCCGCCGCAGTCCAACCCCGGCGCGCCGCGAAGCGTGACCTCGATTTGGCGAAGAAATCGAACAGGTTGTGAATGAGCATCCCCCCGATGGTCACAACGATGAGCCCAATATAAAACGTCCTGATCCAATAGAGGATCGGTTGCGACGCCGGCGCGACAATCAAGTGCACTGCGCCCCTGGTAAAGTTCTCGTTGGCGCCTTTGTGGCACTTGCCGCAGGTGGCAGCAAGATTGGCTTTGTTGATGGACGACGTCGGGTCCGAAGAGGGCTTGATATTGTGATAGCCGTGGCAGCTCGCGCAGTTTGCCACTTGCGTGGACCCTTCCCTGGAAGCCAGGCCGTGATAGCTATCCTCGAATGAAGCGAAGCGCTCCGAAGCCAGTCCGTACTTCTGGGTAAGCGTGACGGAGTTGTGGCACGCAGCGCAGACACGCGCGGAGACATTTCTGCCGGCAACGCTGGAACGCGGATCGCTCGGCGCGAAAATCTGGTGCTCGCCGTGGCAGTCCGTACAGTTGGGTGCTTCCTCATTCCCTGCCCTCAGAGCTTTCCCATGGATGCTATCGTAATAGGTACTGGCGACCTGGTCGTGGCATTTGCCGCATGTCTCCGGAACCTTGAATTTGCTGACCTGGGATTTCGGACTGCTGCCGATCTCCACGTCGTGAGCGCCGTGACAGTTGCTGCAGCTGGGCGCATTCAAGTCCCCACTCGCCAGCGCCACGCCGTGAATGCTCTTCTTGTAATCCGCGATGAAGCCGGCGGAGATGCCTACCTGCTGGCGCACTTGCGGATTATCGAGATGGCACTTGAGACAGACAGCGGGCTCCTTCGTCTTGTAGAGCACGGACTCCGGATCTGAGATGGGGACGATGGCGTGCGCCCCATGGCAGTCCACACATGAGGGAGCGCCCTTTGATCCGTTGCCCAAAGCCACGCCGTGCGCAGAGTGCGAGTAGCGCGCGTCTTCATCCTGATGGCACTTGCCGCATGTGCTGGCGACACGGCCGCGGTTGACCCACGACTCCAGGTTGTCGGGGGAAAGAATATTGTGGGCGCCGTGGCACTCGCTGCACCCCGCTGCGCCGAGAGCCTGTCCATGCACGCTGTTGTCGTAGGATCCGGCATCATGACAGGTCTGGCATGCAACCGGCTGGATGTTCTTCGCGTGCGGGATCCTTGAGGGATCGAAACCCTGGTGGCATGCGATGCAGTCCAGCGACGCATGAACCGACTGCCCCAAGACATTCTTGTCGACGTAGAGCCGGACCTCCTGCCCGCTCCTTCGGACGCTCAGGTCGGCTTGACTATGACAGGTGAGGCAGTCCTCGTTGGACTGGGCCCGCACGAGACCCGCAGGAATCGTGAGCAGGACCGCCAAAGACACAACCCTACAAACCACTTTCATGAGTTCTTTCTTCCGATACCTGCCGGTTGACTCGCTCTTGTCCCTCGTATCTGTCGGAGGCATTGGCTACCGGTATGCAAATATCATTGCGTAAACGATCCACATCACCATGCTGAATCCCAGGGCAAGGGTTCCCCAGGCAAAGACGCGAAGATCGCTATGGCAATCCACGCAAGCAAGCGATCCATGGACCGACGACAAGAACTTCTTGCCCTCCACATACAGGGAAATCTCCTTGCCCTCGCGCCTAGTCGTCAGGTCCTTGCTGTCGTGGCACACCAGGCAGTCCTCCGCCTTCTGCGCTGCGGCGCAGACGGGAAGATAAAGAACAGCCATCAAGAGCCAGAGATGAATTCGTGGTCTCACGCCCAGATCTACTGCCCCTCACCCGATGAGGTGGGTGCCCTGCGTTTGCCGACACAACCCAAGCGCACACAGGCGCGCGCCCGACTTCGTCAGCAGATAGTGCAAGCACGATCGCAACCATTGAATAATTCAACGCCCTCGGATCCTCTCGAAGGGTCAGCCGACTGCGGGATCAAGGTGAACCGCTGACGACAACTGGTATCAATAGAATGGCTTACACCATCACGTGAGGTAACATATCTAGCCTCTGCGACCATGAAAAGCAACAGCTCTTTCTTCTCCGCTACTCATCCCGCGTTCGCCGGGTGTTGAGGTTCACCGATGGATGGGTGAAATTCCCCAGGAGAATTCTGGCGTCATTTCAAACAGCGGCTGTCCCCTCGCTCTCTCGTTTCCGATGCCCTGGCAGCGTTAGGCTATAACCCTGTTCACATCTTCGGCCTTGGCCAATCGAGGCCCCACAAGGTTACCAGCTTCGCACGCATCTCTGGCAGCCGGGTCACCTATCCAAAACCCTGAGCGAAACAGGGTGATAGACAAGGGTGTCTGGCACGGCATTTCGCGGAGGGTCACTTGGGCGGGAGATGCATCACGATGTTCTTTGCGTCAAATGCCTTCTTCAACCTGCGATTGAACTCGCGGGCGACCCGCCACTGCTTGATCGGCCTTGTCGTGGTTCGGGCTCGGATAATGAGCGCCGATTCGGCAAAGCGATCGAGACCCAGCACCTCGATGGGCGCGGCAATGTCGTCCTTGAAACCCGGGTCCTTGCGCAGGTCCTCATCGACCTTCTGGATCACTGCGATGACCTCGTCAACGTCCTCGCGGTAGCCGACGGGAATGTCGAACACAAAGCGCGAGTAGTCCTTCGTCATGTTTGTAACAATATCGATCTTCCCGTTCCTCACGTAATGGACGTTTCCAGACATGTCACGCAGGATCGTCATGCGCAGATCGACCTTTTCAACCAAGCCCGACTTGCCTGCGATCTCGACGACGTCGCCGACGCGAATCTGGTCATGAAGCAGAACGAAAAACCCAGCGATCACATCCTGCACCAGCGTTTGAGCCCCGAAACCGACGGCAAGGCCGACAATGCCAGCCGTGGCCAGGAGCGGCGCGATGTTGATCTTCAGCTCGCCAAGAATCGTGACGAGAGCAACTGAGATGATTGTGAAATTGAGGATGTTTCGCACCGCCGAGTTGAGCGTCTCGGCGCGCTTCTGAAACTCGATGTCCGCCTTCCGCTTCTGGAATACGGCTAGCAAACGGGTCGAAACCATCCTCGCCATCCTCAGGGCAAGAAACGTCAGCACGAGAATCACGAGGACATTAAAAGCTCCCGGCAGCACCCGTTCCGCGAAGTACTCGGGTGTCAGCTTCTCGAAAATGTTCGATAGGGGTGCCTGGCTGTTCATAAGCATCTCCATTTTCTTGAGGAGTTCGTCTTCCACACGGTTGCTGAGGCAAACCGGCTGCACACACGGGATTTGTGACAGGCGCTCATTTCGCTCAGCACGACTCGGCGGTCGGATCAACGCGCCGCGGAAAGAAGGCGCCTGTTGCCAATCTCGATTAGGATGGCTATAGGATCTTCACCACCAGCTTGGTGGTCCCGGTGTTTCCGTTGCCATCGCTCGCGCGCAAGCCGATCATGTGTTCGCCGGCGGAGAGCTCGGGCGTGGTCACCTGAAAATCCTCATCCGGAGAATCCGCAATTCCGTCGGTGGGAAAAACCAGGAACCAATCGCCGCCGTCGATCGAAAACTCGCCGCTCGCAATGTGCCCGGCACCGATCTTGGCGTGGAACATGATCTCCACCCGCTTGCCGTTCACGTTTTGGCTCGTGATGGTGACCGTCGGTGTGGTGTTGCTGATCACGAAAGGCTTTGAGATCAGCTCGCCGATCAGAGCTTTGCCGTATGGATTGGAGGGCGCGTCGGTCGCAACTACCTTCATTCTGTAAGTGCCATCGGGCAGGGCGGTGCCGTCGAGCGTATAGAAGGCGTCCTTGAGTTCCTTCGCCAGGAGCTTCCAGTCCGCCTCTCCTTCCCCTCTGAAATAGATAGAGTACTCAAGGGTGTCGTCGTTGTCGTCGGTAGCCTTCCAAGTGAAGGATTGAGCTCCGGGCTGCAGGGTCTGCCTCGGCGGCATCGGATTGGTTTCTCTCCCGCGCTGCCGCGGCGAGTTCAACGACTGGCCGTCGCTCGTCGTGGAGGACAGGTTGGCGGTCGTCACCACGGTCGCCGCCGGCAGCTTTTGCAGCGCGACTCCTGACGGAAGCACCGTCATGCTGACGACCTGGGGGCGCAGGTTTTCCTGCAGATAGGCAATCTGAACCGCCTCAAGAGCATCCGCGCCCGCAGGTTTCGTTCCCCGCTCGAATATGGCCCGCCACTGCATGTAACGCGCCTTGGGATTGTTGATCTGCTGGCCGGAAGCGGCATAGGGCGCGCTCCAGTCGCTCCAGGAATTGTCGGCCTTTTCCGTGTTCCCTGTCCTGGTCGAGATCCTGACGCTTCCCCCCGAAGGGTTCGTGAAACGCCAGGAGATCTTGCCCCAGGACGCAATCACTTTGGCGTCCATGACGCGCGACTCGAACGTTCCACTCTGCGCCTGCTGAGATTCCAGCTTGTAAACCTTCCCTTGATTGCTCCCGGCGACGAAGGTGGCGCCGCCGGCTGCTACCAGTCTCGTCATCTGCTCTTCGGGAGAATCCGTTACCACGGTCACCTGCTTTGCAGCGTCAATCGACAACAGCCGCCCTTTGCCCCCAGTCGCGGCCAGAAGGGTGTCGTCGCTGCGCACGACAAGATCGTAAACCATGCGGTCGTCGGAGCTATAAATCGTCTCCGCGCCGCCGTTCTTCGCAATTGCGATGATCGATGACTTAGCCCCGCCGGCGTCTCTTTCGCCGCCCGGTGCAGTTACGGAAGTCTTTGCCTCCTTCGCCTTGTCTGCCAGGTTGGCCAGAATCTGAATCCCGCCGGCGGGCAAAGCCCCTCCCGTCGTCTGCACTGTGGTACTCGCGCCCTCTTTAGGGCCGGCCTTCGAGCTTGTCGCGGCGGCATAGATCGTGCCGAACCGATCGACTGCCATGGAATGAATCTCTTCCATCGGCGTGTCGAGCAGCGCAAACGCCTTTCCCTTAGCATCAAGCTCAACGAGCATGCCCCCCGGGGATGTGCCGGCCAGCAAATTGCCGCCGCTTTCACGCGCCAGGCAGATCACATTGCTGTCGCCCGGATTGTAGAGCGTCGATTTCTCGCCGTTGCTTGTGACCTTGAGGAGCGCGCCGCGCCCTCCTGTGCCGACGTAGAGGTTGCCGGCATCATCGAAGAGGAGGGCCCAGATATACTTGGCTTCCGGATTGCAGAACTCGGTCGCCTGATTGGGGCCCGTGACCTTGTACACCTTCCCATCCGGGGATGTGCCTACATACAGATTGCCGGCCGGATCGAGGGCCATGGCGAACACATCCAGTTCCTTCGACTGGAAGTACGGGCTCCCCTTGCCTTGAGGATCGACTTTGAAGACTTTGCCCTCATGGCCGGTTCCGAGATACAGGTTGCCCGCCTTATCCCGCACCATCGAGAAAATGTAGGGCTGCCCCGTGTCGAAGACCAGCTCGTAGGCGGGTGCCAGGAAGAGCTTGCCTTCCGGACCCAGAGAAACGCGCGTCAGGGTTCCTTTCAACAGCTCATCCTGAGTGAAGTTCTCCCAGAATTGAGGCGTGACCGCCAGCAGGCCCCACGAGATTGCCAGCATGGCTGTCGCTGAGATTAGTCCTCGGTATCGCATCAATGGCTCCGATTGTCAAAGTTCAGCAAGGCCCCTCGCCAGGGCCGGATTGTGAACCCAGGTTCACTATGCAGTTTGCCACAGAAACAAACTACGATCTCCAGCCTAGGGGTTAATTACTAGGTTCAACAGCTTCGCCCCTGAAACAACATAATCGCTGGGAGGGAGCTCGTATTCCATGAGAGGCAGCGTCTGCAGCGGGCTCATACTGCCGGTGTTGCGTTCAGATTTAAGGATCGAGAGAATGGATGGGGGCAGACCCGGAAGGCCTTCGCCGTCGATCACAGCGCCGGCAGCGCGCCGGAATAATCGCACATAAAGGCGGTCGTTCTTGCGGATGTCGTTGATGAGCTTGATCAACTGGGTGAGGTCACGCGGAATCAGCTCCTCTCCCTGCTCCAGCGCATCCATCTCCATGATAGTGTTCCCGTCGGCCACGAGCATCGAAAGCGATCCGGGTGTGATTTCCGGAGGTATTCTGACAGGATAGGAATCCTGGATGATTTCCCCGTTCGCCTTCCTATAAAAAAAGCCGACATTCACCGACTGTCCCGCCTTCAGCTCAGTGCGATCCACCCGAATCGAGTCGAGCGACACGGCGCGATTGTCCTCCACGGCGGAGATTTCAAGATCGATGTCCTCGAACTGCAGATTCTTGTATCCCAGCGCAAGCAGAAAGTTCACGGGCGCTGCAATCGACATGGCGGCGTTGGCGCTCGAGCTGATGTCAGATGAGCAGCGGTTTTCGATTTCGATGGGTTGCTCTCCTCTCAAGCTGATCTTTCCCTTCACCTTGAGCGTTGAAGCCCCCATAGCCCGCTCCGTCGAAATGATGGTCTCGAATACGGTCAGGTTGATCATGAGCGGCGTGAGAAAGCGATCCTGGGCCACTTGAAAGTTCCACACCTTCTTGACCCCTCTGCTGGCAGTCATCCGGATACGCATGGGGATAGTCCTGGCATGCTCACCGAGGAGACCATAGACGCCCATGCTGCGGTCCTGGCGGAGCGCGCCGACCGGTTCTGTTGTCTCAAGGATCTTGAAGGAGCTTTGAAGACTGGGAAGGACTGCAAGAACGCTCCCTTTGTACATCGGGAGCTGGCTGAACCCAAGGTTGAGCAGCGAGTGGCCGAAGGCATACACCTTGCTGCCGTTGATGTAGGTAACAGTCCCTCCGGCAGACACGTCGAGATCGCCGATGACCAGGGGAACGACCAGATTCGAGCCGGGCTCGAGAGACGAATCGCCGGAAGCCGGCCCGGATGCCGGCGAAGGGCTTCCCGCTTGCAACGAAGCGGCGCCTGATCCCTGCAACGTTGAAAAACCGAGCGCTCGGAACTGGGGGCTAAACGTGCGCAGGGTCTCAGCGCTAAAGCCACCTAGACTAAGGGGGGTCGCAATCGGCAGGAGCGTATGGCCGGCGAAGGGTGCCAGCGCCGGCTGCAGCCGCGCGTCCAGTTCCGTGACTTCCGATCCGGGAGCCAGTCCCAAACCTGCAGGCGCCGGCGGCTCGTACTTCCAGAGCATGCTTTTCTTCAGACTGACTCTTACGCCCCGGTTCTCGACTGCCAGTCCTTCCGTGAAAGCGTCTACCATCTCGGCTATCGGCGTGATCCCTCCAATCGCCTCCTTGGCGAAAGGAAAGGAAAACGCTACTGCCCCCAGAAGCTTCCCGTCAACGAAGACGGGACTGCCGCTCATGCCCTCAAAAATCCCTGTCTCTGACAGCGGCCCGCCCGAGAAGCGTGCGAGAACAGCATCGCCTCCCGGGCTCACATGGCGCATGAGGCCCAAGATCTCGGCCTGGAACTCTTCAGGTTTGCTTCCTTGAAAACAGGTCTTGCCGGTTCCTTTCATGCCTGGTCGAAGGTCTTCGAGACGAAAGAACCCTGCTTGGGACCAGACGTTGCCGGAAAGCGGCAGCAAGAGGCTGACGACCGCCGCCAGTAGCCATCTCTTTGTCATTGCTAAAGGCACCTTTCAGAGGGAACTTCGCGGGTGATACTGCCAATAATGACACCTTAGTATAGAACCCGCCTTCAAAGACGGTCAAGTTTCGTGATACTGTGACTATCCGTGAACGATGCCGATTCCCTCAAGAATCCGCGCCTCTATCCCGACGTTGCAGCCGTGCTGCTCGCCGGGGGCCGCAGCCGCCGGATGGGTTGTGACAAGGCCCTCCTGCGCTTAGGAAAACAGCCTGTCCTCCAGTTGCTCGCGACGCGGCTGCGTGAGCTCACCGATCAGGTTTTTTTGTCTGCAAACGATCCGCCAGCCTACGATTTCCTCGGGCTGCGGATTATCCCCGACATCTACACCTCGCGAGGGCCCCTGGCGGGCCTGCATGCCGCGATGCTTCATACGCTGAGACCGTTGGTGCTCGTCCTTGCCTGCGACCTCCCCAGCGTCCCCACATCCCTTCTCCGGCACATGATCGAGTGTTCCACGGGCTTCGACATCGTCATCCCCGTCACCTCAGATGGCTGCCTGCATCCCGTGTGCGCCGTCTACAGGCGCACATGCCAGCAGAGCATAGAAGACAGCCTGTGCGCCGGGGAGAACCGAATGATCAGCCTGCTCGATGATCCAAGGCTGCGAACCCGGCTCCTGCAGTCCGTCGACGGCGCTTTCTCCGATGCCGATCTGACAGACCTGAACTCGCCTGAGGACGTCGAGAAATACCGGCGCCTCTCAAGACTCTAGAATTCGCTTCTCAATTTGGACGGCAACGACGGAACAGACAAGATCCCAGGAACTTCCCTATATATAGTACCTTGACCGCCTAAGGGCCCATCATATTGTGATTTTTCATTTGCCCGATCCTCTTGCTGTGCTATAGTTGGGACGAGATCCGGAACAGAGTTCTTAACCAACCTACCGGCCGCCGGGGTTCGCGCATGAATCACATTCAGAAGTTGGAAATCATCGGATTCAAGTCCTTTTGCGACCGAACACAGATCGCGTTTCGTGAGGGCTGTACCGCGATCGTCGGACCCAACGGCTGCGGCAAAAGCAATCTCGTGGACGCCATCAGTTGGGTAGTCGGCGAACAGAGCGCCAAGACCTTACGCACAGACCGAATGGAAGGAGTGATCTTCAACGGGACGCAAGCTCGCAAGGCCACCAATTTTGCCGAAGTGACCCTCTTCCTGAGCTTGAAGACTCATCCGAACCTGCCGGAAGGATACAATCTTGACCTGAATCCTGAGGGCTTTACGGTTGGGCGCCGGCTCTATCGTTCCGGCGAAAGTGAGTACTATCTCGACGGGAAGCGTTGCCGCCTTAAGGACATCCAGGCATTGTTCGAGGGGACCGGGCTCGGACCCAACTCTTATGCGCTCATCGAGCAGGGCAGAATCGATCAGATCCTGAGTTCCAGGCCGGCGGACCGGCGCAGCCTCATCGAGGAGGCGGCGCGCATCACGCTGTTCAAGAGCCGCCGCTACTCGGCCGAGATGAAGCTCGAGCTGGCACAACAGAACCTGTTGCGGGTGAACGACATTGTCCTCGAAGTGACCCGGCAGCTCAATTCGCTCCGGCGTCAGGCCGCCAAGGCGCGCCGGTATAATC
>Ga0315282_10010876_pt1 | contig 14194 bp, 13 predicted proteins | sample YL17G07_20_MG_FD_203693 | JGI IMG/M metagenome (GOLD analysis project Ga0315282, IMG submission 203693) | Sediment microbial communities from Yellowstone Lake, YNP, Wyoming, USA - YL17G07_20 | ecosystem: Environmental > Aquatic > Freshwater > Lake > Sediment | place: USA: Wyoming | collected...
ATACCCAACGCCAGTAGGATCATCCTAACTCGCGCAGAGTCTGATGCGAAGTAGCTGCCTACTGTATTCGTGATTCATACGGAAATCGACCTCCGATAGTTTGTGCGTGTGTTGGAGTGCTTTTTCAGCCTGAGAGCCATAAACGCCAGAATTGCGACCAAGAACATAACAGCCAATGTGTTGGTGTATGCCACTGGTTCAAGATTCGTGCGCCAAGTCGCCTGCACCGATCTGTTTCTATCCATCAAGACGCGAATGGACTGGTTGCTGGAGTTCCCATATCCCGTCCAGCCTTGGAACTCATCAAAGGCCCCGAACAAACCCAATGGAGTACTAGGTCGAGTGCGGGTTGCCGTCAGCCAGACGTCAGCGAACATGCCCTTAGGCACGTTTGTGTAAGCGCTTCCTACAAACATGTGATCGCCTGTCACTGTCGATATATGAAACTGGACTCCTGAGTGAACTGTCACATTCAGAGTCGCATAACTGCTCGTCCAAAGTAATTGCCCGACAGTACGGATCTGGCCGCCTGAGCCTGCAATGATCAGATTTGGTTCGTCCCATGTGACTCCGTATGTGTTCACGTTGGTGCAGCTTGTGTCCACCCCGCAACTGATCAGCGATATCAAAGAGTCAACGGCATGCCAGCCATCTCTCTCAAGATATTCGAGGCCTCGAAATTCAACCGGGCCAAGAGTGCCCAGGCCGTTGGGAGCAGCTACCTTCTCGGCCACTACCATTAATGGCTCTTTGGATGATTCCAATCGGAAATTCGCATTCGCCACCTGCTCTCCGTCGATCAAGAAACGGATAGTCTGATTAGGGCTGGGTGCGATGGAGTATTGGTGCCACGTCCCGTTCAAGCCTGCGGACCTTGCTGGTCCGATCTCATAGTAGAAGTCATTTTCGCGAGCATTTGGCCAGTATTGCCATTGCCAACGGGCATCGGAGTCTGAGAGAAGCACGGAGGCTCCATCACATCTGAACTCTCCATTGACTAAAGCTCCTTTCAGACAAAACTGCCCGGGTTCGAGAGCCCACCCAAACTGGACAAAGGCTCCATCGCTGAGAGTTGTGCCAACCCAAAAATAGTCAAGAACCGCTGGATCGGCACTGTAGAGATGGGTTTGAACCTGTGCTCTAACCCCCAAGTTCTCCGCAGACGCATCGTCGCCGCGCGCACCCACTTGTATGGATGACTGGCTTTGGCTCGGCGATATTCTGGGAAGGTTCAGGGCTATTATCGCCAATAGAATCGCGACGGCAAGCTTCTTCAGATCCACCCCCTCTCCCAGCACCGCAAAGCTTTCGAATTTGAGTGAGTGATGATCTATGACGCGGATCCTACACTTTCTCGGTACGGTGAACCTCGCAATCTATAGTGCTTCCTCTTGCCGACGGATTCCACTTTCAGTATATCTGAGGCCTGCAGCTTCTTGAGGTGGTAATGCACAATCTGCTGACTCAGTCCGAGATTTCTTGATAATTCTGCTTCCCATATGCCCGGGTTACTCTCAATCTCATGAACGACCCGCGACGAAACCGTGTCGGAGACAAGGATTGCATCAGGACTGCTCTGAAGTCGCAGATTTCTGTCAATATAGAAACGACGAGTCACACCTATTCTCACTGAAGACACATAGCCGCTGCGTTCGAGGAGAGCGAGTCTGACCATTGTGGGTTTCTCTCGTGACAGCAGGCCTTTCAGCTCGCGGAGTCCAACGCCTGGCCTGCGAGAAAGCGCTCTTAAGACCTCACGATCCTTGGCTGCGTTCGCCTGCTTCCCTTTTCGAGTCAGACGCTTGGCAATCGGCGCAGAGGAAAGAAGGATTCTATACCTGACTTCTTCCGTGGAAAACGCTCCAGCCATCGCTGATACCACGATTGCCGCGGCTCCAATGACTCCAACACTGAGCGTGCTGATTGGGTTAAGCACGCGAACCACACCCGGCTGCGAGAGAGCAAACAAGTCTCCCGAACTCGAAACCGTTACTGCAATCAGAAGCCCTGTGATCAACTCATTACGGAACTCGGAGACTAATCCATCCTTGTCCAGCTTCAGGTATGCAACATTTGATGTCGCCGTACTAGTCTGAGAAGGGCGCTGTGACGGAAATCCACTCGGCTGATACCACACGACGTACAGGTTGTCCTGGGAATCAGCCGACACAGTGAAATGCGAGGCGAGCGTTTGGGTATTGGGCTCGGCCAGTTCTCTGACGTAGACTATCTGCCCAGTTCTGGAAACCAGAGCGACATAAACTGGCCTAGTGCCACCAGAAACCGCACTTTGTTGCCACACAACATACGCGTCCCCGCTTGATCCACTCGTGACGGAAACGTCGTCACTTGGCGCGTTGAATCTGGCAATCTGCAAGCGCGTTACGTTTCTGGTTCTTAGATCAACTTGCGCATAGCGCACGCTTGAAACCACTTCTCCTCCACCTGCCTCAATGCTCTCAACCCAAGCGATGTGAAGACCATCTGACACCGGGTCTAGGGCAAGGTGAGGTCTCGGGGCTGACAGAAGGCTTCGGTTGTAACTGGCAATTAGTGTGGTTCTGTTCAGCATCTCGGCAGAACCTAGTGTACCGTAGTAGGCACCTCCAGATAGCCCCGTCTCCGTGTCGAACTGTGTCCAGACTATATGAGAAGTGAGATTGCCATCAACTGCCAGTGAAGGCCACATCACAGTCTTATCATAACCAGTCAGCGTAAACGGAACAAAGCGTCCTAGATTGGTGGAATTGATCTCTCCATAGTATAGTCTCGATGTGGCGCTTCTAGAACCATTTGCCAGTGCAGTACCCTCTGCCCACGTGATGTGAGCGTGGTCTGACTTGTCCATGGCCATGTCCGCGGCCTGGACCAGACTACTGTTACGTATCAGCGTTGGTGGAGTAGAATCTGTGCCGTTGGGCTCGTATTTGGCGTACCATAGACCAGGAGCCGATGTCGAACGATTCAATGACGGTACTGTCCAGAGGATGTGAATGGCTCCTTTGGAGTCAACTGCCACTTTTGTTTCAAGGGTCTTGGCAGGCCCAGACCTAAGCTGAGCTTGTGCCGAGAGTAATGTTCCGAATTGAGGGACAGTGATGGCTAACATCCAAGTCAGAACGAACAGCCGCAGCCAGACACTCTGTCGGAACATTTGGAGGCCTTTGCTCCCCCATTAGAAGGGGAGAAATGATGGGTAATAACCTATCGAATGACCCGTCTTCGCCCTTTTCCAGTCATCCTTCTCTTTTTGCGCAGTCCTAGATTCCAGTGAGCTCTCCCCTGAGTTTGTCAACTGGATATCTATAGGATACAACCAACCAAGAATCCAAAATCCTGTAGCTGGATGCATCGCGATAGACGCGGTGGGCTTCCCCGAACCGACTGAGAGCAGTTTCGCTGCTTGGGAACAGAATCGACCGCGTTACGATTATTCCGTTCTGGTCTTTCACCACGGACTTTACGATCATCCGGCTGTCGTTCAGTTGCGTCTTGAACATCCCGACATGGAGTCCGATATATTGCTGGTCGGTGATCCCTGCGGCATAGACTCCTCTCCTTACAGAGATGTCGTCGAAGAGGCTAGAAGCACTGAATGCGAACTGGTCGAGTATCTTCTGCACGAACTGCTTTCCAGCAGACTGATCGTCGCTAGCAATAATATACCCATTTGCCAAGCTGAGGAACCCCTGCTGCAGTTTCTGATCACCTGCCTTACGCATCAGCAGTGTATGTAGCGTGAATCCCTGATAAGCGAAAGTGGGAGTCTTAGTGTAATTCTCAAGCGCACTTTGAAATGGTTCGAGATTCCGCAGCTTGGTCATTGTAACCGTTCCATTGAACTGAGAGGTGGACAGTTGCATGTCGACCTCGAAGACTGCGTCCTGTGGGAATATGCTGAAATTCAATTGGTACAGCTGCAAGAGTGGCTGCGCTCCAAAAGTCTCAGCGCTCCCTGAAAGAGAAAATGCGCTGGCGAAATCCACATAGAGGGCGTATTCGGCAGAGTTGGGAACGTAATTCATCCAAGCTTGACGGTCGAAGGCAAAGTTGTCGGGAATATGCTCAACTTGGGGAAGAGATGCGATATATGAGGCACCTATCACCACACCGATGATCATCAAGGTTGCAAGGAACGAGTAGATCCTCAACGACTCATGCTTGCCACGCCTTGGCCGGCCCTTGATTGATCGTTGATGTGAACCCACAGGAACATCTCCCCCCGGAAGTCACCTTATTATTGCTCGCTTGCGGTTTCAATGTATTGGCTATAATTGCCTACGTATGGTGCTATAGTGGTCAGATCGGTGAAGATTGGCGCAGCGCTTTTCATCATAGACGTCGTCGCGGCCTTCTTGCCCTTTTCTAAGATGATCGATATGTCGCCAATCGGAGTGATCGGGGACCTCCTTCTAGTTGAAGTTGCAGCTCTCTTTATCATAGCGGGCGTTCTGGATTTTGCATCATCCATCGGCATGACCCAGTTCCGAAAAGTCATCCTGTCATCCAAGGAGGATTATTCACCAGACAGGCGCAGACAAACTGAAAGGGCTGCCATGGTCTACCTGTTTGCTGGTCTGATCCTTCTCTTAGCAATGGTGGTCCTCATGATATACGATAATGCCATGTGAATACCTGACATTGAGGTTTGGAAGTCAGAGTTTTCGCACTAGTTTCTTGTTGCAAGAACGAGAAAAATGAGGGAAACGCCTGTAGGTTACTACAGGCGCATTTCAAGTCGGCTTCTTTCTGCGGCTTCTCAAGACAAACGCTATGGCTACAATGGCTACGATGACTACGACGATCGCACCAACGATCATCGGAAGCTGTGAGGAAGCGGTGATTGGTTCAGTAACCAATTGAGGTAGTAACCGTCTACCGCCGAAGTATTGCCCAGTATTGATGTATTGATTCACCAGCTCTGGGGTTATGGGCTTCGTTGCGTTCTCCGGCGCGAGAACATATCCTGTAAAGTTGGCACGATACATGACGCTTCCGAATGCTGATGGACCAGGCACATTAGACACTTGGTACTTGGTATCGTTGCCTGTCACTGCCGCAGCGACTGGACTCCATGTTGTGCCGCCGTCGGTGCTCTGGTCTATGATGACCATTTCATCGGCGACGCGGCCTGAAGTCCCGGTTATCACGACTGAACCTCCGAACATCGGCGTGCCTGCTAATGCGATTTGTGGAGGTGGGGCAATGTTGATGGTGTAGCCTGCTGCTCGCATCTCACTTGCCGCGGCCTGGATATCGTAAGTATCCGGCTTGATGTCGGGGTTGTACCAAACACCCCAACCGGGGCCGACACAGGTGGCTAGTGGGTACGCTGATCCTTGCAGGAGTTGGTTCACTATCTGATCTCTGGGTATTAGGTGGCTGATAGCGGTTCTTATGTGCCTTGCAGCTTCAGCCGCTTGAGTGGGATCGCTCTTGCCAAGTGGTGTGTCCACGCCCGTTCCGAAGATTGGACTCATCATATTGAAGGCTTGTTCCTGCCATCCGAGTTCCGCTGCAGAGATTATGTTGACACCCATCTGCTCCAGAGTTGGTTTGTCGCTTGCCAACTGGTAGTTGTTGTCAAGGACATTCACTTCACCGTTCTTCAACGCTGCAAGGGCTGAATCCTTGCTACCGATCCAGACAACCTTGTAGGTGTCCACGGTAAACTGTCCCAGTGCCTGTAGCCCGCTCGCGTTCCAGTACTGCGGGAACTTCTTCAAAGTGGCAATGTTGCTCGTGAAGTCGAAGTTTTCAAGGTAGTATGCTCCTGCACCCACTGGGCCGACCGCTCTGTAGGATCCTGAACCACCGTACTTGCTCGTGTCCCACGTGTATGTAACCGGGCCACTCGCAGTGCTGAAGGGCAGTGAATCCCATGTGCTCGACTCGAATTTCTCAAGTATGTGCTTCGGGAGAGGTGAAGCATACCCGGCGTAGGTTTGGCGTGTGAATGCGTAGACTTCTGGCAGGTGGAACTTGAATGTGTACTTGTCGACTACCGTCCAAGAGCCTTTTCTTGTCGCCTCATCTGGCTTGGCCTTGTTGTCTATTGTTGATGTGGTTCCGTTCAGGAAAGTGAAGTCAACCACGTTGCCCAAGTATTGGATGTTACTGCCCAATCCTACTGATGCCGTGGCGGGATTGGTTAAGGCCCATGATGTCCAAACGAAGTCATCTGCAGTAACTTCGACTCCGCTCTGCCACAAAGCGCCCTGTCTTAGATGGATCGTCCAGTCCAGTCCATCCGAACTTGCATCAATGCTGGTAGCTAGCCCAGGATAGAATGCTAAGTTGCGGGAATCAATTTCCTGTAGCTGGGCTCCGGAGAAACAGATTGCGCCGTAGATGTAGAGTGCGTAGAACGAGTTTGAGCTTGTCGTCTGAGCTGGATTCAGCGTGTTGCCTGGGAAGACATTGCCTGCCTCAGCGAAAGTAAGCGAATTGCCTCCCGACCAGTGTTGTACATCCGGAAAGGTTACAACATTGTAAACATCCTTCCTGCCATAGTCCGTCCATTTCTGGTCCCTCGGCACAACATCGATGACTTCATAGACATAGTTGTATGGCTTATCGTGGAAGAGGATTTCCTGCATCTGGTGCGTAAGCTGAACCTGCTTCTGCGGATCAGTCGAAGTGTACAGCTGATCGAAAAGCTGGTTCATCTCAGGGTTGTTGTATAGTGCGTAGTTGTTGCCGCCCGGAGCAAGGTATGCTGGTCTTCCGTCGAAGTTGGATCGAAAGTCGGGAACTGGACTGGTGAAGCCCCATCCGATGAAGCCAATGTCGTAACCGCCTTGGTCGAAACTCGATCCTGGATCCGCGGTCACGAAAAACTCTCTGTTCACGAGTTGATCGAAGTTGACATAGAACAACTTCGCATCGATACCCATGGCGATCAAGTTGCTCGTGATAATACTTGCGTACTGGCGACGTACAGTGTTACCGCCAGTTGGGGCGATTATGGTTACCGAGAATAGGGGTGCGTTCTGCGCGTAGGCGTTGGTGAAAAGAAGCGGAACGATGCTTGAACTGGCTACGTATACTAGAAGTGCTAGAGAAATGCCTTGGATTACGTATTTGAATGCTCTACTAGACATTTTCATTTCACGTGCTTTGAGGTTTTGGGATATCGGTATTTATATCTTACCACAAAAAAACCTCGCGAGCCAGACCATCCTCAAAGAACCAGCTCGATTCATCTTGCTTCTCGTCACAGAAAGGATCATTGGCAGGCTTTGATTGCCCCCAGCCCTCGAAGGCAAATGTTAATTGCCTCGTGGCGCAGCAAAACCTCATTCGCGGAGGATTGCTGTTGGCAAGCATTTTCCGTTACATTGTTCGCCGCTTGCTGTTCATGATCCCTGTTTTCCTGGGCGTCGCGATTTTGACGTACGCTGTCGGGAATGCTGCAGGCGACCCGTTGACTCTGATTAGAATTGGGCTTAGAAACCCCAGCCCCAAGGTTCTTGAAGCGTTGCGAGCTTACTATCACCTCGATCGTCCAGTTTATGAGCGTTTCTTGCTTTGGCTGTGGGATCTCTTGCATGGGAATCTCGGGGTTTCTATTACGGGGAGACCTGTTGCCCAGCAAATCGGTGCTTGGTCTCTTACCACGCTAGAACTTCAAGTCATTTCAATTGTCCTAGCAGTCATAATCGGAATTCCAGTAGGAGTGTATTCTGCCAAGCATCAGTACACGAAGCAGGACTACGCCATCACGACGACAGCGATATTCGGGTACTCGATGCCTACTTTCTGGCTCGGCATCATGATGATCATCATATTCTCATTCCAACTGGGCTGGCTTCCCAGTAGTGGCGCAGTGGGGATAACGTTTCTCTGGTGGGGCGACGCGTTTCTAGATCGTGTGGCGCATCTGGTACTTCCTGTAACGGTATTGACCTACGTCAGTTTGGCCACGATTGTCAGGCTTGTCAGAGCGAATATGCTTGAAGTCCTTAGGCAGGACTATATACTAGCTGCTCGCGCAAGCGGGCTTAGCGAAAGAACCGTAACATACCGGTATGCCCTCAGGAATGCTATTAGCCCCGTTGTCACAATCCTGGGGCTTTCCTTCGGTGCGTCGTTGGGTGGTGCACCTGCTCTTGAAACAACATTTTCATGGCCTGGATTGGGTTATGCTTTCACTCAGGCTGCTCTGGTTCTTGACGTTCCTTTGGTTCAAGGAATAACGGTTGTAATTACGATAATGGTCTTGGTCGCGATCCTTTGTACCGACCTCGCCTACGCGTTCCTCGATCCACGGGTCAGGATTGATTAGAGATGGCTGAAGATAGGCCGAGAAAACGATCTGCTTCTCAGTGGGCTGTGGCCTGGCGCCGTTTCAAACGAAACAAATCTGCGCTTATCGGGATGGCCATTGCTGGATTTTTCCTCCTTGTTGCGGTGTTGGCACCTTTCATTGCACCCTATCCGCCTAGGAGCTACCAGCCACTCTATGAGGGCGATGCAGGTCAAGGACCATCTTGGAAACATCCGTTCGGAGTTGAAAATTCAGGCATCGATGTTTTCAGCGAAGTCATACACGGTACGCGAAACGACCTCTATGTCGGGCTAACGGCGAGCGCACTGACTACTCTCGTCGGGATAGCAATCGGGGCAATCGCAGGGTACTTCAAAGGAACAGCCTCTGACATCGTGCTCGGAATAACGCAGGTATTCTTCGTAATTCCAGTGCTCCTGCTCATACTGCTCTTCGCACGGGTGTTCTCAGTTCTTGTTTTCAAGGGCTTAGGCTTAACACTGATTGTCCTCATCTTGGTGTTTTTCGGATGGTCGAGCACCGCCTTCATAGTTCGAGGAGAAACACTAAGAATCAAGGAAATGGAATTCATTCAAGCGGCGAGATCCCTGGGTGCAGGATCTAGGAGGCTCTTATTCCGTCACATAGTTCCAAACATACTGTCACCCGTAATAGTAATTGCCACGCTCGGGATAGCGGGTTTTATTCTAACAGAAGTCGTAGTAAGCTTCCTTGGTTTCGGCGATGCCAACACGTCCACTTGGGGTCTGCTTCTGAACGAAGGATTCTCCTTCGTGAGAACAGAGTGGTGGGTTTCACTCTTCCCTGGTTTGGCGGTAGTGTTCTGCGTGCTCGGGTTTAACCTAATGGGTGATGGTCTTTCTGACGCGCTTAATCCGAGACTTCGCGAGTAGAACACCATGATCAATAAGCTGCTGGAGATCACTGACCTTCGAACATATTTCTTCACCGAGGCTGGCGTCGTAAAAGCCGTCGATGGCATTTCGGTTGATGTTGCCGAAGGCGAGACTATCGGACTTGTCGGGGAATCTGGTTCAGGCAAGTCAGTAACTGCACAATCCGCACTGCGAATCGTTCCACAGCCCGGCAAAATAGTGGACGGCGCCATCCAATTCGAGGGAGAAGATCTTCTCGCCAAATCCGAAAATGAAATGCGCAAGTATAGAGGCCCAAAGATGGCTGTCGTCTTCCAGGATCCAACTACCTCTTTGAACCCAATTTACACCGTTGAGAAACAGCTGACTGACATCTTGAGGCTCCACAAGGATCTGACGAAGCGAGAGGCACGAAAGGTTGCTCTAAACCTTCTAGAACGGGTGAACATTCCTGAGGCAGAAGAGCGATTGAGAGCTTATCCACACGAACTCAGCGGCGGCATGAAGCAGAGGATTGCCATTGCAAGGGCTTTGTCGTGTGAACCACGCCTTCTGTTCGCAGATGAGCCGACGACTAATCTTGACGTCACCATACAGGCGCAGGTCCTTGAGCTGTTGAAAGAACTGCAGAAGGAGTTTGGAATGGCGATGGTCATGATTACTCATGACATGGGCATAATCGCCGACATGACTGAACGAGTTACAGTTCTTTACGCTGGCCATGTGATGGAGGCGGCCGATACCAGATCGATCTTTGGCGACCCCAAGCACCCTTACACGGAGGCTCTGTTGAAAGCCGTGCCCAGCGTTGCACAAACGCGTGCCCTCGAGGTTATTCCTGGCAACATACCAAATCTTATTGACCCTCCTTCCGGCTGCGTGTTCCATCCAAGATGCAAGTACGCCAAAGAGATCTGCATGAAGGAGGTGCCAAAACTGGAGAAGGCTGGAGAAGGACACTACGTTGCATGTCATAGATGGCGGGAACTCAGACTGGAGGGCAGGTGAGCGACAGGCTATGGCAAACGTGGATGAACCCCTGCTCAAAGTCAAGTCGCTCCTGAAGCACTTTGACGTAGTCGAGCGGGGGATTATCAGAAGGAAGAAGATCGGCGAAGTTCACGCTGTTGACAATATAGACTTCTTCATAAACAAAGGCGAAACATTAGGATTAGTTGGGGAAAGCGGCTGCGGCAAGACCACAGCGGGCAAGGTCCTTCTGTACCTAGAACCGCCCACCGCTGGCTCCGTTTCATTCGGGGGCATTGACGTATTCGAGACCTTTGGGAAAGGAGGCGACAAAGCAGAGGCCAAGAAGCTGCGGCGCAGTATGCAAATGGTCTTTCAGAACCCTTACAATTCGCTTGATCCACGCATGACGATATTTGACATAATCAGCGAAGCTTTCATTATTCACAGGCATATCCCGAAGGAACAGTGGAAGGACAAGGCCTACGAGCTTCTGCGGATGGTTAACCTTGAAGAGTACCATGCTGAGAGATACCCCCATGAGTTCAGCGGTGGTCAGAGACAGCGAGTAGCTATCGCAAGAGCTCTCGCCGTTGATCCAACATTCGTTGTGCTTGACGAACCGGTGTCATCGCTTGATGTTTCTATCAGAGCTCAGATACTCAACTTGCTAATAGATCTTCAGAAGAAACAGAACCTGTCATACCTATACATATCACACGACCTGAGCTCAGTCCGCCAGATAAGCCACCGCGTAGCTGTCATGTATCTTGGTGAGATTGTTGAGCTAGCGGAAGCAGACCGGCTTTACGACAAATCCCTTCATCCCTATACGCAGGCGTTGATTTCTGCAGTGCCGGTCCCTGACCCCAAGCATCAGACGACCAGGATAATTCTTCCTGGAGAGGTACCAAGCCCCATCAATCCACCAGCGGCTTGCAGATTCCATCCTAGATGCCCGTATGCTACTGACATTTGCAGAAAGGAGAAACCAATCCTCGAAGACAAGTTGGTGAAGGGCCACTATGTGGCCTGCTGGCACGCGGACAAATTCCTGTAACAGGTAAGCCAAATACCGGTCCTTGTTGTTTGCAATTGAGAAAGGGCAAGATCGTGGGCAGATTCCTGGTCGCGCTTGGCATCATGATGCTAGTTGTAGGTCTCGTGATGCCCTACTATAAGACGCAGCAGCGCCTCGAGGGCACTGGCCCGAACGTAGAATTCACAGCCCAGCAGGAGTACTGGATCAAGTCATACATTATTCCCCCAATTGATGTTGGCACCCCCATTAACCTGAGCGTGCTCAGCGACAGGCCTGGAAGGACAGCGGTGCTGCTCGCAATATACGATCAGGAACAGCAGTCAATCGTGGGCCCGGCTTTGGTTAACGTCGCATTCGCTGAGAACCAGAAAGGACTGGCGGTTCTTACAAACGCTCCTAGAACATCGCCTTACATGCTCTCCATTACCAGCTACAACAGCTCCTACGTTTTCTCGCTCACATCAGTTTGGTCTCCGTTCTACGAATTCAGATCAATGACCACTTTCGGAATTGCAGTCGTACCATTTGGCCTCATAATGATCTACTATGACGGGATTGCTGAGCGAAGGGAAAAGATGTTTGAGGCCGCAATCAAGGATATCAGAAGGAAGACTCAACCGAAGCAATAAAGGAGAACAGCAATCCCCGCTGGCAGTAAATTCAGGAAGCATGACAAGCATGCGTCGTTTGGAGGTTGCTAGATATGTTGCTGGCTATGAGGCATTTCTCGCGACTGAGAAGAGCTTCCTTCGAACCTCCTCCGCTGCGAAGAAGAACGGGCGCTCCCCTAATGACAACCAAGGCTTGATGTTCGTTCGACTCGCTCATAAGAACATGCGCTGAAGAGGCAAGATCATCTGCCATGTTGGCTTGGGTTGCTTTGACCTTTCGCCCGAAAATGTCTGGCTTACCGCGAATATCGCGCACGGGGAAGAACCCTGAAACTCCCAATGCCAAGCCGACAGTCCCTAGGCGCAATGGCGTGACGCGGCTGTCCACCACGATTACGCCTAGTCTTTTGCCAGATGCTTCCTCAAGCGACTTTCGCAGTCGCGCTGCTGAAATGTCTGCGTCATGAGGCCACAATGTCACGGTCCCTCGCGGGGAATTTTTCAGATCGATCCCGGCGTTGGCCGTCAGAATTCCGCTTTTTATGGTCAGAAGGAACCCCGCCACTCCTCCTAAAATTCCCTCCGATTCATCTAGAACCAACGTTGCCAGTCTTGGATCAACATGCCACTTTCGTGAAAGCTGCTTAGCGGTTCCTGTGACTCGAACACTATTGAGCTTGACCACTCGCCCCTCGCTTGCAGCGACGACTTTGCTTGAAACCGCAATCACGTCGCCGTCACTGAGTCGCAGATCACACTTGCCTAACGCTCCGGCAACAATCTTGCCTAGGTCCTCGCCAATCTGGACTGTTGGAAGCTGAACGGGGATTAGGAGGGTGGGCGTGCGACGGCGACCCTTCGTCAATTACCATCAGAACGGAAAAAGCTTGGGCGAAACGCTCTGTCCTGCGATCACACCATTCGCGTAACGAGCTGGGCTATTCCTGCGCCGCGATAACCCAGCTCTCCGTAGCTTCCGAAGGGTCGCTTAATGCTTGAATCAAAACCGCCGGAGGGAGGGCGAAGCCTAAACACGGGCACAATTCCTTTCTCCCATAGCGACTTCAACTTGATCTGACCCCGGGTCAGGGCAAGGGCTACGTCCTCGATGGATTCGTATCCAACGTTCTCTTTGACGAATTTATCAGTTAGAGCCATGCCATTTGATAGCTCACCACGTTCCTTGAGCATGACCGCGATAACATGTGACTTTACCTCTCCCCATGTCACGTAATCCTTCACTCGTCTGAGTGCCCCCAGCATGCTATCACTTTTCTCTACGAGTACCGCGCGAAACTTCCTGCTCAGTCTTAGACTCGTTAGTGCGTCTTTCATAGTCGTAGGCGCGCCGAATGGTCCAAGCAGTCTTATAGCCAACAGGAGAGGCTTCTCTGGAAGTTCGGCGACTACTTTCTCAACTTTCTTTGCCGGGACCGCTTCCTTCTTCTTTTCTTCCGCTACCTTCCTTTTCCTCGCAGGCCTCTGTTTCTCCTTTCGTGGTGCTCTTGGTTTTGGTTTACGTTTCTGTTTAGTGCTCATCTGTGGGCCTCCGTTGTGGGAGCCATTATCTTCGATTCGATCTCGTTGAAATGCCCTGACAGCTCCTCGGGTTTGAGCTTGTGCTTCAGGTATCTCGAGAAAAACCTCTTGTAACTTTCAGGTTCCGACGAGAGATGCTTCGAGTATTCGACAACATGTTGCCCTTTGACTCGCTCCTGCGTGGGCATGGCGCTTTCGTCATGTGGAATTATCAGTCCTGCGTTCAAAGCACCTTTCGCAGCAGCAAAGATCCTTGAACCAGGACCCCTTGCGTGGACGCCTATATCCAAGATTGCTTCTGAAATGCCTGCGGCTTTTGCCCTGCGACCCGCCAATAATCCAGTGAGGTAGGCAGCCGGGAGGTTTCCGCACGATCCTTTCCATCCGAACTCTTTTAGTTCTGAGGAATGGGCTGACGCTAGAACACGGTCGCCTTCCGGTTTGGCCTCGATGACCTGGGCGGCAAGATGTCTGTTCGACGGACGTACGACAAATCGAGGAATTCCCGAAGTAACCAGCCTCCTTCTCTTGCGATAGTTGGTTCGTCCCTCACGGCGCCTCCTAAAGCGAAGATTATACTGTGGTCCCTTTGCCAATTTTCACAACTTCTTTTCTTACGGAGCTAAACCGACATTGCTGCGCTCAATTAAAGCGTTTCCAGAAACCGTGATCAGTAGACGTACGCTAGCAACCGGCCGCCCATCTTTGACTCCTTGGCATCTACGTGTGACAATACGCCTTTTGGCGTACTGACGATCAACACGCCGACATCGCGTGACGGAAGATACCTTTCTTCCCAATTCTCGACCTCCGTCACCTTCATCGCGTAACGAGGCTTTATCACACCGCATTTGTTCACGCGGCCCAG
>Ga0315282_10010877_pt1 | contig 14193 bp, 12 predicted proteins | sample YL17G07_20_MG_FD_203693 | JGI IMG/M metagenome (GOLD analysis project Ga0315282, IMG submission 203693) | Sediment microbial communities from Yellowstone Lake, YNP, Wyoming, USA - YL17G07_20 | ecosystem: Environmental > Aquatic > Freshwater > Lake > Sediment | place: USA: Wyoming | collected...
AAAGAAGATTGGTCCCCAGCAATCGTTCACGAGAGAGGCCATATGAACATCCAGAAGATCAGGGATGAGGCGTCGAGAGCTCTCGGCCGCAAAGATGTTAAATACCTCATCGGATACCAGAAGGGGAGCTACGGTTTCAGGGTTTCCCCTGCTTTCTTTCAGACAAAAGAAGAGGTGGAGCGCCTCATCTTTTCCCCTCTCTGCCAGGTGAGCCTCGCTCCATACCTTACCCTTGAAGAAGTGCTCCCTCTGCCGGGGGAGGAGAAGCAGAAAGCTTCAAAAGTCGCTCTCCTCGCACGAGGTTGTGATTCGCGGGCGATCAATCAGCTCCTTGCAGAGAAAGGGATACCCCGTGATAGACTTTATATTATCGGTATTCCCTGTGAGGGGGTAATTGATCGCAGAAAGATTGAAGCCCGGTTCCCTTCTGTGACAGAACCTGCAGAGGTAAGGGAAGAGAATGGGAAATACATCATTGCCATTGGGGATCAATCCCATGAAATTTCCAAAGAAGAGCTGCTGGCTGACGCCTGCAAGGTCTGTTGCTACCCCAACCCGCTCATCTATGACAAGCTGGCAGGTGACAAGGTGGCTCCTCGTCAGGCCAATTATGATGACATAACGTCATGGGAAGAGAAGCCGCTGGAGGAGAGGTTACAGTTCTGGCTTGACCAGTTTAGCCGGTGCATCCGCTGCTATGCCTGCAGAAATGCCTGCCCTCTCTGTTATTCTACCGTCTGCATTCTGGACCGGCTTGATCCTCAGTGGGTGAAACGCTCGAATGATACGTCTGAAAATCTCATGTTTCATGTCTCCCGTGCCTTCCACCTTGCGGGGAGGTGCGTCAGTTGTGGTGAGTGTGAGCGAGCCTGCCCCATGGGCATTCCTCTCATGAAGCTGAACCGCAAGCTGGAAAAGGACGTGAACGACCTCTTTAGCTATGAGGCAGGCAAGGATGCAGAATCAAAATCACCGATGACCACGTTTCACGTAGAAGACCGGGAAGATTTTATTCTATAGGATTTTTCATGAGTGCTCTTATTTTACAAAAAGACAGATTGACAGATTTTCTGTCGCTTCTCCATGAATATACCCTGTGGGCACCTGTCCGGAGGGACACGGTCACCCTCTTCGAAGTGATCAAAGACCCTAAGAACACCCCTGTAGACCTTGAACATCAGGCAAGCCTTGCAAAAAGATCGATCTTCCCTCAAAGCGAAGAGCTCTTTTCCTTCGATCAGAGTGGAATCCTGAACGATGCAAGCAAGGAGGGATCGAAAAAAAACATCATCTTTGGTATCCGTCCCTGTGACGCACGAAGCTTTCGTATTATGGACCCGGTGTTTGAAGGAACCATGCCGGACCCCTATTACCTTAACCGGAGACAGAGGACGGTACTGGTTGGCATTGCCTGCAGGGAACCATTTGCAAACTGCTTCTGCACCTCATTGGGGGGAAACCCTTTTTCCCAGGATGGTCTTGATCTCATCCTCACAGAACTTGACGGCAGGTTCTTCGTTGAAGTCCTCTCCGAAAAAGGGAAGGAGATCGTTGAAAAGACAGCTTCAGTTTTTACTCCTGCTTCAGCGGAAGATGGCAAGCAGAGGGAAGATCTGGCAAAACGGTCTGAAGGTGCCATAAAGAGAAAGGTTGATCTTGAGGGAATAACGGAAAAACTGAACGGGATTTTTGAGCACCCTGTCTGGAAGCAGATGGCTTCAAAGTGCACGGCATGTGGGATCTGTACCTATACCTGTCCTACCTGCTACTGTTTTGACATGCAAGACGAAACGACGCTCAGGAAGGGCAGGCGGGTCAGGAACTGGGACTCATGCATGTTTGCAGAATATACCCTCCATGCCTCAGGCCATAACCCGAGACCGACCAGAGCCGAAAGGCTGAGAAACAGAATCTACCATAAATTCAAGTTCAACGTAGATAACTTCGGGACGTTTGGCTGTGTTGGATGCGGCAGGTGTATCTCTCTCTGTCCCTTTAATGTTGACCTTATTGAAAACCTCTCAACCATCAAGAGCTTGGCATGAATAATCCCTATGTCCCTGAAACAGCTAAAATTGTAGACATTCGGGAAGAAGCCTCAGGGCAGAGACCAATCAAAACGTTCAAGGTGGCACTGACTGATGGGCGTGACTTCAACCATCAGCCGGGACAGTGCGCCATGGTGGGTATTCTGGGCATCGGGGAGAGTATGATCTCCATTGCTTCATCACCCACAAAAAAAGGATACCTGGAATTCAGCATTATGAGACTGGGGAAGGTTACCTCAGCCTTACACGCATGCGAAGCAGGCGATACCATCACCATACGGGGACCGTATGGCAACGGGTTTCCGGTTCATGACTGGAAAGGAAAAAACATCATAACGGTCGGCGGTGGAATCGGACAAGCACCCCTGCGCCCGATCATCCAGTATATCCTGGACAACAGGAATGACTTCGGCACGCTGGATGTTATCTATGGTGCTCGGACTTCACAGGACCTCTGCTTTCAGCATGAAATTTTTGAGCTCGAAAAACGTGACGATGTGAAGATCCATCTTTCCATAGACGTCGGAGAACCGGACTGGACACGGTTTGTCGGGTTTGTACCCACAAACCTCATGCAGGTCAAACCCTCCCCGGAAAACGCCATCGCTATCACGTGCGGTCCGGTGGTAATGATAAAATATGTAATAAAAAATCTCCTCGCATTGGGATTCTCTGATATGCAAATCTTTACTACTCTGGAAAACAGGATGAAATGTGGCATTGGGAAATGTGGGAGGTGCAATGTAGGCAGTCTTTATGTATGCAAGGATGGCCCGGTTTTTACCTATGCTACCTTAATGAACCTGCCAGAGTATTAATTTTCTATTGACAAAACCATACCGTGAATATCAGAATGTATAAAGTAGGGTAGGAAAGATTATCCTCATTACATACCCTAAAAGGAGACTGCTTTAATCACGGGAAAGGAGGTCCAAACATGAACGGTTGGGTTGGTAAGATTTTACGAGTAGATTTGACGAATGAAAGTTTTGCCGTTGAAGATTTAGATGAGGATTTAGCAAAAGATTACATCGGGGGAAGAGGCCTTGCGACCAGGATGCTGTATGATGAAATTGATCCTGCCATTGACCCGTTGAGTCCCGATAACAAACTGATTTTTGCTACCGGTCCCCTGACTGGCACAGGGGCTATAGCCGGATCCCGGTATATGGTAATTACCAAGTCACCCTTGACGAACTGCATTGCCTCTTCAAATTCTGGAGGCTATTTCGGTCCGGAACTCAAATATGCTGGATACGATATGGTTATATTTGAGGGCAAAGCCCCGGAGCCGGTGTATCTGTTCGTAAGTGACGATACGGTAGAAATCCGGTCAGCAACTCACCTGTGGGGGAAAACCACCCATGAGACAGAAGATATCATCCGGGATGAAATAGGGAAACCGTGGAAGGGCGAGCAGTTCCGCATCGCCAGTATCGGGCCCGCTGGCGAAAAGCTCTCCCGCGTAGCATGTATCATCAATGACAAGGCCCGGGCAGCCGGCCGGTCCGGAGTCGGGGCAGTCATGGGATCGAAAAATCTCAAAGCAATAGCCGTGAAGGGTTCAAAAGGGGTCACGGTAACTGATCGTGATAAATACCGGGAGATCATCCGTGCCAGCATCGAGAAGAACAGATCAGCCGCAGCCAAGGTAACTTCCCAGGCATTGCCTCTCTTTGGAACCGCTGTGCTCGTGAATATCATCAATGAGAGCGGTATCCTCTGTACGAGGAACTTCCAGACTGGCAGGTTTGAAGGGGCGGAGAAGATCAGTGGAGAAACTATTGCCGACACTATTTTAAAAAGGAAGAGAGGCTGCTTTGCCTGTCCTATGGCCTGCGGCAGGGTAACTGAAATCCATGACCCGAAGTTTGAAGGGAAAGGCGAAGGCCCTGAATATGAAACGGTTGCACTGTTTGGTGCGTCGTGCGGAGTCGATAATCTTTCTGCAGTAACCAAGGCAAACTATCTCTGCAACGAGCTGGGGTTGGATACCATCGATGCAGCTAATATTGTAGCCTGTACTATGGAGTTGTATGAGAAAGGGTACCTGCCAGAGAAAGATATTGGATTTAAAGCAAACTTCGGAAATGCCGAGGCGCTGGTGAAGCTTGTCGAAATGATGGGGAAACGTGAGGGTATCGGGGATCTTTTATCCGAAGGGGGATATGCAGTGGGTGAAAAATACGGTCACCCTGAACTCTTTATGGGGGTAAAGAAGCAAGGCCTTCCTGCCTATGACCCTCGTGGGGTCCAGGGGATGGGTCTCAGCTACGCTACCTCTAACCGGGGCGCCTGTCATGTGCGGAGTTATCTCATCGCCACTGAGATTTTAGGGGTCAATAAAAAACGGGACCCCTTTACCACGAAGGAAAAACCTGAGGTATTAAAGGCTTTCCAGGATATAACAGCGGTAATTGATTCAGCCGGACTCTGTCTGTTCGTAAGCCTTGCAGAAGGATTTGGACCAGATGATTTAGTGCCCTTGCTGGAAGTAGCTACCGGTGCTGATTACACCACTGAAAGTATGCTTTTAGCAGGGGAGCGAATCTGGAATTTAGAGCGTTTGTTCAACCTCAAAGCAGGTATTACCAAAGCGGATGATACTCTGCCCCCGAGGTTCTTAAAGGAGCCCATGCCAGAAGGTCCGGTTAAAGGTATGGTATGCAAACTTGACGTGATGTTACCAGAATACTATCAGGTGAGAGGGTGGGACAAGAATGGCGTTCCAACCCCTGAAAAGCTGGCAGAGTTGGGATTGAAATAAGAGCGATCCCGTTTAAAAGAAAAATACCAACAGGTGAGGGAGGGTATTATGAAGGCAATGGTAAAAAAAATCCAGATAGATTTTGATAAGTGTACGGGGTGTCGTCATTGTGAGACCGCATGTTCTCTGGCGCACACTGACAAGAATACCGTAAATCCTTATCAATCCCGCATCAAGGTTTGTATGGATATGGACAATGGATGGAATTTCCCTGTCATCGCTGGACCGTATACTGATGCCAAATGTACTGCCAGAAACTATGCAATCATTGGTGGACAGAGGTTTAACTTATGCATGCTCTGTCGGGCAGCCTGTCCGGAAAAACCTTACTTTTTTGAACCAGGCACGGAGGTTCCTTTGAAGTGTGATCTGTGTGGTGAGCCACCCGATCCCTCCTGTGTCAAGTGGTGCACGAGTGATGCTTTAAGTCTTATCGAAGTAGAAGAAGAGGTTGAACAGGAAGGTTAGCCTTTCATCTCTTCATTGATTGGATACTGTTTCTGGGGGTTGCAATAAGACAATAAGAGAATTGCAGCCCCTTTTTTTGCAATAATCAATAATAGTTACGACTTCGTTCAATAACTTTTCCCCAGGTGAGTCCATTCTAAAGAAGACTGATAAAAAGACTGATAAAAAGCATCAAAACTTGATTTTTTGCAGAAGATTTTATCTGTAATTTTTCCTTGACATTTGATTTCCGTTGTAATTAAGATATGCACGTAGTTGTTAAGGGAACTCTTATAATGAGGCCCTGCATCAAGGGAATGGCGGTAATTAACGTGCAACTCCTGTAAAGGATAAGTAACGTGATTACCAGACAACTATTAAGTCGAGGAACCGTTTATAAACCAAAAAGAGGAGGAAGAAGAATGGTGAGAATTAAAAAAGCAGTTATATGTTCAGTTTTGGTTTTTGTGGTCCTGTTTGGGTTTTCAATAGGTACTGTTGCTTTAGCCCAAGCTCCTGCCACGGAAAAGGAGGAAGAGGCAAGGCCCACACTCTCAGCTTCTTATACCTTTTTTTCCCAGTATATCTGGCGTGGTTACGAGCTGAGCAAGGACAGCCTGGTCATGTTTCCCACGATCACCATATCATACAAAGGTTTTGGCCTGAATGTATGGGGTGACTATGACACTCACTATGAAGGGACTGGCCACAAAGAGTGGTGGGAAACAGATTTCGTATTCACCTACAGCAACAACTTAGGGAATATACCTGCCTTAGGGAGTATGTGGGACAAATTTAAGAATGTAAACTACACCATCGGCTACATCTACTATGATACAAACGCTGATAATTACACCAACATAACTAATGTCTACAGGTTGGGAAAAGTAATAAAAACGACAACCTATCATCCCGGAACTGGTGATAACGAGGAGATCTACGCGATCCTCTCGTACTCCATGTTTGGCAATCCCACGGTCAGCGTATGGAGACAGATCGAGGACGGAGAGGAATGGTACTTCAACTTTGCCCTGTCCCAGAATTTCCCGATCTGTCCGGCTTCATGGGCAAAAGACTGGTCGATTGATGTCGGTACCTGGATCAGCTATTATGACCGGGAAGCAAACTACGAGAAAACCGCATATTCTGCCATGCACGATGCCAACCTCTGGATGGCTCTCAATATCCCGTTAAACAAGTATTTCACGCTCTCTCCCACCATCCAATATTCAGCTCCGCTGAGTAACAACGCAAAGCAAGAAATCGAAGCAGGTAGTTTTAGCGGTGAAGCATCGAGATTTCTCTATGGAGGTTTGGTCTTTAAAGTAGCTTTTTAATGGTAGGCAGGTTTGATAACAGCAACACAGTGATGAGGGAAATTAAAAGAGGTAATTAGGTTTAAAATAACACTTTTACTGAGAAAGGGGGAACGAGTATGAAAAGAATTCTGTTTGTTATAAGTGTCGTTTTTCTGGGAATTCTTTTCGCGAGCACGTACTGCAGTGCCATTGCCATCAAGGATGTAAAACCAAAAGAAGATGTCTTTCAATACATCCAGCGGGTAAAGGGACAATTCGATCAGGAACTTTATAAAAAAGTGATCGGCGCTGCAAATGCCTTTAAAGAGGGTGACGAAATCCTCGGGGTGGCTGCGGACGATGAAGTAAGCCGGGAAAACGCCCGGAAGCTCTTAGCGAACACAAAGATCAAAGACCTGCACGAACACCCGCTCCTTGTGGACAGTGTGCAGAAGTTCATCTGGAAGACTACTGATCAGGCACAGTATGAAAAGGTAAAAAACTGGACCATGGGGGAATTAAAGAATTTCCTGCTCACCAAGACTGAGGCAGAAGTCAAGGCAATTATGTGGGGCCTGAACAGCGAAGTAATTGGCTGCGTACCCAAGCTCATGAGCAATAAAGAGCTGATAGCAGTTGACTCAAAGATCTTTAATCCCCTTCCAGGTTCTAAGCTTGGGGCGAAAGGCTATATGGGCGCCCGGATTCAGCCCAATTCACCTACTGACAATACTGAGGATATCGTCTGGCAGACGTTTGATGCGTTCGCCTTTGCCACCGGCGATATCGTGATCGGGTGCAACCCGGTAGACGGAACAAAGGAGAGCTGCGCAAAAATTGAGACAGGCCTCGCGGACGTTGTCCATACCTTCAAACTGGAAGATGTAATCCCCTGGTGCGTTCTGGCACATATTGATATCCAACGGGCAGTTTTCAATGAGCATCCCGAACTGGTTGATTTTATGTTCCAGAGCCTTGCCGGTACTGATGTTGCCAATAAGACATTTGATGTTACCGTGGAGAAGATGCTGGATCATGCCCAGTGTCGTAAAGGGGCGAAATACGGCCTCTACTATGAGACCGGTCAGGGCGCTGATTATAGCAACGGGGGAGCCGAGGGCGTGGATATGGTAGTACTCGAGTCCCGCAAGTACGGGTTTGCCCGTGGCCTGAAGAAGGAGCTGGCAAAGGTCCAGCCAAAAGGCGCCTGGACTCACTTTAACGATGTGGCTGGCTTTATCGGTCCCGAAATCTTCAAGACCCGTGAGCAACTCGTGAGATGCTGTCTGGAGGATATACTCATGGGTAAACTCAACGGAATGACTGCCGGCCTTGATATTTGCTCGACTTTGCATATGCCTGTCTCGCTGGATGATCTTGACTGGTGCATCGATCAGATCATGCCGGCCAACCCTGCTTACCTGATGGGCCTTCCGACCAAGAATGACCCCATGCTGAGTTATCTTACGACAGGATATCAGGATCATGTGCGCCTGAGAGCGAAATTCGGGTACAAGGTCAATGACGCCATGTGGGATTTCTATAAGAGAATCAAAATAGTCGATGAAAAAGGCAACTATACCAAGCATTTTGGAGATCCCATCTGGGTGTACTATCAGTACTGCTTAGCTAAAGGTGACAAACGGTCTAAAGATGAGATCTACGCTGAAGGAAAGAAGAAGGTTGATGAAGTTCAGGCACGAGGTGTTGACTTAGCTATTGGCCATGGTGAACAGGTCTGGGATCTGAACCCGGCGCTGAAAAAGAGACTCTACGGACTCTATGAAGATGCCAAGAAGTGCCTCTGGTCTGAATTGACACCTGAATTTATTAAGACCATCCCCAATCCTGTACAGATAGCAACCCAGTCTAAAGACCGGGAGGACTATGTTGCCCATCCAGCCAGCGGTGAAGTTCTGAGCGAACAGGCTGTAGCTACACTGGATAAACTGAGAGATTCATGGGCAGGAAAAGATCCTGATGTCCAGATTGTGATTTCTGATGGCTTGAGCGGTAATGCAATCATGGACCCAGGACACCTTGAACCATTCCTGAAAGAAGTGAAGAAGGATCTAAAGGAAGCCGGTTTCACCACGGATGAAAAGATTGTTGTAGTAAAAAACGGTAGAGTCCGCGCTGGTTATGCCATCGGTGATGCGCTCTTTGGGAAATCTGATCCCAGCAAGCCGAAAGCCATTCTGCATATAATCGGTGAGAGACCGGGAACTGAGCATCACAGTTTCTCAGTCTACCTGAGCGCTCCAAAGGCAAAGGTATGGGCTGAGAAGAAGTGTGACCACGACATTAGCAAGGTTGTTTGCAACATCGCCGATACAGCAATGAAGCCTGAAGCTGCAGCCAAAGAGACAGTCAGGCTTCTCCAAGAGATGGTGAAGATGTAGATGATACAGTAAGTAAACTCAGGAAAGTTTAATCGTTCAACTAAAAGGGCACAATCTTGTGCCCTTTTAGTTTTTTCCCTTAATTATAAGCTGACTTGCCTTTTTATTCTTTTTTCTTGGATTTAAGTCCTAAAAATGAGATAGTTTATTTATAACTTGGGAATATTTAAAAGGTTTCTATAGTTGCTTATATTTTACGCTAATCTAACCTTCCGTTAATCAGAAACTTCGGTAGAGCTGTTTCAATGGACAAGCACCGACTGACATCTGGATATGAGCATAAAACCCCGCCCTTAGCCCAAAAAGTAAAATTATATATATCAGCTCTAAAAGAGGTGCCATTCTACCGTTACGGCGAGTTCGGCAATATCTTCTATACCATTGGCAGGAATATCCTCGATGGGGTTATCCTGTATACCATGTTTTCTATGGCTGAAGAAGAGCTGAAAGTTGCAGCAGTTTTGGGCGTCATGGTTAAGTACGCCTATCCAGGCATCACCATCATCAGCAGTACCTATACATCAGGCTTTATAGATCACCTCGAGTCTTTTCGGGAGATCAAGAACCAGATTTCCCAGTTGATAAAGGCTCTCGTAGGAATCGGCATCGGTGAGTCCCTGGGGGGGATTTTCCTGCTCCTCTGTTTTCCGCCTATTTTTAAACACTTTTTCTATGGAATTTCCTTTAAGTCTTACCTCATCATTGCTTTCTACCTTTTGTACCACATCTGTGATGGTTCATCTCAGATCGTAGAAGGGAGGACGTGGTTTAAGATTATCGAGATCAAGATACGATTGGGGGACATGATAAAGCTATCCCACAACTTCTGGGTAATCTATGTTACCTCACAGAACTTCCAGCTCATCTTGGGACAGATATTCTTATGGGGCGCATTGGGCATCACAACCTTCTCTACTCCTAACCTTACAACCCCCGTGATCACAGCTACTGTTTACTTTGGACTTCTCTGTGTAATGGTATCTAAATTTATCCTTCCCGTAGCGTATAGATTTAAGGTATGTTCTTGAAACGGTAAGAGAACCCAAGACCATGCTCAGGTTAGAGAACCTTCACTTCTCAATCGATGAAAAAAAGATCCTCAACGGCATTTCCACCCGCTTCGCACCCTGTAAAATTCATGGTATCATTGGTCCCAATGGCTCCGGAAAGTCCACCATGCTTAAGAATATTTCCAGGGTTTGGGAGCCGCAGGAAGGTACGATCTTTATCAATGGGAAGGACTATAGATCAATAGCGAGGAAGGAACTCAGCAGACTCGTTACCATGGTGCCACAGAATACAACGATCAATTTCCCGATCTCGGTTTACGACATAGTCGCCATGGGGCGAAACCCTCACCTCGGGCGTTTCGAAGGGTTGAAGAGGAAGGAGCGGGAAATCGTCGATTGGGCGCTCAAAGAGACCCATACCTGTGAGTTAAAGGATCGGAATATCAATGAGCTATCAGGAGGAGAGGGTCAACTGGCGATAATCGCCAGGGCGCTTGCCACGGAGGCATCACTCATTTTGCTGGATGAACCCGTCTCCGAGCTCGATATAAAACATACCCTGACGATCATGGACTTATTGGTTAAGTTAACAAAAGAGGGTAAAACCATCCTGGTGAGTATCCACGATTTGAACCTTGCCAGGCGATACTGTGATACAATCTCTATTATTGATAAGGGAGAAATATTTTACTCCGGGTTGCCTTCCGAGGCATTTTCAGAGGAAAATATTAGAAACGTTTTTCATGTTGACGTTATGGAAATCAAGAGTGACTCGAGATGTTTTCTCTATTTCCATGAGTAGGAGATCGTCTGAGAAAGGATTCATGAGCCATGAAGAAATGTAAGGTTCTCGCAGGAATCATTTTCTTCTGTGCATTCACTGCGTGCTCGTCACCTAGTCAGAGCAGTGGAGAAAAAGCCTCCCGTCCCCCTCTCGATATGGACAGCTTGAAGAAGGCTCTGAGTTATGCGAGAGGGGAGAACAAATCAAGTGAAGGCTGGCCCAGGGCCATCCAGTACAAACTGAATGTGTATGATTTTAAAACTGATGCGTTCAGCCAGGAGCAAAAGAGTTTTGAACTCAAAGGGAAACCGTACCGGATTGTTCCCCATGCGGTTGGCGTAGCTGAAATTCTCTGGGCGATATGCCCCAGGGAGAGGATTGTTGCTTATAATGAATTTGCGGCTGATCCCGAATTCAGTTTTATCGCTGATGCGGTGAAAGCAAAGGGGAAGATCTTTCAAACGAAACAGACCGAATTCATTATTGGCTATCAGCCCGATCTGGTCTTTACCGTTTTTTATTCGGACGCAGCTTTTAAAGAAAAACTGAAACAGGCAAAGATACCGTTTTTTGATCTGGGCTATTTTGGAACGATCGATTCGATCAAAGAGCAGACCTTGCTCATCGGGAGAATTATCGGTGAAGAAGGCAATGCGTCTGCACTGGTAAAGATCATGGATGAAAAGATAACGGAACTGAAAAGGAAGATACCAAAAACCGCAAAACCCCTGCGAGTTCTGTACTATGATGAAGGCGGCTACATACCTGGCAGATCATCGAATTTCAATTCCATATGTGACATCATCGGGGTTATCAATACCGGGGCTGAAAAGGGGATTAAATCCTGGTCCCGGATTGATTATGAAACCTTACTCAAGTGGGACCCGGATATTATCGTTGTTCCCGAGGGGAGTAACCTGAAAGAACAACTTATGACAGCGAAAATCCTCTCCCATGCAAAAGCTGTTCAACAGAAGAAGATCTACGACACACCCGGAGTTTATTTGCGGGTTGATTCCCAGTACATGATCCTCAGCGCGAACATGCTTGCTGGAATTGTCTATGAAAAATGATTTTCGTATCCAGAGCAGGGAAGTCAATTTATTCCTGGTATTGAGTGCCTTAATTCTCCTGGGGGGATTTTTTACCATAGCCTATGGTACCTGGGATATTGAGGTGCAGAACATATTCAAGATTCTCCTGAAAAAGATGGGATTGTTCTCTGGAAGCGTAGATGAAGTGGAAACAGCAATCATCTGGGATGGCAGGATGCCTCGTTTTATCGTTGCGTTTCTGGTTGGCTTTTCCCTTGCCGGTGCCGGCGCTATCATGCAAGGGCTCTTTAGGAATCCTATGGCAAGCCCTGGGGTTATGGGAATTGATTCCGGGGCAGCGCTGGGTGCGGTAGTCGCTCTTTTTTTAGGGTTAGCAGCGAAATCCATATTTGCGCTCCCGCTGTTCGCAATCGTGTTCTCTCTCCTTACCCTGATCATGGTTTTTGCCATTGCACCTCGATCTCAACCCTCCTGCTCGCTGGTATTGCGCTCAATTTGATCTTTGGTGCCCTGACTTCGTTCGTTATTACCCTGAGTACCAGAGAATTCGATGTCGGGAGGGTAATCGTAACGTGGCTCATGGGAGACCTCAACAACCGTTCTTGGGAGCACGTGAACATCGTATTCCCCACGACACTCATAGCCCTGATGGGTACGCTCTATTTTGTCAAGGATTTGAATATCCTTATGATAGACGAAGAAACTGCGGCAAATCTCGGGGTGAACATAAAGCTGGCACGGAATGCCCTGCTTTTGTTCTCATCGATCGAGACGGGAGGAGCGATTGCCGTTTCCGGTGTAGTCGGCTTCGTCGGGCTCGTTGCACCCCACATTATGAGAAGCATCATAGGGCCGGACAATAGAAAGCTGATCCCCTTTGCAGGCCTCCTGGGTGCGGTTTTTATTATCTATGCAGACCTCTTTGTCCGGCTCATTGTTAAGGTAGACCTGAAGATCGGCATCCTCACTTCATTAATGGGTGGCCCATTTTTTATCTACCTGCTGATAAAGTACAGGAAGAGATTTGAATACATGTAACACGGGAAAGGCGGAACACGTACCATGAGAACAGACGTTATGCCTGCATCGGAAAAGGGAAACCATTTTGAATACTATTCCGAGAAGATTCAGGCGATCAGGAGCGAAATCAGCAAGGTAGTCATCGGGCAGGAAGATATGGTGAACCTGATGATCTACACCCTTCTCTCCAAGGGACATATCCTCCTCGAGGGAGTGCCGGGTCTGGCAAAGAGCCTTGCGGTGGAAACGTTCGCAAAGGTTATCGGAGGCAACTTTAAGCGGTTCCAGTTTACTCCGGACAAGATGCCCAGCGATATTACCGGCACCATGATTTACAATGACAAGGATAAGAAGTTTGATTACTATTTCGGTCCGGTCTTCTGTAACATCTTCCTTGCAGACGAGATTAATCGAGCATCACCGAAAGTGCAGTCAGCGCTCCTCCAGGCAATGCAGGAGAGGGAGGTGACGGTAGAATGTATGAAGTACGTCCTCCCCACCCCGTTCATGGTCCTTGCAACACAGAATCCCATCGAGCAGATCGGTACCTATCCGTTAGCCGAATCGCAGGTCGACCGTTTTATGGTCAAATATGACGTCTGGTATCCAAATAAGGACGAAGAAGCGGAACTGATTCACAGGAAGAACTCCAATTTCGAGGAGTTGAAAGCAAAGATAGAGACCATCATGACGCTGGAGGATATCCTGAAGTCTCAGGAACTCATCCATGAAAAGGTCAGGGTCTCTCACCACGTCATGGAGTACATACTCAACATCTGCGTTGCAACCAGACCGCCGGAAACATACAAGGATCAGCAGTTCAGTACAGAGATGCATGGCTACATCAGGCTGGGGGCATCTCCCCGTGCAACCGAGTCTTTGTTAGCCCTCTCGAAGTCTTATGCATTCTGCCAGGGGAGAGATTTTGTTACCTATGAGGACGTGAACATGTGTGCAGTCCATGTGCTCAGACACCGTATCCTGCTCAACAGCAGCGCTGTTTCAAAGCAGATTACCTCGGACATGATCGTGGGTGAAATTCTCAAGCTGATTAAGCCGTACTGACGGGATGCCATGAAGACAGAGCAGACGCTTCTTTCCAAAAAAGAGCTCCTCGATATATTTGTCCGTCACCGGGTGGACTCCCCTTTCCCCGGAGACTGGGAAAGTATCTTTAAAGGCCCGGGGTATGAATTCTGGACCCTCAGGGAAATGGAACGTACCGACTCTTTCATGAATATCGACTGGAAGGCAACAGCCAAGACAGGTAAGTACTATGTCAAGGAGTACCTGGCTGAGAGTTACTTTAACCTGATGATCCTCTACGACATAAGCAAGTCAGTTTCATTCGGCAGGAAGGAA
>Ga0315282_10010878_pt1 | contig 14193 bp, 12 predicted proteins | sample YL17G07_20_MG_FD_203693 | JGI IMG/M metagenome (GOLD analysis project Ga0315282, IMG submission 203693) | Sediment microbial communities from Yellowstone Lake, YNP, Wyoming, USA - YL17G07_20 | ecosystem: Environmental > Aquatic > Freshwater > Lake > Sediment | place: USA: Wyoming | collected...
AGCGCAGGAGACTACTACCCCATCGCCTTCTATCCAAATTCGGTGAAGGAATGTTTCCTGCTAACGGCCACTGCCTTCAACGCTGCCGAGGAATCTCTTTCACCGGTCATCCTCCTTGCTGACGCTTTTCTTTCCCACCTGTATGAGATCGTCGACCTTGAAGGGTTAGCGACAGAAGTCATTCCCCGCTCAAAAGAGCCTTTGGGCAGGGGGCAGAGGCTTTTTACCGGGACGGTTCATGATAAGATGGGAAATTTGAAAACCAATGATCCGGAGATTTACCGAGGATGGCTCGGGGAGTTGAAAGGCCGTCATGATCGTGCTGCCGAAAAGTATCCTTTCTTTGAATATCTTCCGTGTAAGAACTCTGAAACCCTCCTCATCGCCTTTGGAATCACTTCGAGAATCACTTCATCTTTGAAAGATCGTTTCTCCATTTTTCGGCCTGTTCGTATCTATCCTGTCCTGGAGAAGAAATTGAAGGAAGTGACCCAATCTTATCGCCACATTATTGTCGTCGAAGGCAGTGATGGGCAATATGCGAGTTGCGTGGAATGGGCCATTGGTCGAAAGGTGATGAAAGTCCCCTGCTTGGGAGGGGGGTTCAAACTCAAATGGATTCAGGGTCAGATTGAGGAATGTTTAAAGGGAATGGCAAGGTGATGGATCGTTCTTATAAAGAACTCTTGAAACTGAGAAGGTTCCCTCACACCTGGTGCCCGGGTTGCGGCATTGGTGCCGTATTAAAGAATGTGGCCATGGCCGTCAAAGAACTGGGCTGGAACGATCGAAACACCGTTGCCGTCTCCGGAATTGGCTGCTCAGGAAGAATGTCCGGATATATGAACTTAGATGCGGTTCATACTCCCCATGGCCGGGTGCTGACTTCGGCGGAGACCATCAAGACCGTCCGTCCGGACCTCCATGTCATCGTCCTCTCCGGGGATGGCGATCTGGCAAGCATCGGGGGAAACCACCTCCTCCATACCTTCCGCAGAAATCCTGATATCACTGTCTTTTGCAACGACAATGAGATCTATGGATTGACGGGCGGCCAGGCCGGACCGACCACGCCAAAAGGAGCGAAGACCATCACCTCACCCCGTGGAGAACCCTATTCACCCCTTCGATTGGGCCACCTCCTCACCCAACAGGCTCCTTACTTTTATGCCCGGACGACGGTCTATCATCTCAACCATTTTAAAGCATGTATTCGTGAGGCCCTTCTCTGGAAGGGGTTCAGTTTTGTGGACATCATCAGTGACTGCATTGAGTTGAACGGAAGAAGGCTGGGTTTCAAAACAGCTCATCAGATGTTCAAATGGTTTGATGAAAGATTCCATATCGTCGAAGGCGAAAGAGAACACCTCCAGGATGACGAATTGGGAATCGCCAAGGCATTGGAGGAAAAAATAGTCCCACCGGTGGAGAAGGTGGAGGTGAAACCCGAACTCCCGATGGAGAATTTAAAACCTTTTACCCTTGAGGAGCTCCAACGGTTTGATGGCACAGGAGGAAAACCCATTTATATTGCCTATAAAGGAAAAGTCCATGATCTTTCTTCAAGCCCCCTCTTCCAAGGAGAAAAAAGGATGCGATGTCATATCGCAGGTAAGGATCTGACCAAAGATATTGACATGGCACCCCACGGAGAAGACATGGTTTTTAAATTTCCAGTCGTTGGGAGGTTGGTGTGAGCAGATAGGCGTGTGCGGGTGTCATTCCCGTGCTTGCGCGCAGAAGCGCCTGCCTGCGCGAAGCCGCTCCGGCGGAGGCAGGCTTCAGCGCGCAGGCGTGCAAACGGGAATCCAGTACTTAGTATCATAAAAACATGGATTCCTGCTTCTGGAGGAATGACAAAGAGAAGACGGAAAAAAGAAATCAAGAAGCAACACACTTGAGGATAGGAAGATTTTTATGAAACGAATCGTCTTTACTGGAGTGGGAGGGCAATCGGTCAGGGTCATCTCCCATGTCCTTGCCACGGCATTGACGGAGGTGGGCTATGAAGTCGCTCTCCTCTTTGATTACGATTCCTCCGTTCGCAATACACGGATCAGTGCCTACCTCACCTATGACCAAAAGCCTATCGAAAATCCGATGGTTGACGAGGCGGACATTCTCATCCGTCTTCACGAAAAAGGAGACCAACTGATCGCCCAGAAGACAATCTGTGATACGGGGCTCTGCACGGATGAGGAAGTCCCTTTTGGAATGCTGGGGATTGAGAAGTTCGGCCAGGCGATCTTCGGCAACATGATCGCCCTTGGCAGACTCTTTCGATTGATTGATGTCGACATCTCTCATGTCGAGCTGGAGAGACTCTTGCCCAAATCCTACGTCAAAGAGAATTTGAAGGCGATTCGACTAGGATATGATATCAACCTTTATGAAGACTGATTACACCAATTTTTCCACAGCTTAAGAGGGGTTGGGGGGATTAATGGAATATGCGATAATTTAATCAGAAATGAATAGAAGGAGGAAAGCGGTATGAAACTCAAAGGCAAAAAAGTAATTCTTCTTGCGGAGAATAACTATGAGGACATGGAACTCTGGGTTCCTTACTATCGATTGAAGGAGGAGGGGGCTGAGGTTACGATTGTCGGGACGGGAAGCAGCCAGACCTATACCAGCAAACATGGATATCCTGTCGAAGTGAGTAAAGAGGCAAAAAAAATCGATATGTCTAAATATGACGGTGTCGTCATCCCAGGAGGTTATGCCCCGGACCTGATGAGGCGTTACCCGGAGATGGTAAACATTGTTAGAGAGGCACACCAAAAGGGAAAGGTCATTGCCGCCATCTGTCACGCGGGTTGGATGCTCGTCTCTGCCGGAATTTTAAAGGGAAAAAAAGCGACGTGTTTTTTCGCGATCAAGGATGACTTGATCAACGCTGGAGCCAATTATGTGGATCAGGAGGTCGTCAGAGACGGAAACCTGATCACCTCGAGGAAACCCGATGATCTGCCCGCCTTCTGCAGGGAGATGATCGAGGCGTTAGCCAAATAACCCTGGATAGAAGAGGAGGTAAGAATGGGGAATGGTAAAAAAGAAACCTTGACGTGCCAGCAATGCGGTGCTGAGGCAGATATCACGCTTCAGGGCTTTGAGAGTGTGGTGGATGTCATCCAAAGGGAGAAGAAACTCCCTTGCAAGACATGTGGGCAGGGCTTGCCATGGACGGACCGAGAGGATATCAAGGCTGTCAAGGTAGCCATGGAGGCAGAAATGAAAGCTTACCAGGCCTACTCAAAGGCTGCCAAAAAGACGACAAATCCCAAGGGGAGAGATATGTTCCGTCAACTCTCTGAATTCGAGATGAACCATTACCAGAAATTGAAAGACCTTCTCAAATCGCTTCAGGAAAAAGGAGAGTGGATTCTCTACGAAGGGACCGCTCTCAAAAGGAAGGCGATCCCCTTGAAGATAGGGAAGCCCAAAGGTCAGGAGCAGTTGACGGACATGGATGCTTTGAAAATAGCCACTCGAGAAGAGAAGAAGGCACAGGCCTATTATCGATCCATGGCCGAGTTGACCGGGGACCCCCGAGGAAAGGACATGTATAAACGCTTAGCGAGTGAAGAGGCTCTTCATGAGAAATTGCTCAACGACCAGTATTATAGCCTTCACAACACGGGTTTATGGAGTTGGGGAGACTAGTGTAGTGCGTCCAACGCTTCTTTACTTTTGGTTGGCATGTCATGCCGCACTTGATGCGGCATCCAGGCTCTGTTTTTCTGGATTCCTGCTTCCGCAGGAATGACAATCATAGTAAAGGAATTTATGACGCACTACAATAGCTCATTTCAAGTTTTAGATTGCCGATTTCAGATTTAAGGTCTAAAATCTCGAATCTAAAATCTTAAGTCAAAACCGATGGAAGAAAAGAAGTTCGAAGGCAAGTCGAAGATCATCGTCAATATTGAGAACATCCACTGTGGTGATTGCGCCCTGAATATCGAACGCTCGGTAGAACATGTCCCCGGAGTCCTCTCAGCAGAGGTCAGTTATGTCCTCTCCACGGCCACCATTTACTACGACCCTCATCGAGTAGAAGAAGAGCGGATCAAAAAAGCGATTACCAAACCCGGTTATGCGGTCAGAGAGACCTTGGCTGAAAGAACTCGGACTTTCTGGAGGGAGAGGAGATCCCTCATCTTCCTGGGCCTCTCGGGAGTGACTCTCGGCCTTTCCTGGATTTTCACATGGGTCGGTTTGGGTCTTACCCTCCCTACTGCCCTAGCCATCGTTTCCTTGATTCTTGGCGGCTACCCGATTGTGAAGAGTGCCGTTCAGACGCTCCTCATCCCCGACTTAAATGTGGATACCCTGGTCTCCATTGCTGCTATTTCAGCCACGGCAGTAGGTGCTTATCGGGAAGCAGCGACGGTCATTTTCATTATGCTTCTGGGTGAATTCTTGGAAGGGGTGACTGTGGGAAAAACCCGGAAGGCCATTGCCTCCTTGATTCAACTTTCTCCAAAAACAGCGTGGGTGAGAAGAGAGGATAAGGAGGTCCAGGTTCCCATTGAGGACGTGAAGCCCAGGGAGGTTGTGATTGTCAGACCCGGGGAGAGAATCCCTGTGGATGGCAAAATTATCTCCGGGTGCGGCTCGGTCAATCAGTCCACTTTGACCGGGGAGTCGATTCCAATCGAAAAAGAGGCCGGGGATAAGGTTTACTGCGGGACCTTCAATGAGTCTGGCTCTTGCGAAATCGAAGCCACACAGGTGGCTGAAGATACAAAATTGGCCCAGATCAAACGTCTGATCTTGGAAGCCCAGGCAGAAAAATCTCCTACCCAGAGGATCATGGATCGCTTCTCACGATATTTTATACCAGCCATTATCCTGGTCGCCCTTGTCACTTCCCTTGTCACAGGGGAGATCATTCGGGGGATCACCATCCTTATCGTGGCCTGTCCCTGCGCACTCGTCCTGGGGACACCCACAGCCGTTGTGGCGGCCATTGGAAATGCAGCCCGGCAGGGGATCCTGATCAAGGGCGGTGCCTATCTGGAACAGATGGGAAGATTGAAGACCCTCTTGATGGATAAGACCGGAACCTTGACCCATGGAAGACCAAAAGTCGTTGAGATAAGTGCTTTAGATGGAATGGATGAAAAAGAAGTCCTTTATTGGGCGGCCATTGCGGAGAAACGCTCCGAACACCCCTTGGCGAGAGCCATCACGGAGAAGGCTAAAGAGTTAGGCCTGAACATCCCCCACCCCCAGTCCTTTGAAAATTTTAGAGGGAAAGGTGTGAAGGTTCAGTGGGACTCCAGGATGATCATCGTGGGAAGTTCAGAAATGATGAAAAGCGAAGGGGTTCAAATTCCGGAATCGACCAAGGGGTTGTTCGAGTCAAAGCAATCGGAAGGGATGACCTCTCTCCTGATCACAGTGGATCGCCGTCTTCTGGGAATCATCTCTATTGCTGACACGCTGAGGGAAGGGGCCAAAGAGGCGATCGATAAGATCAGAGAGCAAGGGGTATCCGAAATTTGGATGCTCACCGGTGACAGTGTCCTGGCCGCCGACCGTATCGGAAGAGAGCTGGGCATAAGGTACGAAGCCAAACTTCTTCCCGAAGAGAAGGTGCTGAGGGTGAAGGAGTGGAAGAAGCAAGGTCAAGTGGTGGCTATGGTCGGTGACGGTGTGAATGATGCCCCCGCCCTCGCCGCAGCCGACATCGGTATCGCCATGGGAGCGGTGGGAACGGATGTGGCCATTGAGACAGCCGACATTGCCCTGATGACCGATGATCTCGAGAAGATTCCCACGGTCATTCGACTTTCTCGAAAGGCCCTCCGGGTGATTAAGGAAAATCTCATCTTTGCCCTCGTTTTCAATACCGTCCTGGTTATTCTATCAGCCCAAGGATGGGTAACCATGATTCTGGGGGCTGTCATGCACCAGGCCAGCTCCCTCCTTGTCATCTTCAGCTCCATGCGCCTGCTTAGAAGAGATCGATAGGGAATTATGTAATGCCTCACTGAAGCGTGGGTGAACTCCGACAACCCGGCAAGAATGCCTCCGAAAATCTTATAAGGCAGACGTTTAGTGGGGTGACATTCAGGAGCATCATCGGGTCTCGTACCTGCTCTGGAATTCTTTTAGCTGGCCTACAAGCTGAGGTTGCCGCCATAATTTTTTCTCCGGCATCCTCGCCGGATGTCGTCAATTTTGCACGGGAGAGTGAGGCATTACGGAATTATCTACTTTTCCCTTGACCGGGAAAAAACCTTACCATAAAATGGGATAGTCTTGATCAGATGAGATCGTTCAAAGGAACTGGCAATAGAAAGGAGCCACTATGGACGAGAAGAAATTTAAGGAGATCATCCAATTTGCCATTCAAAGAGAGATCGAATCGATGGATTTTTATGACAGAGCAAGCAAATTGGTCAAACACTCTGGGACCAGAGATCTTTTCTTGGACTTTGTGAAGCAGGAAGACGGACACAAAAGAAAGCTCGAAGAGGCGCGGGCAGGAAAAATTGTATTGGAAAAGATCGAGAAAATTCCGAACCTGAAGATCAGTGATTATATGGTCGAGGCAGAACTAAAACCTGATATTTCTTACGGAGATATTCTCCGAATTGCAATGAAGAGAGAAGAACGTTCGGTAAGACTTTATACGGATTTAAACCAAAAGAACCAAGATGAAACCCTCGGGAATCTCTTCACCTTTTTGATTCAGGAGGAGAGCAAGCACAAGTATTACATCGAAAGACTTTATGATGATGAAGTATTGAAATAATCGCAAAATTTCAAATAAATTTTACATGACGGGTTCAACACCCACAAGCCATGGAGATAATAGCAGTTTCCCTCCCCCTTGATGGGTGCGGGTGGGGGTGGATATGGTATGTTCCCCCTCACCCTCGCCCTCTCCCACCGGGGGAGAGGGGGATGATCGAGTTATTTTATATGTAATCCCAATCACTCAAATTCCAAACAAAAATAGTTTTGGTTATTTGAAATTGGAATCTGTGATCTGAGATTTTAAAGGGTATGCTCTGCTTTCCTTGAACTTCGATTCGGATTGGAGACAACGATGGAAAAATGGAAATGTAACGTCTGCGGTTATATTTACGATCCTGAAAAGGGCGATGCCGATGGTGATATCCCCCCGAACACACCCTTTGAGAAACTCCCTGACAGTTGGGTTTGCCCTGTGTGCGGGGCTCCCAAAGATATGTTTGAGAAGGTGTAGATCCAAAGATTCCATGCCCGTGGGATATCTTTGCTGCATGTCCCGTAGAATCTATCCTGACTATCTTCAGAGAAAGGGGTGATCATTCTATAGACAGGGATGTAACATGACAGAGACATCTCACCCTTCCAAACTCTTTTCCATTTTTTCTGTTCTCTCAGGCCTCTTCACCCTTTCGATGTTTTATCGTGTTTCAAGTGCCGTGATCGCCCCCAATCTCATGCATGATCTGGGGCTTAATGCTGAAAATCTCGGTATCCTTGGCGGGGCGTTCTTCTATTCCTTTGCGCTGCTCCAGATCCCCATGGGGCCAATGCTTGATCGAATGGGTCCACGCGTCGTGATCACCTCCTTTTCAATGATTGGGGCATTGGGGGCATTTGTGTTTGCCTGTGGGAATTCATTTCTTGTAGTCCTTTTAGGAAGAATCCTCATTGGAGTCGGAATGGCCTCTGCCCTGATGGGTTCGATGAAGGTCTTCCTATTGAGGTTTCCTCCTGAGAAATTTGTCACGCTCATAGGCCTGATGCAAGCCGTTGGGACATTTGGAAATATTTTTGCCGCTTCTCCTCTGGCTTTTCTCACCTCCGCCGTAGGATGGAGGATGACTTTCGTGATTGCCGGTGTGGTCACGGCTCTCCTTGCCCTCTTAACCTTCCTCATTTTAGGGGAAGAAAAGAGAGACAGCGATGCCCTTCCTTCTTCTCCCTCATCTCAACCGGAGATAGGGATTTTGCAATCTTTCCGATTGATCCTTGGGTCCCTCAGCTTCTGGCAGATCGGAGCCGTCGCCTTCTTCAGGTACGGAACCTTTGTAAGCCTTCAGGGTTTATGGTTGGGACCTTATCTCATAGAGATCAGGGGACATTCTCCTGTTCAAACAGGCAATCTCATCATCCTCCTGGCCATTGGAATCATTGTGGGTGGCCCCATAGCGGGGTGGCTCTCTGATCGGACCTTTCATTCCAGAAAAGGAGTTGCGTTAGGGGGATTGAGTCTTTATTGTCTAAGCCTGCTGCCCCTGACCGGGGTCGTGAAGGTTCCATCCCCTTTCTGGTTTGGTCTCCTCTTCTTCTTCATCGGTTTTTTCTGCAGTTTCGGCATGGTGATTTACGCCCATGGGAAAGAACTCTTTCCCATCGCCATTTCGGGTACCGTGATGGCGGGCGTCAATTTCTTTACGATGGCCGGCCCGGCCTTTCTCATGCCGGCATTAGGGAAAATCATTGGATCCTTCCACCACGAAGGCCACTCTTACCCGGCCGAAGCCTACCACCTATCTTTCCTGGTCTGTTTCTTAGGGATGGCCATCAGCCTTGTCTTTTACGCCTTCTCCAAAAAAGAAAAGATCGGGACCTGATCTCCTCATTGTTTTTCGGTAGGAAAAGTCAACTGCCCTCCGTAGTAACCCAGAAGGGAAACGATGGGGGTGAGGAGGATCATCATGACAACGTAGAGGGCATGGGATGGCTCGGGTTGAGAAATTCTCCAGAGGATGAGAATGACTTCAAAGATGAGGAGAAGGATGGAAAGCTGGATCTTTCTTTTCACAAAATAGTTGAGCTTTAATCGGTAATTGATCCACCAGGTGAGGAGTCCGGAAGCCATCGCAAAAGGAGATGAGAGGGCTCCCAAAATGAGAAGATAGAAACTGGCGATCTCGAAGGACCCTTTTTGAAAGAAGAGAGTAAGAAGGATAAAAAGAGAGGCCGCCATCAAAAGAGCGATAGGAAAGTGGACGACCATAGGGTGAGGGTGGCGCCTGGCCATTGGAAATTTTTGAAGGAGGTTCCGGACCAGGGGAGGAAGGTGTTTCAATTCCTCGGGCGGCCCCTTCTTGACCGCTCCTATTTGGGGGTAACGCTCCAACACCTCGGGGCCATGGGGAGCTGCTGAGATTTCCCCTGTAAGATCTTTGGCCGCGGGATGCCTGTTCATGTGAAGGCCTTTGGCCCAGAGAGGGCTTTTCGTCACATCATAAACCTTTCCTTGAAAGGCGATATAGATGGGTTGTCCATCCTTTCCGTTAAAAGATGACAATTCCTCGGCGGTGAGCTCTTTCATTTTGCCTGCCACAATTTCGGGTTAAGAATTACAATTTCTTGAATTTCCATAACACTTTAGCGCTTTGAACCATCGGCCCATGTGAGACCATTTCCCGCTAAGGACGGGATTGTAAAAGTTTTAGAGCGGAAACCTCTTGCCGGTTCATTCAGGTGGCTCCAATGGGATCGCAGCTTTTTCTTCACGTTCTTCGTTTCAAAACCGTAAAATATGAAAGACCGCATTCAAAAACTTTAGAAGTCCCGGCCTTGGCGGGAACCAAGGGACAATACGTTTCTGCTTCCTCCATCTAAAAGCAAAAAAATTATACTTCATCTATTCTGAGGAATACAAGCCTTTTCATCTTGAAAATCGATTTCTTGAATTATTGGAAATAGGATGATACTCTTTTTATCAGGAGGGTCTCATGATTCTTAAGATTCTATTGGGTATTCTGATAGGGGGTTCTGCGGGGCTGGGACTAAGCTATCTTTTTCGGACGATTGGAAGTTCCTGAGCCCTCACCTGTAACCCCTTCATCTCGATTCCCCTGGGCGCGGTGGTAGGGTTACTCCTGGCCTTAGGTTAAGGCCTTCCTATTTCGGAACGCAGAATGCAGATTATTCCGCATTCCGCAATTCATGCCTGCGGGCCCTGGTTCCGACCGAGGGCGGGACAGGCAGGCGCACTCACCAATTGAAATGGAGGTTCTATGCCTCAATTGAGACAGGACCCTACCACGAAGGGATGGGTCATCATCACATCAGAGCGTTCAAAAAGACCACATGAGCTTAAGAGGATTGAACCCTTCGTCGAGAAACCTCCCTATAAAGAGGGCTGTCCATTCTGCCCGGGCAATGAATACCTGACTCCCCATGAAACCCTCGCCTATCGAAGCAGTGGCCCGGCAGATAGTAAAGGATGGTGGGTAAGGGTTGTACCCAATAAATTTCCAGCTCTTTCTCCAGAAGGGAGTTTGGAAAGGAAAGAAGAGAAAGGATTCTTCCGGATGATGGATGGGGTAGGAATCCATGAGGTGGTGATTGGAAGCCCTATTCATAATCAACTTTTTCCTCTGATGGATGATAAACAGGTGGAAGAGGTCCTCCTCGCTTACCGCGAGAGATACCTGGCCATCAGAGACGATCCGAGAATCAAATTGATCATCATCTTTAAGAATCATGGTCAGGCGGCTGGAACGTCTTTGGAGCATACTCATTCTCAAATCGTAGGAACTGTTGTCGTTCCGTCCAATATCCGGAAAAAATTGGAGGAGGCAGCCCGATATTACGATGATCACGGAAGATGTGTCTATTGCGATTCGATTCAAGAGGAACTCAGCTTCGGCAAAAGGATTGTGATAAACAACGAAAAATTTGTCGTCCTCCAGCCCTTTGCATCCCGGTTTCCTTTTGAGACCTGGATCGTTCCCAAAATGCATCAGGCTTCTTTCGGGCTGATCTCGATGGAAGATTCAAAGAGATTTGCAAAGGTTTTAAAGGCGACCCTGTTGAAACTCTATTCCAAACTGAACGATCCTCCCTATAACTACGTTATCCACACCTCTCCCATCAAAGATGAGATGGAGGATTACTATCATTGGCATCTTCAGATCATTCCGAGGCTGACCACCGCCGCCGGGTTTGAAATGGGATCGGGCATCTTTATCAACCTCGCCTTTCCTGAGGAGACAGCTCAATTCTTAAAGCAAGAATGACTTAAAGGAGGGGCCCCGCTATAAGAGAGTTTGATCCGCGCAATCTCATAGTCCGGTCTGGCATTGGAATAATAACGTTTTTTCAGGCCAACCCGGCACCTCTTTTACCCAGACAGAAAAGGCCGGAGAAATTTATTCTGCTAAAGATGACACCCGGCTTTTAGGATTGGAAGGATTGAGGAGCATCAATGGAAGGCGATAGAGGAAAGGCTGAGATGAAGAAAGGATCAATCCGGAGGAGTCAATGATGGATGCCGTTTTGCTCTCTCGAATTCAGTTTGCCGTGACCACCATGTTCCACATCCTGTTTCCAGCGTTGACGATTGGCCTCGCCCTCTACTTGGTGGTCGTCGAACTCCTTTGGTTAATGACGAAGCAGGAGATCTATTATCGGATGTACCGTTTCTGGGTGAAGATCTTCACCATCAATTTCGGAGTCGGAGTGGTCTCCGGGATTGTGTTGGAGTTTGAGTTCGGCACGAACTTCGCCATTTTTTCCCAGACGGTGAGCAATGTCTTCTCCCCTCTCCTGGCCTTCGAGGTGATGACCGCCTTCTTCCTGGAGGCTGGTTTCCTGGGCGTCATGCTTTTTGGCTGGGAAAAAGTGAATCGAAGCATCCATTTTATGGCGACGTGCCTGGTGGCGGGGGGAGCCATCATCTCTGCCTTCTGGATTCTGGCGGCAAACTCATGGATGCAAACCCCTGCGGGCTACAGGCTTGTCGACGGAAAGTTTATGGTCACCGATTTTTCAGCCGCCATCTTCAACCCCTCCCTGCCCGCCCGAATGAGCCACATGACGATGGCTTCCTTTGAGACATCTGCTTTTGTCATAGCCGGAATCAGCGCTTACTATCTTCTGAAAAAGAGGCAAACCATCCTTTTCCGGCGCTCTCTGGGAATTTCCCTGCTCATGGCCGCCCTGTTCACACCCCTCCAGGTCTATTTGGGCGATGTGAGCGGCCGTCAAGTCTTCCACCACCAACCGGTAAAACTGGCTGCGATGGAATCTCACTGGGAGACGAATACCTCCACAGGGGCCCCCTTCGCCGTGATCGCGCTTCCAGACATGGAAGCAGAGAAAAATCTCTTCGCGATCGATATCCCTGATGGTCTCAGTCTGCTCGTTACCCATACCTTTCATGGTAAAGTCCAGGGACTTAAGGAATTTCCGAGGGAGGATCGCCCGGATGTCTTCATCCTCTTCTGGAGCTTCAGACTCATGGTGGCCATCGGCTTCGTTCTTCTCATTGTCATGATCTGGGCTGCCATTCTGTGGCGGCAGGGGCGTCTTTATGAAAACCGCCCTTTCCTGAGAACCCTGTTGGTCCTCCACCCGCTCGGTTTTTTTGCCACGGAATTTGGCTGGATTACCAACGAGGTGGGCCGACAGCCCTGGCTGGTGTATCATCTCGTGCGGACAAATGAAGGGGTTTCTCCGATCCCAGCGGGAAACGTCATCTGGTCTCTGAGTCTCTTTCTCATCATCTTTTTGGTGGTGGGGACAAGCTATTTCTATTACGTCCTCAAGACGCTAAGAGGTGGACCCGATCTGGCCAGCCCCATCCCGCCTCTTCAACGTTTGGCAGGTATGCGACCTCTTCAGGAGATCAAGAGTAGGACAGAGACAGAGTGAAGATAGATTGCAGATCGCAGATTGCAAATTGAAAAAATCTGAAATTTGAAATTAGAAGGGGGTGAGTGGATGGATCTCGTCACCATCTGGTCATGCCTAATCGGTCTGGCCATCATTCTCTATGTGATCCTGGATGGCTTCAGCCTCGGAGTCGCCCTCCTTTTTCGAAGTACAGGGAATGAAGAAGAACGGGATATATTGATGAGCAGCATTGCCCCGGTTTGGGATGCAAATCAAACCTGGCTGGTCTTCGCCGGTGGAGCCCTTTTTGTTGCCTTTCCCACGATCTATGGCGTTCTTTTCAGCGCCCTTTACATCCCTCTCCTCACCTTCGTCTTCGGCCTCATCTTCCGTGGAGTGACGTTTGAGTTCCGGGCGAATGCAACCCGCAAGGGACCTTGGAACACGGCTTTCTTTCTCGGAAGTCTGGTCGCGGTCGTCGCGCAGGGTTTGACCCTGGGTGGTATTCTTTCTGGAACGAAGGTGGTGGGAGACCGCTTTGCAGGAGGCCCCTTCGACTGGCTGAACCCCTTTTCAATGACAGTGGGCATGGCCCTCGTTGCCGGTTATATTCTTCTCGGATCGACCTATCTTATCATCAAGACCACTGGGGCGGTGCAGGAACGGGCTTATCACCGAGCCTCCCAGTCAGCTTTCATCGTTTTGGTATTTCAAATCCTGGTAACGGTCTGGACGCCGTTCCACTATCCTTCTACTCTGTCAAATTGGATCAACCCGCCCAGGCTCTATTTCATCTGGATTTTTCCTTTGATCGGGCTGTTGGCTTTTTATGGAGTCATCAAGAATTTGAGGGCCCGCCGTGAGGTCCTGCCGTTTGTTTTTAGTGTGGTCTTCTTCTTCGCAGGATATCTTGGCCTGATCGCCTCCATGTATCCTTATGTCGTTCCGCCCAACATCACCTTTCAAGAGGCGGCAGCGCAACATGAAACCTTGCGCTTCACCCTCTGGGGGGTGATCATCGTCTTGCCCCTGGTCCTGGCATATACGGCTTATAGCTACACGATTTTCAGAGGGAAAGTTGGAAAAGAGGGTTATCATTACTAATTTCCCTTGATCGAATCCCTTCTCAAATCTTGATTTCTAACGATTTCAATGCCATAATTTATTTAATGTGTTTACTCAGAAAACCTCTGTCATTGCTTCTGACTGTCTCCTTTTTTCTTCTAAGCATTCCCCTTTCAACTGCTCAAACAAACTTGATCCTACCCCCTCAATATGGCAGGGTCATCTACCAACTCAATGAGAAAAGTCCAAATCAAGTTTTCATCATAGGCCTGAGCCACAGAGATACCCTAACCTGTTTTAACGGAAACAATACATCGAAGGTCCAAGCTGAAGTTTACAAGATTGGAGATTGGTTAATCCATAACCAGGGGCTGGAGCTCCTCTTGCCCGAAGGCTTCTTCAAAAGCACGTCAACAAAGATGGAAAAAAAGGATATCAGCGCTGCAGGGACACCCAACAGCTGCGCGTTGTTGGATATAAAGCTTTTAGAAGAAAGGCTCTCCGATAACAAAGCTTATGTCAATGCGGAGATGTTATTGAAGGAGA
>Ga0315282_10010879_pt1 | contig 14192 bp, 12 predicted proteins | sample YL17G07_20_MG_FD_203693 | JGI IMG/M metagenome (GOLD analysis project Ga0315282, IMG submission 203693) | Sediment microbial communities from Yellowstone Lake, YNP, Wyoming, USA - YL17G07_20 | ecosystem: Environmental > Aquatic > Freshwater > Lake > Sediment | place: USA: Wyoming | collected...
TCTCATCTTTTCTTTTAATTCTTCAGGAAGCCTGGCGGTCATCTCAGTTTGAATAAAGCCAGGCGCCACGGCATTAACGTTAATATTGCGAGAGGCTAATTCTTTGGCCGCTGATTTTGTCATCGCGATTATCCCTGCCTTGGAAGCAGAATAATTTACCTGACCGGGATTCCCGATTATGCCAATGATCGAGGCAATATTGATAATCTTACCGCGGCGTTGCTTTACCATTACCTTAGATACAGCCTTGGTACAGTTAAAAGCGCCTTTTAGATTTACGCTCAGGACTGCATCCCAGTCCTCTTCGCTCATCCTCAACAGAAGATTATCTTTGGTAATGCCTGCATTGTTAACTAATATATCAACCTTTCCGAATTTGTCAAGGATTTTGTTTACTGCTTCTTCTACTTTTGAGTAGTTAGTGACATCCAGCTCTATTACTTGCGACTTTCTACCCAAAGCCTCCGTCTCCTTTGCAGTATCTTTTGCCTTCTCTAAGTTTATATCGCCAATAACAATATCTGCCCCTTCCCGCGCAAAAGCCAGGGCAATCTCCCTGCCGATACCCTGGCCGGCGCCTGTAATTAGAGCCACGTTATCTTTAAATCTCATTAACCTCAACCCTCCCCGACCGATTAACCGCTTACTTTGCTAAATTGAAGGATATCTTCCTTTTTTTCTATATTTATCACCCGGGCATTCTCATCAATGCGCCGCATAAGACCCTTTAGGACCTTACCCGGCCCAAATTCGATGAAATTCACTATGCCTTTAGATAAAATGAATTTCATCGAATCTTCCCAAAGGACGCTGGTGGCCACTTGTTTAATTAAATTATCTTTGATTTCAGCTACAGAGCTAACCGGCTTTGCCGTAGTATTACTTACCAGCGTTATTTTGGGTTCGGCTATCCTTATTTTATCCAGTTCCTCGGCCAATTTCAATGAAGCTCCTTCCATAAAGGAAGAATGAAATGCGCCGTTTACCTCTAATATAACCGCTCTTTTTACGCCGCGCTCTTTAGCTAATCTCTCTGCCTCCCCAATTTCCTTTATGCCACCTGAAATTACCACCTGTCCCGGACAATTAATATTGGCAACTTGTGTATTTGTCTGCTTACAGACCTCTTTTACTGCATCTAAATCAAGCCCGATTAGAGAAAGCATCCTACCCGGCCTTTTACTTGCTTCTTCTTCCATAAATTCACCTCTACGTCTGACTAAGTAAACAGCGGCTTCAAACTCAATAGCCCCGGCAGCAACTAAAGCAGAATATTCGCCTAGACTTAAGCCAGCAACGTACCTCGCAGCTTGCAGCCTGCTGCAGCCTGCGGATGATTGAAATGCTTCAAAGGCCGCTATACTCATTGTCAGTATCGCTGGCTGGCAATTATGGGTCAGTATCAATTCCTCCTGCGGACCTTCAAAACAGAGTTCAGAAATAGCAAAGCCTAATGCCTTATCCGCCCGGTCAAAGACTGCCTTGCTCTCTGGGAAGGTATCATATAAATCCTTACCCATGTCTACATATTGAGCGCCTTGCCCCGCAAATAAAAAAGCCGTTAATCTCTCCAAATTTACTCCTTAATACGTTCTAAATACATCTTAGCTTCATCGGATTTAGGATATATTTTTAATGCCGCCAAGAATTCACGTTTTGCCTCAGCATATCTACGCATCAGCATATAAACCTGGCCGCTTTTTATATAAGCTATGAAAAAAGAAGGATTTATTTTCTTGGCGAGCTCAAACTGCTGCAATGCCTTTTCATATAAACCCTGCTTACCATAGCAGCCGCCCAAGGCCACATAGAAATATGGCATACGGGGGAACAAATTAATTGCTTGCAGATATCTCTCTTCGGCTTTAGCATATGCGTGCTGCTTTATATAAATTAGGCCTGACATAGAATAGGCCCTCGCTACATCAAAAGTATCCATATCGCGAGGCCCTTTTGACATAGCAATATTAAGTTCGTTCAATGCCTCCCAATCATTCCCTTTTCTCAACCATTTTTCCGCCAGGTCTATGTGAGCATAGGGATTCAGGGGATATTTTTCTACAACCGATAAACTCAAAATAACATCGTTATTCCAAGAGGCATTTGTGGAAATAGTAAATATAGAAAAATAGCCAAAACAGGCAAAGACCGCCGCATATTTCAAAATTGTCTTTTTCAAAAATAAGCTCTCCTGAATATCTATTAATATAGTGCCCATAACCATAGAGAACCCTACAAGAGGTGCGTAAAGAAATCTATTAGCCACGAGAATTCTAGAGGAAACGATAAAATTATTCATCGGAAAAAGCCAAATAAAAAACCAAAAGATTCCAAAGGATAGCTCCTTTCTAAATCTTCTTTTTCTTAAGACTACAAAAATAGAGAGCAAAGCCGCCAAAGACGCAAAGGCAATTCTAAAGTAAGATTTCATTATTGTCATAGGCGGGATAAGCACTACGTTCAGCGGAAAAAACATTTCCTTTAAATATATCCCTAAGACATCAAATGTTCTAATTAAATTATTAAATAAGCTGGCGGAGGTAAAAAAGTGCTGGGTAGGAGGCATGATAAAAAAATAAACCAGAAGGTAAAATACATCGATAAAAAAATAGAGCACATAAAATCGCCAATTTAAAAATAATTGCTTTAGGTTATCGTCCGTTTTGTAATATTCGCAAAGAATCAAGGCTAAAGGCAAAACAACGGCTATCTCTTTACAAAAAGTCGCGAGCACGGCCGAAAATAAAGAAACGGCAAGATAAAAAAATTTAAATTTATCCCTTGCGTCCTTAAATTTAAAATATAGAATAATCGCCGAAAGCGAAAATAATAAAGCAAGGCTATTGGGCCTAAAAGCAGCGCAGTTGAGCACCTCGGCATTGACCGGATGAATACCGAATAAAATGGCGCAAATTAACGAAAATTTAGGCCTGGAAAATATGATATTGAGTAACAGATAAATTAGGATAGCATTAATAATATGAATCAGGATGTTGGTAAGGCGGTATCCTAAGGGGTGTAATTTAAAGAGGGCATAACTAAAAAAATAGCTCAAGGTCGCCACAGGACGATAAGTAGTTTCGCCCGTCCCGATATCAGGCAACCCCTTATATAACAGCGGATCTAGCGATTCGGATAGATAGGACCGACTAAAAAGTAACGTCAGGTTCTTAACAGATTTTATAAAATCATTATTAACGATAACGAGATAATCATCGCAAATAAAATCGCCAAAGAGCGAACTGGCATACACTAAGGAGACTAAAATAACTATGAAAATAATGTGTTTTTTCACGCATTACCACTTGATAACGCAAGCCCCCCAAACCAGCCCTGCACCAAACGCATCCAAAAGGACAATATCGCCTTTTTTGATTCTTTTTTCTTTTACCGCTTCGCATAATGCCGTGGCTGTTGAAGCAGAAGACATATTGCCGTATCTTTCAATATTAAGATAAATCTTCCTTTTTTCTATGCCTAATCTCGCTGCTACGGCAAGCAATATCCTTATGTTTGCCTGATGCGGGATAAAACAATCCACATCGCGACAGGTAAGCCCACAGGAGGCTAATGCCTTTTGTCCTGCTTCAGCCATACTCCTGACCGCGATTTTAAATAATTCGTTACCGCGCATTTTTATATAATGCAGCCGTCTATCTATTGTCTTGTGCGTAGCAGGATTTCTTGAGCCGCCTGCGGGCAGTATTAATAAATCACCCATTGTGCCATCGCAACCCAAATAGGTAGAAAGTATCCCGCCTGATTTTACCTCAGATAAGACCGCTGCTCCTGCGCCGTCTCCAAACAAAACGCAGGTATTCCTATCCTGCCAATCGGTTATAGAAGATAAAACCTCTGTTCCCACTACCAAGGCATTTTTATAAACTCCCCCGGCAATAAACTGCTGGGCAATTACTATAGCATAGACAAAACCAGCACAGGCAGCAGATATATCAAAACACGTTGCATTTTTGGCGGAAATCGCATCCTGCAAGATACAGGCAACGGAAGGAAATTGGTAATCCGGCGTAACGGTAGCTACAATTATCAGGTCCAAGTTTTGGGGTTTAAGCTTAGCGTCTACTAAAGCCCGTTTAGCCGCTCTTATAGCTAAGTCTGATACGGCTTCGTGTTTAGAAGCCAGGCGCCTCTGTTTTATTCCGGTGCGTGTAGTAATCCACTCATCAGAGGTATCTACCATCTTCTCTAAATCCGCATTAGATAAAATCTTCTTGGGCAAATACTCGCCTACTCCGATAATACCGACTTTCTTCACCTGCCTAACTCCTCCAGAATCTTCTCGTTAAATCTACGTTCAACTTCTTCTTTGGCTACCCTAATGGCATTCTTTATAGCCTTGGCATTGGAACGACCGTGACCGATAATCACTGTGCCATTAACTCCCAATAAAGGCGCTCCGCCGTATTCAGAGTAATCCATTTCTTTTTTAAACTGCGAAAGGCTCGTCTTTAATAGAACCATTCCTAAATTTCCTAAAGGATTGCTTTTTAGGTGCCTCTTCAGGAATTCATACATTGCCTCAGCCAGGCTCTCCGAAACCTTTAAAGCCACATTACCCACGAACCCATCACAGACAACAACATCACACCTACCGGAAAATAAATCTTTACCTTCCACGTTACCGATAAAATCCACATTGCTTTTTTCAAATAGCGCGTGAGTTTCTTTGACGAATTCTGTCCCCTTGGTTTCTTCTTCTCCGATATTTAAAAGGCCTACCGTAGGATGGGGTATATTTAAAATATAACGGGAATAGGCTTGGGCCATAATGCCATATTGCAATAAATGCATAGGCTTAGGGTCGATATTAGCGCCTACGTCGATGATGAGAGTTATGCCTTTTAGAGTGGGAGTAACAATGGCTATCCCCGGCCGCTCAATCCCGGGTAGTAATCCTAACGTCAAAGTGGCCGCACAGACCACCGCACCTGTATTGCCGGCGCTAAAAAAAGCATCACCCGCCCCCTCCTTAACTAAATTTAAACCTACTACAATAGAAGAATTCCTTTTCCTTCTTACGCTATTCGCAGCAGGTTCGGACATATCGATTACCTCAAGCGCTGGGTATACAGAAACGCCGCTTCCTTTGTATTTGGTCTTTTCAAGCAATGCCCTTATCTTGGATTCGTCACCTACAAGAACTACATCCGCCCCGCATTCCTTAACCGCAGCTATTGCGCCTTCAATTACTACCGACGGCGCATAATCGCCGCCCATGGCATCTACAATGATTTTCATGTCTTATCTATCCTTATATTATTCTTTAACTCAATTGGTTTACGTTTATTGCGCTTTTTTCTTCTTTTCCTTTACCTTTATCTCAATAACCTGCTTACCATTATAATAACCGCATACCCGGCAAATCTGATGCGGGAGTTTTAACTGCTTGCATTGCGGACAGGGAATAAGATTAACTTGGGTTAATTTCCAATGCGTCCGGCGCCTCCTGCCGCGCGCTTTAGAATGTCTTCTTTTAGGTAATGCCACTTCTTCCTCCTTTTAGTCGGAAGTGTACAGTTGACAGTGTACAGTTTACAGCTACAGTGCAACGCTGTAGCTGTACACTGTTCCCGCTGTAAGCGGGATCCCGCCTATGATTTTATAGCAGGGCGGGAAAACAGTAAACTGTAAACTAATTACAATTGCAATTCCCTTCGTTTAGATTTTTTCCGCATTTTGGACATAGACCCTTACAGCCAGGACTACATAGTGGTTTTATGGGATAGTCTAAGATTATCTGGTCTCTTATATCGGGGTCTAAGCCAATTATCAACTCTGATTTATTAACCGCATAATTCAGCCTTAATTTCTTTTTGAAATCAATTTCAAATTCACTAAGACAACGGCTGCAATTCATATACATTGTAGCGGTTAAATTTAAATCCGCAGTCACGGCATTAGTAATCTTTGTGATATCGGCCGCAGCTTGAATGACCCCGCGAAATCTAACTATATCCGTCTCTAAGTCAAGTTGCTGAGGCACGATTTCTTCCTCTATTCTTAGGCCCTCAAGCGGAATCTGATTTATATCTATTTTCATTTTGGCTCAATATAAGCCTCACCGCGTTCGGCACCTTAACGCAATATTCAGTTTCCGATCTAACAAGATAGAACTGGCGTAACTAAAGAAACGGCTTCATGCCTTACGTATCTTTCTTTTTAACGCCTTCTCTACGAAGTCAGGCACAAAAGCCGATAAATCCGCACCCAAAGAAGCGGCTTCTTTTAAAAGTCTTGAGGAAAGATAACTGTAGGACTCGTGTGGCATTAAGAAAATGGTTTCTATATGAGGATTAAGTTTTCTGTTGGTTAAAGCCATCTGGAATTCGTATTCAAAATCAGAAATCATCCGTAAGCCGCGAATTAACACCTTTGCTTTCTGTTTGCGCGCGTAATCAATCACCAGCCCATTAAAGTCGGAAACCTCAATACCCTTGATCCCCGAAGTAGCGCGCTTTAGCATATCCAACCTTTCCTTTACGCTAAAGATGGGTTTCTTATGGGGATTATGAGCAACTGCGACAATGACTTCTGAAAATATTTCCTGCGCCCTCTTGATCAGGTCAATATGGCCGTAAGTAATCGGGTCAAAAGTACCTGGATAAATTGCTTTCTGACACATTAGGAATCGTCCTTCTTGTAAAATGACAAAATAGTGTCGCCGTATTTCGCCTGCTTAAATAACCTTAAATCTCCCAGGGCATCTGGGAGATTATCTTTCTTAAAATGCTGCACAACGATAAAACCATTGGGCGCTAATATATCATAAGCCTCAAGGATTTGCAAGGTATTTTTTGACAAGCCTATATAATAGGGAGGGTCTAAGAAGATAATATCGAATTCTCTTTCCTCTTTATGCAATCTCCTTGCTGCCTCTCGGGCTTCTTGAGGGTATAAATTACAGACCTTAAGCTTCAAGGCCTCTATATTCTTCTTAATAGCAGATAGGCAATCCCGGTTGTGTTCCACTAAAGTCAAATCCTTAACGCCTCTTGAGGCAGCCTCAAAACCCACTGCTCCCGAGCCGGCAAACAACTCTAAAAAAGACAAACCCTCAATGTCACCCAATATATCAAAAAGGGCCTTTCTGACTTTATCCTGCGTGGGACGCATGCCCTTAGGCAGCAAAATTGCCTTACCTTTATATTTCCCGCTTATGATTCTCATTTAATGAGCGCATAACTTACGGAAGTCCCGACGTAACGTCGGGACGACGTAAGTTATCTGCGCGAATTATCCCGAAGCCTATCCCAAAAATATCGTCCCCTGTCCACAGGACGCCCTTTAGGACTGTCCACAGGACTTCTTGCTAATTTTATTGCGTGTGCGGCTTTGCTGCGGCTTTCGGCTGAGCGGCGGCAGCCGAAAGCCGCAGCGTCCTTTAATGAGTATTTAAAAAACTACGGACGTCCGCTTGTCTCGCCTAATACAAGTTAAATACCGCTTCGGACGGCGAGCCGCAAAGCCTCTCGCGAACAACGCTTGAGTGCCGGCAAAAAGGCAAAATTTGGGTGCGGGCAAATTTTGCCTTTTGCTCAAAGAAAGAACAAAAAATCAAAAACTATTGCGGGGCGGAAATTATCTTAAGGCTCTGCTTGTGCTTGCTTTTTTCTTTTCATGAAATCTTCGAATTTCTTACGCAAGACAAATACATAGTCGCAAATCGCATTTGTAAAATCCAAGAGGTCTCGACAATCTTCTTTGGATATCTTATGTTCGCCTGCGTGCGCTCCAATATTTCGGTGCAATCTTAACGCTTCAGACCATTGAAAAATTTTCTGGTCAATGATTCCTTTTTCAAGCAATTCCTTCAATCCTCCCTGTAATAACCTTTCTTTAGTTTTGTATTCTAAGCAAATGCATTCTATTGTCTTTCCGCACATTACAACACAAGCATTATATGCCTTTGATTTAAAACATATGTTTGCTTCTTCTATAGCCTCTCTAACCTTATCGGGCACACTAAGGTCAATGTATTTTCTCGGGTTCGGCCATACTCTTACAGCTTTATCCCATGCCCATTCTTCTGGCCCGACTTGGAAAAACTCTTGCGATCCTACTAAGGTATTTTTGCAAACGGGACACTCCAAAAATAAAATTCTATAACGCTCCCAAGGATCTTCTTGTTCCTCGTGTTGGGCTAATACTTTTGCATCTACTTGGGATTCACAATAATTACATTCTATAATCATAATCCCACCCTTTCAAAAATTCCTCTGTTTTCTCGAACGTTTTTTTGTGAACACTCAAAAATTTTTTAAAAGCTGGGTTTTGACCTTTTTAATATTTCATTTCAAATCCGCGATTTTCTTCACAAATTCATAGGCAGTTACAGGATAGAGCCCAAGTCCTTCGGAATAGTTTTTGTCTATCTTATCGGGCGCAAATATCCGGACATTCTTTAACTTACCAAGGATATCCGCCCTTCTTTGATTATCAAGCCCATACGAAGTTGCCAGTATTATTCTTTTGCCGTTTATTAATTTGGTTAGTTCTAGTCTCGAAATATTTTCCGCATCAAAACCAAATCCTAATATATATATTCTCTCTGCCGCCTCTAATAACGCAAAGGCCTTTTCAAAATTTAATTTGGTTTCTTCACCTATGCTTTCAAATACTATACCGATACCGTCTTTGTATCCCTTAAACTGAGCAGGAAAATATTGCCTGCCATAAGTGCGTCCCTTGCCCAGCTCCGAATTCTCCCAGTGCAAAGGATCGAGCTTGCCATATAAATGTACAATTGGTATTTGCTTAATAACATTGACCGCCCAAGACTCGCTTGCTTTCTCATGAAAGCTACAAAGCACAGTATACAAGAAATGCTCAAGAGAACGGTCGTAGTTAAAAGTAACAAAAGAAGCCTTATTCTGGTGGAAGTTATCAATAGTGGCGTCTCTTTTCATCTCATTTACTAAAATCTTGTACCAATTATCGCCCTCAAAGAGCCGATCGTGGTTTTCATATCTAACCAAAACCTGTGCTATTGCCATCTTGCCGATTTTTAGATATGTGTTTTGGAATCTCTCCAAAAAAGCATCTATGGAATAATCCGAGGCATGACGTAAAGACCCTGCGAATTTTCCTATTGCGCGCTTGTAATCCTCAATTTCATCTTTCCACTGACCGGCAAAAGCTTGCGCCATATGTGTTACATCTACACTATTTTTAAGGAGATTACTATATATCTCTTCGCGTAATTTTTCCCCAAGTGGGAAGCCGAAGTCAGCGCTCGCACCCGCGCCTAATATAAAAACAGTGTTTTTTGTAATCATTGATTTAGCCCTTTACCTAGGCTCAAAACGCTTTTGCATAAGGGAATTAAAAAGATTGTCTAATTCTTGTTTTGATTCTCGCTGGGCTTCTTTGATTCTTTCAGCCTTTTGGACAAGGGCAGCGAATTTTTGCTGCACAATAAAATCTGGCACAGGAACATCTAAATTATTGAGAATCTTTAGATTTATATTTTTCTGAGCCAATTGAGGGGCAATTTCATTTAAATGCGACTTCATGCTAATTAAATAGAAATAGATATATTCTTTCGTAACGACTCCTTCTTTAGGGGCTATGCCGACTAAGCTATCGGGGAAACAAGAGTCAAAACCTAAAATTCCTGCTTCTCCAATAGTAGAAGCAATTGATACCAATATTGTGTTAGCAGGAAAAATTTTGCTAATCGCTAGTCCTTTTTCGTTCAATGTTTGCGAATAATCTCTGATTACCATACCGCTTCTTGTAATATCATTTATTTGTATAAAAGGGTATTTACCACCGTAAAAACGAGGTTCATTCCTAGGGCGATGATCGAAACGGCCTCTCTCGAGTAACGCAATCTCATTAAATTTTCTGACCTCCCATTTTTTATGATTTCTAATAGGGTCTCCGAATATACTTAAGGCAAAATTCATTAAGCTCTTGCTCATCAACTCATCTGCTTCTCGACGTTTCTTGCGAAGAGTATCTGCTTTTTCCAGAATTTCGACAATGCGTTCTTGTTCGGAAAGGGGCGGTAAAAGAATTTGCATATTCCTGACAGCGCCCATTGAAGCATTAGCTACAGCCACTCCCTGAGCTTTTCTTTGTATGTCTGAAATCTTGCTAGAAATATAATAATAAAGGTAATCCTTAGTAACTCTTTCCTTTTTCGGGATAATTCTAACGATTCGCTGATTCAATAAAGCCTTGGGGCCATGCCAACGTAGTATTTTGAAACTCCCTGAAAGACTCACCAATAAATCATCGCTATTTACAATATACCGATCTTCGTATTTGCCTTTATAAAAGACGTCTTTAGCATTTTCATTGCCGCCCAAATTTTGTATTCTAATAATGGGCAATCCGTCTTCTGGATTAGCTGAAAATAATTCAGACTTCCAAGCAAACCCAGCTTCAACATCGGCTATCTCTGAAATTTTTGCTTTGTTTATAATCATTTCGCTATTTTACCAAAAGTGGAAAGAAGTGGTAAAAAGTATACAAAATGCTTGACTTTTTGTCTGAAATATGGTTTACTTTAGTTAATCCGAGCAATCGGAGGTGGATCGCACTTAGCGATCGAAGCCCTGAGAAATCAGGGCTTTTATTTTATATAAACACCTCACCATATCCTTTTACTCTTCCTGTAAAAAACTGCTTGTTGTATTTATCTTTGACTGCATTAAAAACCTTTTCGTTAAAAGTTCCTAAAAAGTTATCCTTTCTTACGCCTCTTTCATAAAATATTTTTTCTTTCAAAGGATACGCCAAAATATCGGCAATCTGAAGACCTGCGATATTTGTAATTTTGGGCTTTATTTTAATCTCACAAGAAGTTAAAACATTCGTAAAAAACGTCGGGTCGCTACGTTGGTTTGTGCCGTGATGATAAATTTTCTTATAAACCGCTTTTAATTGCCTATCCTCCCTACCTCCCCGACTTTCTGCTAAGACATCGCCAACATTATTCTTCATTTTAAGCCAACCACAATATCTCTCTATCATAGCTGTAAGACAATATTCATAGGGATTGATTGGGTATTTATATTGAGCTTGATGTGCCTTCTTATCCAGAACAACATTAATAATAGTGAACTTTTGTCTTTTTAGGTACTGAATTAATTGTATATCAAACTTTACTCTGGCATTTGCATCTCTGAATATCGAAAAATACCCCCTGCAGTTAATCATATCTTCTCGATGAAATATTACAGGTCTATCGGGATCGGGATTCGACCAGAATATTTCTTTTAACAGTTTCAACTCATCTGCTGCTTTTTGGTAATCATTAGCCCTTTCAAAGATACAACCCATAAGCCCTAGATATCGATGGGAAACATAGTTTAAATCTATGTATGTATGGTCCCCTGCTTCATCTAGATAAAGACGATAATATGGGACTTTTATCTCACTCATTTAAATGCTTTCTTAAATCTTTTAGGCCTTCGGTTATTTCTTCTTCCAGTTTTGTTGTTTTATCGATTAAAACCTTCGGGGCTTCGTATTCAACCTCATCTACCTTATGCTTCTTATATCTACCGGCAGTTAGGTTATAATCGTTATTCTTTATTTCTTCTATGCCTACCCACCAGGAATTTTCTGCCTCAGGCTTATCTTCCCACTTTTCTAGTAAATCAGGTATATCATTTTCGTTAATTGGATTCCTTTTTTCATCAAGACTAAAGCCGTCATTATTCAATTCATAAAACCAGATTTTCTTTTGTGGCTTAGCCTTAGAAAATACTATTACCGATGTTTTAACTCCTGCATAAGGCCTAAATACTCCGGCGGACATACTAATAATGCCTGAGATATTAAAAGCCTCAACAAGCATTTTTCTTAGTTTCGAATGTGCCCCAGTTGAGCCAAAAAGCAATCCTTCTGGCACAACAATTGCAGCTTTGCCCTCTGGCCCAAGATGATCTGCCATATATTTAACAAACAAAAGCTCGGTTGCAGTAGTATTCAAATTAATATCCTCTAGTATCCCCTCTTTCTTGATTGAGCCAGAAAAAGGCGGATTGGCCAAGACAATATCGTATTTTCTGTCTTTATCATTCTGCCAACATAGAGGGTCAAAATGGCGAACATTGGCACTCTCTAAACCGTGCAAATATAAGTTCATAATAGCGAATTTAATCATCTCACCATCATTGTCAAAACCATTTAAGGCTTGCTCCTTTAAAAAATTATGCTGCGCCGGCCTTAGTTTATCTCCTGTTTTATGACCTGACTTCAATTCCTCTTTGCTTGTATTTTTCTCCAAGATGTATTTGTATGCTTGAATAAGAAAACCGGCAGTGCCACAGGCAGGATCAAGTATATAATCGCCTGCTTTCGGGTCTATCAATCTCACCATAAAATTAATAATATGTCTTGGTGTCCTAAACTGTCCATTGGTGCCACTTGTGTTTATTTTGCTTAAAAGATACTCATATAAATCACCTTTAACATCTGTATCGTATTTCTGGGAGTTGTTATAATCCATACCGTCTATAATAGAAACTACTGACTTTAAAGTCGGACGAGAATAGATTTTAAGATGCGCCTGCCTAAAAATAATCTTCCCCATTCCTGAAAGATTCGGGAGTTCCTGAAATTTCTCAAATGCCTCAGAAAGTGTATTGTAAAGCTCGTCCCCCGAAAGCCTGGAAACTGTCCGCCAGCTATATTTTGCCCAAGAGCTGGAAAAAATCATCTTGTGCTTCCCGCCTGCTTTTCTGGCAAGCTCTGTATGTTTCTCATCCATCTCGGTGAGGCTTTTTAGAAACATGAGATAACTGATTTGCTCTATGCTTGTAGTGGGAATATTTACGCCTCCCGACCAGAGTTCATCCATTAATTGATCGGCTTTTTGTTTAAGGTCAGAATTTACAAAACTTAAAGGGGGCATATTGTACCTCTAATTTAAAGCTAACTTCAAGGAATTACTGTTTCTAATTTTGCCGAATATTTCTTTGGCATTATCTCCGAGTATTGATACGTAAGCACTCACTCCACCGTAAGCAGTAAACGGCGAATTATTTAAAAAGGAGTAATCTCCATCAACAAATTGTCTGGCATACTGAGGACTCTCGCTTAATTGCTTTGCTAAGATGCGCAGGAGTCTAATCTGCTCTAAATTGAGATTGTGTTCTATTGTTAACGAATCAATCAAGTCATTTAGTTGTTCTTCGGGCTTAGGTAAGTCTTTTATGCCCAGAGCAGCTCGAATATAATCAGCAATGGACGCGAAGATTCTATACACCTTGGCTAAATTGCTTTCGTTAAAATATTCTTTAGGAACATTTAAGACTGAAGTATTCAGATACACCATTAACCCATCTGGGAAATTATTTGTTTTTGCTGCCTCGACCAACTCCGGCTTTTCTTTAGCGATTTGCTCGATTCGTTCCTTCCACTTATTCCGGTATGCCATTCGGTCAACTTTTTCGCCATCCGGGCCAATTTCAATCCATTCTTTAAATACAGTTTCATCCGGACCTAAGTATGTTGGCTTTTCTCGTTTGATTATTGGGGGCTCAGGAGGCTCTATGATAGTGCCTCTGCCTACGGTAACTGGTAAAGGCGACTCGTAATCATATTCTTCCTCAAAATATTTAGCCACTTCACAAAAATCATGAATTACAAAATGGGTTTTCTTAGTGCCATCTTTAAAAGTAAAAAGCCGTGTGCCCCTGCCTTTAATCTGAATATACGTAGTCGGAGAGGCGACTGGCCTAGCTAAAACGACGTTCAAAATCTCTGGGCAATCATAGCCTGTTGAAAGCATATCAACGGTCACCGCAATTCTTGGCCAATAATTTTCTTCCTTCCTAAAATCTTTCGCCAGACTAGGGGCGTCTTTTATGCCTGAAATAATAACTTGAGCAAATTTGCCGTTACTTTCTGGTGCCATAGAATTAAGAATGCGCGTCAATTCAATGGCATGATTTCTTGACACTGCAAAGATAATTGTTTTTCCAACAGAGCCATCGGGACTTTTTAAAGCATTTTCCAAGAATTGCCTACTTAAAAGTTCATTTCTTTTAGGAACCATTACTCTTTTTTCTAACTGTGAAATATAGAATGTATAATCTTCGCTATCTATTTCAACATTCCATCCCTCTTTCGATAGCGCTTCGCTTGTGATTAAACTTAAACACCTGTTTATCTTTGGAGACACAAGCCACTTATCACGCACGCCATCTTGTATC
>Ga0315282_10010880_pt1 | contig 14192 bp, 10 predicted proteins | sample YL17G07_20_MG_FD_203693 | JGI IMG/M metagenome (GOLD analysis project Ga0315282, IMG submission 203693) | Sediment microbial communities from Yellowstone Lake, YNP, Wyoming, USA - YL17G07_20 | ecosystem: Environmental > Aquatic > Freshwater > Lake > Sediment | place: USA: Wyoming | collected...
GATTCTACCTTATTTCGGCTTGATCACGGCTGAGACAGCACGTTATCTCTGGACAGGCTTGATCCTGCTTGGCGTAGCGCCTTGCATTGCAATGGTCCTAGTCTGGACTGATCTGGCGAAGGGTAATGGTCCACTCGGAATTGTTCTTATGGCATGGAACTCAATTATCCAAGTCCTCACAACGCCTCTGTACATTGCTCTGCTTGTTGGAACGTACATCGCCATCGATATCGTATTGATCGGAGAAAGCGTTCTTCTCTATCTCGGATTACCGTTGCTCTTCGGTGTAATAACCCGAAGAGAGGTCATCAAACGGAAATCTGAGGACTGGCTGAATAGGAAGGTGATTCCCTACTTCAACGCGATGCAGCTTCTGGCACTACTATTCACGATGGTCGTAATGTTCTCTCTGAGAGGAGGCGTAATACTTGATAATCCAAACCTCATCTGGCAGATGGCCATTCCTGTAATCCTGTTCTTCTTCTTGCTCTTCAACCTAGTATACTACACAACCAAGCGCATGGGTTACAACTACGAAGATGCATGTACTATGGGCTTTCACTGCACCGGAAGGAACTTTGAACTCGCAATAGCCATAGCGCTTACAGCCTTCGCGTCAATGCCAATGGTAGCAGTGTCCACAGTTGTTGGCCCTTTGATTGAGATCCCAGTGATGCTAACGATAGTATGGCTGGCTTTGCGAAGAAGAAACCATCAACAACAAGCCATACCTAGTGAAGCAAAGCAGTTTGAAAGAGTACCATTGACCACACCGAGATCAACTTGACTCAGCTAGGATTGGCTTGAGCGAATATTCCCAGACAGTCTTTGATAAGTTCGAGCTTCAAGTACGTAAAGAGTATCGCTGCACCGAAGACGATCTTTGGGTTCATGTTGAGGACCGCAAAGTGAAGGCAGAATCTGTGGGGCGCGTGGGAAAGGCGTTGGAATGGGCTAGAAAGTACAGCCTTATCGCGAACTCAATCAAGCCACCGATTCTGGCTGAACCTAGGATTGAGAGCCAATCATAGCCGGATGAATCACTCATGCTGCCCACCCTTCTGTTCACGGGCAAAGGAGGAAGCGGAACCGTCGAATGCCATGCCTGTGCACGACAATGCACCATTGGTCCTGGAGAAGCAGGTTTTTGTAAAGTAAGGTCGAACGAAGGCTTGGCGGCATTCCACCAGAGCAATGGTGATGGCGCCCAAACCGGATGACTGATGCAGGAGTTCTTCAAATGCCCGATATCTTTGAAGAAGTCGTGATGTTAAAACGAGAACACAAAACCGCTGCTCTTGCGACCGTTGTTGGGGGCGAGAAAGGTTCGCCCGGAAAGACAGGGTTCCGCATGCTGGTCTATCCTGATGGCAAAATCTCGGGAACAGTAGGCGGCGGCCTTCTCGAGGCAAAAGTTCGCGAGGAGGCGCTACGTTGCATATCCGACAAAAAACCTAGACTGCTCGAACTGGCGCTTGATGATGAGAGCGCTGACAGCATCGGAGTACTTTGTGGTGGCAGGGTGAAGGTCTTCGTGGAACCTATCCTAGGAACCTCGACCTTGTATGTCTTCGGCGGGGGCCATATTGCTGTTCCTCTGGTCGAGTTCGCTAAGGCCCTTGAGTTTGCTGTGGTTGTTGTTGACGACCGAGAAGAATTCGCTAATGGGAAGCGCTTTCCCATTGCTGATGAGGTGAAGTTGGGGGATTTCGGCGAAGTAACAAAGTCTACAGACTTTCATGTAGACGACTGCGTTGTCATAATCACTCGCGGGCATCAACATGATGAAGTTGTCTTGAAGGAATGCCTCTCTAAGAAGAGACTTCCAGGCTACATAGGCATGATAGGAAGCAAAGAAAAGGTCACAGCAACATTCTCTCACTTGAAGGAAGAGGGCGTATCAAGCCAGCTGCTGGAAAAAGTCAGGGCACCCATAGGCTTGGACATAGGAGCGCGAACGCCTGCTGAAATCGCCCTCAGCATAATGGCAGAGATCGTTGCTTACAGGTATGGTAAGATCTCTGAACAAGGGAAGCAGATTCGGGACCACAGAAACATGAAAAACGTCACGAGAGATATGAGAATACTGTTCGTTTGCGTTGAGAATGCTGGGCGAAGCCAAATGGCTGAGGCGTTCGCCAAGAGACTCGGCGTTGACGCAGGCAGCGCTGGAACATTACCGTCAAAGACAGTCAATCCCATTGTCGTCAGCGCGATGCGAGAAAAAGGGATAGATTTGTCAGCTGCAAAGCCGAAGATGCTTACGACACAGATGATCGAAGATTCTGATATTGTTGTCACAATGGGTTGCTCGGTTGAGCAGTTGTGTCCTGCGCCGCTACTTGCTAGGATGCAAAAGAAGCTATTGGACTGGGATCTCGACGACCCGAGGGACCAGCCGATTGAGAAGGTTAGAGAGATCCGAGATGAAATAGAGAGGAAGGTCGAGTATTTACTTAGCAAGCCAAATCTTGGCTAAGCCGCTGAACTTTTCTTTGTGGATTCGAAGTTTGTAGAAGGATGAATTACGCCTCGAGTTGGACCTTCTCGCTAACGAGTCCATGTTTGAATAGAAATGGAGACTTATCTTACGCAATAAATGAAGCTCGACTTGCTGAAGTATCATGATCGACATGCTCACGGTTCTCGCTATCTCTATTCTTGCGGGATTTCTTGGCGCCTTAACTGGACTGGGTGGAGGGAGTATCATGACGTCTATCCTCGTGGAATTTGGGGTACCCGTGAAGTATGCCATAGCTGCAAGCATGGTTACAATAATCGCAACATCAAGCGGCTCGGCAGCATCCTATGTGAAGCAAAGCAGAGGAGCGCACTACAAATGTGAGGGGCGCTTGAGCCACAGATCCATCGGTGGTTTTGCTGAGTGCGTTTTGTAGCAGTTGCTTTGTAGCGAATAACCCATTCACCAGTTCTGATCTTTTTAGAGTCAGGTCACGCCTAGGATCTTTCGCCTCGTCATATCTGAAACCAATTCCTTTCAGCAGACAAGTGTGAACCCGAAATTCATAAAGTGCGGTGCACTCCGTCACCGGAGGAAAGGTGTGTCTCACGTGGGAGTGAAGGCTACAGACGAGTATGCGCGACTCACTCTTGAACTTGCTTTCAAAGAACTAAAGACATCATCGGAGGGGCTGACAGATTCTGAGGCCAAGCAGCGGGTTGGCAAGTTTGGGTACAATGAGGTTGCGGAGAAGCGGACAAACCCAATTGTTGATTTCACATCTCGTTACTGGGGGCCAATGCCGTGGCTTCTGGAGTTGACGATAGGTCTCTCTTATGTTCTAGGTCATCTTGTTGAGGTAGCGATAATCTTCGGCTTACTCACAACCAATGCGGTCATCGGTTTCCATCACACTCGCAGTTCTCAAAGGACGCTTGAACTTCTGAAGCAGCGATTAGCCATAACGGCGAAAGTCATCCGGAACGGAGCATGGATCACCAGAGATGCTCGAGACATCGTGCCAGGTGATATCATCGCTATCGGACTCGGCGATCTAATACCTGCCGACGCCAAGATAATCGATGGCGAAATCTCGGTTGATCAATCAGCTTTAACCGGAGAATCTCTTCCCACGAGCGTTCGCGAGTTGGGAATTGTTTATTCAGGCTCCATTGTGAAGCGCGGGCAAGCAAAGGCTCTAGTGGTCAATACGGGTGCAAACACGTATTTTGGTAAGACAGCTGAACTCGTGAAAATCGCAAGACCAAAGTCGCATCAACAAGAAATCATGACAACCATCGTAAAGTACATGATGTATGTTACTCTGGTAGCCCTACTGATTGTTGTCGGAGACGCGGCACTTACACATATTGACTTGGTAACGATCATCAGATTTGCCCTGATTTTCTTGATGGGCGCTGTTCCCGTAGCTCTCCCAGCTGTCTTTGCGATCGTACTGTCGGTAGGGGCCAAAGAACTCGCAAAGAAACAAGTGCTTGTAACTCGACTTGATTCTGTTGAAGACGCAGCTTCGCTAGATGTCCTCTGCCTGGATAAGACAGGCACAATCACCCAGAACAAACTCTCAGTAACCGAACCTATCCCCTCTCCAGGGTTTACAAAAGACGACGTTGCTGTGATAGCGAGTTTGGCCTCGAAACCGGAGACCAAAGATGGAATAGACCTCGCAATAATCGAGTATACTAGGAATCTTGCCGATGGTCTCAAGATGTGGAGACAGGTTTCGTTCACTCCCTTTGATCCGACAACAAAAAGATCAGAGGCGGTCGTCCAGCTCTCGAACGAGAAATTCAGAGTGGTCAAAGGCGCGTCCCAGATCGTACTGAACCTCTGCAGAAACTTGGATGAAGAAACAAAGAGTCAATTCAATAAGACTGTGGAAGCACTATCGAAGAAAGGATATCGAACACTCGGCGTGGCAAAATCTGAAAACAATGACCTAACTAATCTCCGATTTGTTGGCCTGCTCCCCCTCGCTGACCCCCCAAGACCTGATTCGAGGGAGATGATAGAGGAGTTGAGACGCCTTGGCATAATGCCCAAGATGCTAACAGGAGATAACATAGCGATAGCTAAGGAAGTCGCACAGCAGGTAGATATCGGCGAAAAGATCTCTCGAATGTCCGATATTGTCAACTTAGCGGAGTCAGATCAAGCGAAGATTATCGAAGAATACGACGGGTTCGCTGAGATATATCCAGAAGATAAGTTCAGAGTAGTGAAGCTCCTTCAATCAAGGGGCCACATGGTCGGGATGACCGGGGACGGCGTGAACGATTCTCCCGCGCTCAAACAAGCGGAAGTCGGAATAGCAGTCAGCAGTGCCAGCGATGTAGCAAAAGCCTCTGCCAGCATCGTACTAACTGAACCGGGCACAAAAGTAATCCTCGACGCAATAAGGACGAGCAGAGAGATTTATCAGCGGATGTTGACTTGGGTAATCAACAAAGTCACGAAAGTAATACAATTCATCGGGACCCTGGTTCTTGGTTTCTTCTGGCTCCACGATGTCGTACTCTCCATTCTGGGCATGGTTTTGCTTGTCTTCGCAAATGATTTCGTGACCATGTCATTGGCTACAGATAACGTGGAAACCACGAGTAGCCCTAATGTTTGGAACGTGAAGAACATCACTCTCGCTTCGCTCATCATAGGAGGACTTCTCGTAGTGGAAGGCGCGGTTACCCTTTTCATTGGGACTAGCTTCTATCGCATGGAGTTAGGAACGCTTCAGACATTCATCATGCTGATGTTAGTCTTCACAAGCCAGTTTAGAGTGCTCATTGTAAGGGAAAGAAGACGATTCTGGTCATCTAGGCCTGGAAGGGAGCTGCTCACGTTCAACATTGCTACGTTGCTCGGATTTGCCGTCTTGGGAGTGTTCGGGGGTATACTGCCACCAGTTTCTTTGGCTCAGGTTATCCTAATCCTAGGATTTTCAGCCCTCTTCACCTTTGCCGCAGATTTCCCTAAGACCTATGTCTTCAGAAGATTCGGATTGTGAAGGCTCACAACCAAAGATGAGGAGTTCGAATTTGAGGCGCAAAAACGGAGTTGTCCCACAAACCATGATGACCAACCATCCAACCCCCGGCCCACCTGCCTAAGATTTGTTCAGTGGCCTGTTAAGACAACAGTCACAGCCTTCATCCAGAATGGACTACCGTGCTTCCTTTTTCTTGAATGATTCCTTCTCACCTTATCCTACGGTTTCTCCGGGCACTGGACACAGGATGGATTTTCGAAGCTGTTGGAGTTCGAGGTAGGATACTACGTTCAGGCAGCACGAAAGGAAGTTGTGTGCAAATCGACTAACGCTCCTCTAGGAGGATCAGGAATGTGGGATGAATTACCGATCCCTTGTGTCTTGGATTTGAGGATCTGCAACGGGTCCATGGTGGACGATTCGTTCATCATATTCTAAATGCAGAACATTCTACTAGTGATCCAGCCGTCGGCCACACGGGTGCGAATGATGGCGCAAATCAGGATGAGAGCCGCCCTGTTTTTCGTTATGATTTGCTTGCGGCCGCTACGTTGGCTACCGGCATAGTACCGTTCTTGTGGCCGTCAGGCCCAAGATCAGGGAGGACGCCGTTCTTGGGGCTTGTCAAGGACGAGTGGTCTGATTTGCATACGTGGATTTCTCTGGCCGCAGGTGCAGTGATCATTGCTCACATAGCTCTGAATCGTAGATGTCTTTCCCTCTACTCTAGGTGTGTCGTGAACGATACAACACGCTCCCTCCAAGTTGCTCCTAACCTAAGAAAGAAAACTGAACACGGATCTCTACGTCGCAGAGTTCCTGATTTTAGCCAGACCGCCCAGACTCGCGGATTTCAATCGATTCCGTGCCCGACGACCGCTTCCGCTTCTATTTCAACGATCATCTCAGGATTGACTAGGTTCTTGACTTCTACCATTGTTGTGGCGGGGAGTGTCTGGCGGAAGAATTCTCCGTGAACCTTACCTATCTCTTCCCATTTTGTGATGTCTGTGACATAGATTCTTGTTCTTACAACATCCTCGAGCCTAGCGCCTACGGATTCGAGTGCTCGTTTAATGTTGTTCAGAACCTGAATTGTTTGGGCTCGAGCGTCTCCGATTCCGATGAGGTTGCCCTGCTGATCAGTCGCCGTCGTCCCGGCGACGTGAATTATGTTTCCGACCCTGACAGCTCGGCAGTATCCTACAATAGGCTCCCATTTCGTGCCTGAAGAGTATTTGATGCGATGACCCATTCTGCACTTACCTGGTAGTCTAATCTATTCATCTGGGTTTTATTGCATGCGTAAATGTGACTTTCCACTCGATCACGAAGCGCCCTTTCCGCATGAACTGTTTCAGTCCTGTTTTGAGTTCTCTTGTCAGCGCGGCTCGTTGAGACTTCGACAACTCCCTGAGTTCCTGCCTGAGCGCTTCCCTATCAAAGCGCATTGCAAGATAATTCTGAATACTGGGCAATCGGATCTTGTAGGTCCGCTTCTTGAACCGTATTTTCCCGAAACCTACGCGCTGCAGCTCTTCAGTCTGCACTCTAGGATTCGAGTAGCGATTGCCTACATGCTCAGATGTGGCTAGCGCCATACGCTGGCCCCTGAGCCTCTTTGAGGGATCGTCGGTTCGATGTCTCCGCAGAATTTGACTGAAGACTCGATGGGCTGGGACGTCGATTAGGTGCCAATCGTTGAATGTTAGTGATCCTCCTTTTCGTAGGACTCGGAAGATTTCAGCAACGGTTGCTGGAAAGGCTGTTGATGATATTCCGCAATTCGAGATGGCCGCATCGAACAGCTCGTCTGGAAAGATCAAATCCTCGGAGTTCATCTTGAGGAAACAGACGTTTCTGACGTTCGCATGTTCTGCTTCAGCGAGCGTCAGGATTGGACCTGAGCGATCTATTCCCAGAACGATTCCTCCTGGCTTCACATGTTTCAGGGCCTCCAGTGCAGCGATGCCCGTGCCTGTTCCAATGTCCAATACGATTTGACCCATTGAGAGATGAGCGTCGACTGCGAGGTCGCGTGCAAACTTACGGAAGACCAGCACCCAATACTTCTGCCACGCCCTCACATCCCTGTCCCACAATTCCTGTAAGATTGCATCAGCCTGTTCGATATCCAACTCTGATTGCCTCAGTTATGGCGCCCAGCTACTGATCTTGCGACTTAACATTACTGGAATAAATCCTCAAAAGGAAATGCTGTGACCTATTCAGACAAGGTGTTTGGTTTTGGATCCGCGAGTTGTGGAACATGCGAAGTGGCTTGTGAACTATTGTACAAGCGTGAAGCGGGGAGACAATGTGCTCATCCGACTGGGAGGCTCTCAGTATAGCGGTGACCAAGATGGGCTAGAGTTGGCTGCAGAGGTCTACAAGGAAGCGAGCCGTCAGGGAGCTAACGCGCTAATTGTTGTCTTTCCGAGCGAGGCGGTCAGTGGTTACTACGAGGTCACGTCCGAAATGGACCTTGCAACAACCCCTCGAAACTTGCATGAACTCGTGAAGCTTTCCGATGCCGTGATCGCCATACAGGCTGAAGCGAATACACGCTTTCTCGAACATACAGATCCCAAGAAGATTGGGACGCGCTTACGAGCTCTCGACCCCATCGCCAAAGAGCAATTGAAGAAACGATGGACCGGGACAGTTCATCCGACCAACGCCCACGCACAAGACGCGGGCATGTCCCTATCCGAATACAAGGATTTTGTCTATTCCGCCCTTCTCCGCGATTGGAAAGTCGAAGTTGAACGGATGAACAAACTCAAGGCCATCATGGAGAAAACTGACCGAGTTCAACTAGTTGGCAAGGACACTGACCTTTCGTTCTCGATAAAAGGAAGAATCCCCGTGGTGGACGATGCGAAATATAATTTCCCAGGTGGCGAAGTCTTCACAGCGCCTGTCGACGACTCGGCAACAGGGAAGATCTACTTTGACCTGCCCTGCGTCAAATATGGACACGAGGTCACCGATGTTCGATTGACCTTCGAGAAGGGGCTGATTGTGGATTGCTCTGCCAGCAAGAATGAGCAGCTCCTGAAATATATGATCGAAACTGACGAAGGCGCAAGGCGTCTTGGCGAATTTGGAGTCGGAACCAACCGCGGCATTAACCGGTTCACGAGAAACATACTTTTCGACGAGAAAATGGCTGAGACCGTCCACCTTGCTATCGGGTTTGCCTACGAGGAGTGCGGCGGCGTAAACAAGAGCGCTGTCCATTGGGATATGATCAAGACAATGAAACCTGGCGAAATAGTCATGGATGGGAAAGCCGTCCAAAAAGACGGAAAATTCCTCTGGGAATAGCTGCGTGCTCGGGACAAGTACAATGTCCCATATCCCCCGGCACCCTGAACCTCGCATCGTTTCAATACAACCAAAAAAGAGAGAGAAAGGGGAGTAGGAATGATTGTGGGACTAGATGAGTCTGGTGCAGTAGGATGTTAATTCGATGTGCCATAGAGCGCCGTATTCGCCGCGGAAGTCGCTGCGCACAGTCATGAAGACGCCTTGCTGTGTATCGGTCGTATCCTTGCCGTACAGTACGAAATGTCCCAGTCTTCCGTCAGGAGCAGTTGCAGGTCCCTGGTAGACATCAGTATGGGTGTCGCGGTTGTAGTCACCACGCCAATGGCCCACATCGATCGTGTATGGTTTGTAGTTGACTTGGAAGGTCCCTGACAGCACCTTGAAAACTATGTTGTGTGGTCCCACATAGGTTACCTGTACGAGCAATTGCAGGTTTGCAGGCCCAATCACCCAGCGACCATCGATCCAAGCTCTGGCTTCGCCACGTATGGTTGTGACCGCATAGCGATCCCCAACTACTACATTTCCTCCAACGAAGAGCGGATCAGCGAAGACGGAACTTGCCGTCAGGCTTACCAAGACGACCCCAAGCAGAATTGGAAGCAAACGATTCGATTGCATCATCTCATCACCTATTGACTCGGTCTGCTGACCGCATATAACCCGCTTAGGAAGGAATGGTCTGTATGAATCATGAATTTGCAGAGACATGCATCGCGATGCATGACAACCGCAAGAAAATGCATCACGATACTAGGTAGGCGGTTAAATACGGTTCAATCTGAGATACTCCTGAGTGTTTGATGTTGGAACGCCCCTGGCTGACCTCCTGGCCTAGCAAAATACCCGACTCCCTTGAATTTCCCGAGATCTCGCTGGGAGAGGTGCTCCGAAGATCAACCGCGAAAGCACGGCAGCAGAACGCAGTCTGGTGCCAGGGTACCAGCCTTACTTACACTGAGCTTGATGCGCTCGCAGATAGATTTGGTGCGACACTTCAGAGCTTTGGAATTGTAAAAGGCGATAGAGTTGCTATCTATCTTCCAAACCTTCCACAGTTCGTCATCGCATATTATGGCGCTTTGAAAGTAGGTGCAGTTGTAGTCACGGCCAGTCCGTTGTACAAGGAAAGAGAGCTTGCTCACATACTGGTCGACTCAGCGGCTCGAGTTCTGATTTGCTGGGACAAACTCTATCCAATTGCTCAAACACTGAGCGACAAAGTCAGACTGAAACATATCATAACCACGAACGCCTCAGACAACTTCTCGGAAGTTCTGAAAGCGTCCAAGGTTTTAGACACGAAGTCAACGGACAATCCAGGAACTTGGGACATGAAGTTGCTTCTGACGAAACAAACAGGCCAATCGAAGGCTGTCGAGATCGAAGTGAGGAAAGACCTGGCTCTGCTGCAATATAGTGGAGGTACGACAGGCGCGCCTAAGGGTGCAATGCTGACGCACTACAACTTGGTTGCTAACGCTGTTCAGTTCGCGGCTTGGCTGTACATGAAGCCGGGGGGTGAAGCCCACCTCTCTGCTTTGCCTTTCTTCCATATCTATGGAATGACAACCGCCATGAACGCCCCCATCTACACAAGGTCAAGCATGATTCTGATCCCAGACGCACGCGACATCAACGCGATCCTCCAGGCCATCGACACACATAAACCAACGATCTTCTGCGGCGTACCAGCGATGTACATCGCTCTCATCAACCAACCCGACATTAAGAAACATGATTTGCGATCCATTCGAGTCTGCGTTTCAGGTTCGTCGCCCCTTCCCGTTGAGGTTCAAAGAAAATTCGAAGAGTTGACTGGCGGTCGACTCGTCGAAGGATACGGGCTCTCGGAAGCCAGTCCGGTCACGCACATCAACCCTCTAGATGATACGAGCAAGAATCGGCCCGGTTCAATTGGCATACCGATATCAGACACGCAGGCGAAGATAGTGGACTTGGAAACGGGAGAAAGGGATCTGCCAGTTGGGACGCTTGGTGAGCTGGTGGTCCGCGGCCCTCAAGTCATGCTAGGTTACTGGAACAACCTTGCTGAGACAAGGATGACAATTCGTGATGGTTGGCTCTTTACAGGTGACATCGCGACAATGGATTCAGATGGCTACTTCCGAATTGTCGACCGGAAGAAAGACATGATTAACATATCCGGGTTGAAGGTCTGGCCCCGCGAGGTAGAGGAGGTACTCTACGAGCACCCTGCCGTGAAAGAGGCAGCGGTTGTAGCCGTACCCGACGCAATAAGCGGTGAGGCGGTGAAAGCCTTCGTTGTTCTCAAAGAGGAATACATTGGGAAAGTGTCTTCAGAAGAAATCTCAAGGTTCTGCAAGGAGAAGATCGCAACATACAAAGCACCTAAGATCGTTGAATTCCGAGAAAGCCTACCGAAAACACCTGTAGGCAAAATCCTGAGACGCGAGTTGAGAGCTGGATATTCCAAACTTCCCAGAAGTTCCAACTGAACTTAACGCCCCGCGATTTTGCAGGTACTGAAGCTGGAATTTGAACTATACAGTTAAGAATTCCTCCGTTGAGTTCCACGAAACCTATCAAGCTGGCGTTTCACAATGGCCCTCCGAGAAATTCTCCCGACTACAACTCTAATCTTTTCTGAGGACAAATCCGGAATACGGGCTCTCAAAGAGAACCACCGAAAGAGCCTACAAGATCCAGATTCCTACTGGCGGAAAGTTGCCGACGACCTGTTCTGGTTCAAGAAGGATGGACCAGCCTTCGAAGAGATGGACCAGCCTCCCTATGGAAGATGGTTTCCGAATTGGAGAACAAACATTTCCTACAACGCCTTAGACAGGCAAGTTGCTGGCCCTCTGAAGAACAAGATCGCCTACTACTGGGAGGGGGAGAACGGCGAGAAACGCAAGCTCACCTACAACGATCTGTACGTGGAAGTGAACAAGCTTGCTTCAGCCCTCAAGAAGTTGGGAGTGAAGAAGGGAGATCGAATCACAATCTACCTGCCGATGATTCCCGAGCTGGCCATCAGCATGCTGGCCTGCGTACGACTCGGAGCCATCCACTCCGTCATCTTCGCAGGATTCACAGCACAAGCCATCGCTAGCAGAATTAACGACTCCAGAAGCAAGATCGTCATAACCTCAGACGGAGCCTACAGGAGAGGGAAGACTCTTGACCTGAAACAAATCGTCAACGAAGCAATCAAACAAGCGACCGGCATTGAGAAGGTCATAGTCGTCAAGAGAGCAAGCAATGCGGTGAAGATGCAACCTGACCGCGACTTGTGGTATCACGAGTTGCTGGCTTCGGCGGAGAGTTATGTTGAGCCAGAGCAGTTGGAGGGCATTCATCCGGCCTTCATATTGTATACGTCTGGGACGACTGGTAAACCGAAGGGAACGACCCACAGCACTGCAGGCTACATGACCTACGCCTACCACACCCAGAAGGCTGTTTTCGATGTAAATGATGATGATGTTTACTGGTGTACCGCTGACATTGGATGGATCACTGGTCACACATACATCGTCTACGGCCCGCTGATCGCTGGCGTAACTTCCTTGATGTATGAGGGCACGCCCGATTTCCCTCAGCCCGACAGATGGTGGAGCCTAGTTGAGAACTACAAGGTCACTATCATCTACACGAGCCCGACTGCGATTCGAATGCACATGAAGTTTGGAGTGCAATGGGCTCAGAAACACAAGCTTTCATCGTTACGATTGCTGGGCACAGTCGGCGAACCAATAAACCCAGAGGCCTGGCACTGGTATTTCAAGAACATTGGACATGGCAAGTGCCATATTGTTGACACTTGGTGGCAGACTGAGACCGGCGGAATCCTGATCAGCCCTCAACCTGGCATCGCTAAGATCCCGCTGAAGGCGGGTTCAGCCACGTTCCCAATCGCAGGCGTCGAAGCTGATGTGTTAAGCGAAGACGGCAAGCCAACCAAGGCAGGTGAGAAAGGTTACATGGTGATCAAGCGACCCTGGCCCGGTCAATTCATGACATTGTGGAATGATGCCGAGAATTTCAAGCAGGTTTACTTCACGAGGTTTCCGGGCGTTTACTATGCAGGTGACTACGCTATGAGAGATGACGACGGCTACTTCTGGCTTCTGGGCAGGGCGGATGAGGTTCTGAAGGTGGCAGGCCACCGGATTGGAACCATTGAACTCGAAGATTCATTGATCTCGCATCCTGCAGTAGCCGAATCAGCCGTGATCGGCAAGTCTGACCCGGTAAAAATGGAAGTGCCCGTGGCCTTTGTTGTCCTCAAACCGGAATACGCTCCAACTCCTGAGCTTAGGAAGGAATTGATGAACCACATCAGAATCACGATAGGTCCAATCGCTGTACCAGAGGCAATCTACTTCGTTAGCAGACTTCCTAAGACGCGCAGCGCGAAAATCATGAGACGGGTGGTCCGAGCCGTCGTCGAAGGCAAACCGATTGGCGACATCACAACCCTTGAAGATGAGACAAGCGTTGAAGAAATGAAGAACGCCTACGGAGAACTTCAAGCCGAAATCAGCAAGGCTGAACCTGCGAAGTAAAGGAAATCGTTCAACTCCACCCTGCCGATTTCAAGCAGGATCTCAAGTTCCCACCCGGAGTAAACCTGTATGTACTGTCCTCGGAGCTTTGTACGTCACGTAAGCCACGACAATTCCGATGAGAGCGAGGACGGCTGTCGTCATGAAGGCTAGAGCGTACGAGCTGGTCACGCCATATATGTAAGACGCTGCGACGGGGCCAACGATCGCGCCCATACCATACGCTGTGAAGACGATGCCATAGTTCGATCCCATGTTGCGAAGTCCGAAGAACGTCGATGTCGCCGCAGGAGCTATCGCCAACCAACCACCAAAGGTGAACCACAGAAGCGAGAAAGACACCAAGTAAAGCGGCAAGTTAGTCGCTCCGATCGCTGTCACCGCGGCGACAAAAATCATCACGAAAGCAAGCATCGCGATCATCCGAGCCGCGAATCTATCGCATAGATATCCAAAGACCGGTCTTCCCATCCCGTTGAAAAGTGCAAAAACGGCTGTGAATGTCGCAGCTACTACAGGTGGTAGGCCGCAGATATCATAACCGTACTTGGCTGCAAGGGAAATTGCAATAAACCCGCCGGCCGTCCCGAAAACATATGTTAACCACAAGCCTGCGAAAGTTCGTGTTCTTATCATCTCGCTAGTAGTAGACTCGTTTTGCGCGATCACCTTCTTTGCCGGGTCCGACATCGGAGGCCGCCAATCTGCAGGTGGAAACTTGAGTGGTAGAGAGAGCGCGAGAAGGAGTACTGCAAAAGCCACACCGAGATACAGGAAGGTCTGAAGCACTCCAATAATCCCAATCAGATACGACGCGGCGATTGCCGTTATGACGGGC